>Ga0247736_10000113_pt1 | contig 31535 bp, 43 predicted proteins | sample UWRJL193509B2_FD_180935 | JGI IMG/M metagenome (GOLD analysis project Ga0247736, IMG submission 180935) | Plant litter microbial communities from Arlington Agricultural Research Station in Wisconsin, United States - UWRJ-L193-509B-2 | ecosystem: Environmental > Terrestrial > Plant litter >...
ACCGATTATTTTGCCACGCCAGATACTTGGGAACCGCCGACTGCATTAGATAAAGTGATTACGGCTGCCAATCGCTGGTTGATTTCGCAGGCGAATGCCAATCGCGATTTAGCGGGCATGGCGACTACGCTGTCACTGATTATTTTGCGTGGGCAACGCTATTATTTAGCACACGTGGGCGATACGCGCATTTATTTGCTGCGCGATAATGTGTTAACACAGCTGACGACTGACCATGTTTGGGATAGACCCGATATGCGCCACGTGTTAAAACGTGCGGTTGGTTTGGATGCACATTTGGCGGTGGATTTGACTGAAGGCGCGCTGCATGTGGGCGATATTTTTGCCTTGATGACAGATGGCGTTTGGGAAACTTTGGGTGAAAAAGCCATTCACGAAGGCTTAAAAAAATTCGATAGCGTACAGATGATTGCCAAACATCTGACTAAAACGGCGTTAAGCCAGCAAAGTACCGATAATTCGACTGCAGTGATTGTGAAGATTACGCAGTTAGGCGCAGATAGTTTAAGTGAGCGCATAGCGGGCGGGAAACATTTAGCTTTGCCGCATAAGCTGGCAATCGGCGAATCGATTGACGGCTTTGTGGTAGAAGATATTCTGCATGAATCGCGCGCGAGTTTGCTGTATAAAGTGCACCAAATTAGCACCAAGCAATTGTTTGTACTCAAAACGCTGCAACCTGCGCTTACTAACGATATTGAAAGCTGCAGTGGTTTGCTGAATGAAGAGTGGCTGGGCAAACGTGTGGTATCGCAATATGTTCCGCAAGTGCTTACGCTATCGCTGGAAAATCGCAGCAAATTGTATTTTGTGATGAGCTGGCACGAAGGCGCGACCTTGCAACAACGATTAGATAATGGCCATTATTTTACCGTTGCGGGAACGGCTAAAATTGGCATGGATATCATGCGTGGCATTGGCGCGTTGCATCGTTTGAATATCCTGCATCGCGACATAAAGCCAGCGAATATTCATCAAGCCAGTGACCAGCGGTTGCGTATTTTAGACTTGGGCGTTGCGTTAAGTAATACTGGTTTGAATAATGGCGTTGAGGAAACGGGCGCCACTCAAAATCCTGGCACGCCGAGCTTTATGGCGCCAGAATTGTTTGATGGTGCAGTGGCAAATGCACGAACCGATATTTATGCCGCCGGTGTCACGCTGTATCATCTGCTGACGCGCAAATATCCGTATGGCGAGATTGAGCCGTTCCAGCATCCTAAATTTGGTACGCCAACGCCGCTAACGCGCTATCGGCCAGATATTCCATATTGGCTGGAAAATATTATTTTAAAAGCAGTTGCGCGCGATCCGCAATTGCGATTTGAAACCGCAGAAGAAATGTTGCTGGCATTAGAACACGGCGAATTGAAGCCATTATTAGCACCAGCGCGCACGCCATTGATCGCACGCGCCAGATTAATTAAATGGCAATGGATCGCTATTTTTTCATTTATGATCAACTTATTCTTGGTTTACTTGTTGTTGATTTCTTAGATAGTAGTTTTTAAAGTTGTGCGTTTTTTAGTGTTAAGTTTTTCCAGCATTTTTTATATTTAAAGTTTGCAAATTAAGTCATTAGTACAAAGGTTAAATCATGAGCAATTGGGTTAAAGTAGCGCCGTTTGAAGATATCCCTAAACTGGGCGCGCGTGTTGTGCGCACAAAAGACAGTGAGCAAAAAGAATTCGATATCGGCGTGTTTCGCACCGAAGACGACCGCATTTTTGCGATCAACAATACCTGCCCACATAAGGCTGGGCCTTTATCACAAGGCATCGTCTATGGCGATAAAGTCGCTTGTCCATTACATTCCTGGAAGATCAGTTTGGTCGATGGCAAAGCCGAAGAACCCGATGTGGGCGAAACCGCCTGTTTTAATACCAAAGTGGAAGACGGTATTGTGTATTTGGAATTAAAGGCCTAATAAGCCAAAACCAAGATACAAAATAAAAGATAAAGATAAGCAAATTGGACGCTTTAATTAAACAGACTAAAAGTACTTGTTGCTACTGCGGCGTTGGCTGCGGTGTGATCATTCACTCGCTCAATGACAAGATCATTGATGTTAAGGGCGACACAGAACATCCCGCAAACTTTGGCCGCCTTTGCACCAAAGGTTCTACGCTGCATTTAACGGCCAAACTGGATAACCGTTTGCTATATCCAGAAATGCGTTTGACTCGCGAAGCGCCGCGCAAGCGCGTTTCGTGGGATGTTTCGCTGGATTACTTAACCGAAAAATTTGCCCAAACTATTGAAAAACATGGGCCAGATTCGGTCGCGTTTTATATCTCTGGCCAACTGTTAACTGAAGATTATTATGTATTCAACAAGCTTGCCAAAGGCTTGATCGGCACCAATAACGTCGATACCAATTCACGTTTATGCATGAGCTCAGCTGTTGCAGGTTACAAAGCTACATTGGGCGCAGATTCGCCGCCCGCTTGTTACGAAGATATCGACCACACCAATTGCTTGTTTATCGCAGGCAGCAATACAGCGTTTGCGCACCCAATTATTTTCAGGCGCATAGAAGATGCCAAAGCCAATAATCCCAATTTAAAAATTATCGTGGTTGACCCGCGCAAAACCGATACCGCACGTTCAGCCGATTTGCATTTGGCTATTTTGCCAGGCACTGATGTTGCCCTATTTAATGGCTTATTGCATGTGATGTTGTGGGAAGGCTTGCTGGATATGGCCTACATTAAAGCGCACACCAATGGCTTTGATGAACTGAAAGAAACCTTGCGCGAATACACGCCGAAAATGGTGGCAGATATTTGCGGCATTAAACAATCGGATATTATCCAAGCCGCTAAATGGTTTGGCGCAGGGCCAACATTAAGCATGTATTGCATGGGCTTGAACCAAAGCATCCATGGCACCGATAAAAACGCGGCGCTGATTAACCTGCATCTGGCAACTGGCCAAATCGGCAAAAAAGGCGCAGGGCCATTTTCATTGACTGGTCAACCCAACGCGATGGGTGGACGTGAAGTGGGCGGCATGGCTAATTTAATGTCTGGCCATCGCGATTTGAATAATGCTGAACATAGGGCAGAAGTCGCAAAATTATGGGGCATAGATTCTGTACCGGAAACTGCTGGTAAAACTGCGATTGAGATGTTTGATGCGGTAAAAGCGGGTGAAATTAAAGCCATCTGGATTGCTTGTACCAATCCAGCGCATTCAATGCCAGACTTGAATAATGTATTAACTGCATTGAATAATGCCGAATTAGTCGTTGTGCAGGACGCTTACAACAATACCGACACTTGCGAATATGCCGATGTGTTGTTGCCAGCGAGTACGTGGGGCGAAAAAGAAGGCACTGTCACAAATTCAGAGCGCTGTATTACGCGCGTGAATCCTGCCGTTCCCGCACCGGCAGAAGCAAAACACGACTGGGCGATTATGGTCGACTTTGCGCAGCGCTTAGAAAAACGACTTGCCAAAAATACCGATTTATTTGCTTTTAATACCACAGAAGATATCTTTAACGAACATCGCGAATCTACGCGCGGGCGCGATTTGGATATTACTGGCTTAAGCTATGACTTGTTAAATGCAAATGGCCCGCAACAGTGGCCTTTTAAAACCGGTGAATCGCAAGGGTTAGCAAGACTTTATGCCGATGGTATTTTCCAGAAACCAGATGGTAAAGCGCAGTTTTTAAACGCCGTATACAAAGGCACAGCAGATAAAACCGATGCGCGGCACCCGTTGCATTTGCTCACTGGTCGCTTGCGCGATCAATGGCATGGCATGAGCCGCACTGGTACAACCGCGCAGTTATTTAACCACGTAGAAGAACCAGCCATACAGATGAATGCGGATGACATGATGCGCCGCAGTATTAAAAATGGTGACATTGTCAAAGTGCAAAACAAGCGCGGTAGTCTTGTATTGCCTGTGCAATCTTCTACCGATGTGCAGCCTTCGCAAACATTTATTGCCATGCATTGGGGCAAACAATTTATGCATGGTTTGGGTGTGAATGCCTTAATGCCGCCCAATGTGGATAAAACTTCAAAACAGCCCGAACTGAAACACACAGCCATTAAAATCGAGAAATTAGAATTGCCGTGGCGAATGACAGTGATGCGCGCTGTCACCGACTTGAGCATGCTGCAAAAAATTCGTGCCTTATTGCCACATTTTGACTATGCGAGTTGCGGCTTATTTGGTCGCGAATCAGCCAATGGTGTTGGCATGCTGATATTGCGTGCGGCCCATTCAGGCAACCCAAATGCGGATCTGCCAAATGTCGATGGTCCAGAAGGCGAAAGCTTAAAAGATAACTCCCTAAAAGTGGATTTAATGGCGCAAATTGACTCTATTTTAGGCATGACTGACGACATGCCCTTGTTGAATTACAACGACGCTAAACGCGGCATCAGTAAACGTATTCTAGTTGAGAATGACCAAGTGACTGGAGTGCGATTAATGGGTGAAACGCTGGCAGCTGACTGGTTAAAAGACGTGATGTCGAGCGGCAGTTTTACCAATGATTTACGTCGTTGGGCATTAGCGCCAGTGATTACGCCACCAACTGGGCAAAAAGGCCGCGGTAAGATTGTATGCAATTGTTTGGATGTATCGCAAAATGAGATTGTCGATAATATTGAGTTAGGTGCCGATTTGCTCACACTACAAGCCAAGCTTAAATGCGGCACTGAATGCGGATCGTGCGTGCCTGAGCTGAAAAAACTAGTGCAAATGCACGGTAAATTTTAAAAGCACAAATATATGGAAAAAATCATGTTTAAACATCAATTAAAACAGCGTATTTGCTTAGAAAATACAATCCTATTGGCTAAGATTTTGACTGTGGGAATTTGTATAAGCGCATCAAATGTTTATGCGGCTGATACACATCCAGATATTGAAGCGCAAACGAGCAATGGTGAAACGGTGATTTTACACCCTAATGGAAAGTGGGAGTTTGTGAATACACAAAAAGCAGCAAAGGCCAAAGAAATCGCCATTAAACTTGACCCTGCAGCCAATTGCCCGCCGGGCAGCCAAGGTACATTTTTTGGCTTTGGCCGCTGCATTTTGCCTGGCGATAAAGATTATCAAACAGGCTCACGCAGCGGCAAAGGTTTTGGTAATTAATTCTAACCAACTGTTTTAGTTACAGTTAGCTAGTAACTAGTTAACGTTTAATTTAGACCAATATTCACTATTTACTGGTGCGACACTGCAGGTTTGCGCATTGTCACAAATTCTTCTGCCGCCGTTGGGTGAATGCCAATGGTGCCATCAAATACTGCTTTTGTCGCACCTGCGCGTATCGCCACTGCAAAACCTTGAATAATCTCACCAGCATCTGGCCCTACCATATGCATGCCAACGACAATATCAGTGCTACGCACTACTAGAATTTTCATCAAAGTGCGTTCGCTACTGCCTGACAATGTGTTTTTCATGGGTTTAAAATCCGCTTTATACACATCAATATCGCCTGGATATTTTGCCAACGCTTGCGCCTCAGTTAAACCGACCGTGCCAATGCTCGGCTGACTAAATACAGCCGTAGGAATATTGTCATAATCCACTTTTTTATAATGACTTGAATATAGTTTATTCACCAACGCCATACCTTCAGATGTCGCCACTGGCGTCAAATTTACGCGATTAGTCACATCGCCTAACGCGTAAATCGATGGCACATTGGTTTGGTAATCGTCATTTACTTTAATCGCGCCCACTGAATCCAACGTTACGCCAAGCGCCTCAAGACCTAAATTTTTAGTGTTTGGCACACGACCAGTCGCATACATCACCAAATCGGCTTCTATCATCAATCCACTGTCAATTTCACCCGCTAGCATTTCTAAATCATCTTCAACCGGGTCTTGAATAAATACCTGATATCCAATTGAAGCTTTTACAACACGTTCAACCCGTGAATAAAATTTAAATTGAATGCCCTTTTTAAGCATTTCGGTGATTAAAAAATCGCGAATATCTTCATCAAAACCTCTTAAAATTTTACCGTTGCGCTCAATAACGGTTACTTCAACACCCAGCCCGTTCATAATGCCGGCAAATTCCACCGCAATATAACCGCCACCAACAATCACCATTTTTTTAGGTAAAGTAGCTAGATTAAAAATCTCATTTGAGGTGACTATATGTTCACTACCTTCAACATCTGGCACAAACGGCCAGCCGCCAGTAGCTACTAATATGCGCTCTGCTGTGTAAGTGTCTTTGCCTATTTTTACCGTGTGTGCGTCTACTAAAGTCGCGCGACCATTGACTACAGTTACTTGGCTATCACGCAATAATTTATCGTAAACGCTCTGTAATCGATTGATTTCTTTGTCTTTGTTAGCTACTAAATTTGACCAGGTAAATGCAGAATCGCCTACTTTCCATCCAAAACCAGCCGCAGCGGAAAAACTCTCAGAAAATTGCGATGCATACACATACAACTTTTTAGGGACGCAACCCACATTCACACAAGTGCCGCCAAAATAACGGTCTTCTGCAATGGCGACTTTTGCGCCCAAGCCAGCTGCCATGCGCGCTGCACGTACGCCGCCAGAGCCTGCGCCTATTACAAATAAATCATAATCGTATTGAGTGGTAGGAGTATATGTAGACAATTTATTTCTCTTTAAATATGCATGTTTAAAATATGCTTGGACTAATGTAAGTTTTTATAAAATACCGGTTTTTAATAAAACTATTCAATGCTTAAACTTAATAGTTAACGCGTTTTTACGCTTAATTATTAAGTTTAAACATTTGTAATGTTAATTATTGGTTGGATCTTTAATGAGATTTGACCAATAAAGTTTTCAAATTAGGCGTTTAAATTAAAGTCTTCAAACAAAAAGGGCGATGCTAGTTACATCGCCCTTTTTAAAGCGATTAAGCTTATTTTTTCAAATAATTTAACATCGTATCAGCATCAGAAACTTCGAATGGATCATCACCAAAATCATCACATTTACCTGCTTCAGCGAAAACTTGTTTCACTTCGCCATCTTCAACAAATGCTGAATAACGCCATGAACGATCACCAAAACCAAGGTTGTTTTTCTTCACTAACATGTCCATACCACGTGTGAAATCACCGTTGCCGTCTGGCAACATTTTTACATTTTTAACGCCTAGGTTTTTTGCCCATTGGAACATCACAAATGCATCATTCACGCTTACGCAGTAAATATCATCTACACCAGCCGCTTTAAATTCAGCAAACTTAGCTTCGTAGCCTGGTAAATGTGTGCTTGAGCATGTTGGTGTAAATGCGCCTGGAAGCGCAACAATCACTACCTTTTTGCCTTTAAAGATGTCGTCAGATGTCACATCTTGCCAACGAAATGGATTTTCGCCGCCAATGCTCTCATCACGCACACGTGTTTTAAAAGTTACGTTTGGTACTCTTGCCATGATTATTTCCTTTTCAGTGATTAAAAAAATATGCTGTATAAAAACAGCTTGTCAAAACATGTATTCCGTTGCTTTTGACCTTGAACAACATCATACACAGATTACGTTTAACATTAAATTTAATTGTATTTATTTGTTTGATAAATTTTACTTATCAAACAAATCATTTTACCAAAGGTAAATATGCTTTAAAGAAATGATGTTCTGATTAAAACTCCCAACATTTTCATCTCAATTTCAACATCTTCTTTAATACTCAAAGCTGCAATTGCAAGTTTAAAGCAATCCGCGCTCTACAAAAGACATCGTTAGATTTCCCGCAACAATAAAATGATCCAATACTTTCACATCAACCAATGCTAACGCCTGCTTCAATTGTTTAGTGATCATTTCATCCGCCTGACTTTGTTTTGCCACGCCAGAAGGATGATTGTGGGCAAAAATTACACCAGCGGCGTTATGATGCATCGCGCGCTTCACTACCTCACGTGGATAAACGCTGGTTTCTGTCAGTGTGCCGCTAAACATTTGCTCACTGGCTTGCAGACGATTCTGTGCATCTAAAAATAATACCAAAAACACTTCTTTATTCAAATTGCCCAGCTTTAATACTAAATAATCATGTACTTGCTTGGGCGATTCAAATACGTCTTTTTGTTGCAATTGCTCAGTTAATGCACGACGGCTCATTTCAAATATGGCTTGTAACTGCACGTATTTACTAGCGCCAATACCGTGCACTTGGCTTAACTCCGACTCACTTGCACTGAATATTCCATTCAAACTACCAAATTGTGTAAGCAAATCGCGCGCTAAATCTACCGCACTTTTACCGACTACACCTACACGCAAAAAAATCGCCAGCAACTCAGCATCAGACAGTGCTTCTGCACCTAGTTCAATCAATTTTTCACGCGGACGTTCTGCCGCAGGCCAGTCTCTTATTGCCATATAAATCCCGCCATTATTATTCTCCCGATGATTTTTATTGCGTAATTTTTGAAAGCTTATTGATGTAAAGATGATTAACGCAGCAACTTATACTTTAACTTTTGACTTAAGTTTTTTATTTTAAGGTCTTAACCAGCCGATTTCTTGCGCTGTTTTTCGACCAATCATTGTTTGCATAAGGCTTGCTGGAATTTCAGCACGCGATTCACTTAACGGTATTCGCCCGCCCATTAATTCTGCAAAGTCTTGTGGATAAAGCGGCTGTTTATCAGGCTCTGCAAATCCATCTGGGAAAATCGGCAGCGTGGTATTTAAATCATATTTATCGGTTGCTGTGAGCGTATGCAACAATTCGTGCGCCAAAATAACCAGATTCTTGTTAGCATATTTTGCATCGCCAAACAGGTTAACTCGCCCGATACGCCCTTTATTCAGCGCAGTCGAATGGCTCAAAACTGGATGATTTTTAGGGTTATGGTAAAGCAGATAAAGTTTGATATCTGGCTTAACTGATGTTTTAGGGCTATTTTTCCAAGCGAAATATCTAAATTTCAAACTCCAGATAATCGTCTCTAATAAGCTATTATTTCTAGGCGGCCCGGCTGGAATCGCATGCACTACAGCTCCTAATTGCACTTCAATTGGCCGGCGCAGACCAAGATTATAAACAGCTGATTGCTCCGCAAAATAGGCAGCGACTGGTTCGAAATCATCACGTGTTAATGAATTAATGTAAGTGTTTACTTCTGTTGAAGCATCCGCATTATGCGCATCTGCGTTAATTGGATAAACCGCTACATAAAAATTGTCTTTCCAATCTAAATCTGCTTTATCCAAAAATGTTTGTTGGATGACTGTACCTAAAATAATCAGCAAAATAAAGACTCTAAGGCTTTTCCACATAACATTACTCGTTGTTGGTTTTTTATCAGTTTATCAGCATTAAGTTGGCAAATAGTTGCGCGCATCGCAATTGCTTAGGCTTTGCTATAAAATCACCGCATGAGTGAAAATAAAAAAACAGTAATTAGCAAGCTTGTTTTAGGCATAACAGGCGGCATAGCCGCATACAAAGCGGCAGAGTTGGTGCGCTTGTTAGTAAAATCTGGCATCGATGTGCAAGTGGTGATGACGGAAGCCGCTTGCCAATTCATTACGCCAGTCACGATGCAAGCACTTTCTGGCAAACCTGTTTTTACGGGCATGTGGGATAAAAGTATCAGTAATGGCATGCCACATATTGAATTAAGTCGCGAAGCCGATGCGATTTTAATCGCACCAGCTAGTGCAGATTTCCTAGCAAAATTGGTGCATGGTCGGGCGGATGATTTACTGTCTACTTTATGTTTGGCTAGAGATTGCCCGCTATTAGTTGCGCCTGCCATGAATAAACAAATGTGGGAAAACCCTGCTACTCAGCGCAATATCACACAATTAATCGCTGACGACATTACTATTTTAGGTCCTGATTCTGGTGAACAAGCTTGTGGCGAAATAGGCTTGGGCCGCATGTTGGAAGCGGAAAACCTGTTAGATGCATTAACCGCGCATTTCACCCCAAAAATACTTGCTGGCAAACGCATTTTAATCACAGCAGGCGCTACGCTTGAAATGATAGACCCTGTACGCGCCATTACTAATTTAAGTAGCGGGAAAATGGGCTACGCTTTGGCAAAAACTGCCGCAGATATGGGTGCGATTGTGACGTTAATTAGTGGCGCAACTGCAATCAACGTGCCTGAAAGCGTTACCAATATTCGTGCAACTAGCGCAGATGCAATGTACCAAGCTGTGATGCAAAACATTGCTTCACAGGATATTTTTATCAGTGTCGCCGCTGTTGCGGATTACACGCCAGTAGAAACGCTTTCACAAAAAATCAAGAAAACTGATTACTCAACAGACAAATCGCTTAATTTGAATCTAAAGAAAACCAAAGATATTTTGGCCGACGTTGCCAGCCTGCCAAACGCGCCATTTTGCGTAGGTTTTGCGGCAGAAAGTGAACACTTAATTGAATACGCCAGCCAAAAACGCATTGCCAAAAAGCTGCCATTAATTGTAGCAAACGAAGTAATCAGCGCGTTAGGTAGCGATGATAATCAAGTCACATTAATCGATGAAAAAGGCATTCACCCTTTACCGCGCGAGCACAAAACTGAAGTTGCAAGACGCATCTTGATGCATATATCTAACTTGCTTTAAAACACGCTCAAAACTCACTATCTCATTCAAAATCATGAAAATGCTGATGCATATTATCGGCAATTGTACTTATGATGCTGCTTTTACTTTTCCAGTTAAGAATCAATCATGTCTGCACGCCACGCCCTTAGTACACCGCTCCAATTTAAGCTTATTCCTTTAGCAATATTGTCTGCATTTAGTTATTCGCCAAGCAGTTTTGCTGAAGATGAGTCAAAAAAAACCATTCATCTGGCGCCAATTGTTGTAACGGGCACACGCATTGAACAAAACAGTTTTGATTTGCCGATTGCGATTGATGTAGTTGATCAGGAAGATATTCAAGCGGGTCAATTGCAAATGACATTATCTGAAAGTTTGATTCGCATTCCAGGCATCACTGCGCAAAACCGTACGCAATCCGCACAAGATCCACAAATCTCAAGCCGCGGTTTTGGCTCACGTTCCAGTTTTGGCGTGCGTGGTGTACGCGTTTATGTAGACGGCATTCCGCTAACCATGCCAGACGGTCAAGGCCAGCCTGGCGTTATCGATTTATCTGCGATAAAAAGTATAGAAGTTATGCGTGGACCATTTTCTGCACTTTACGGCAACTCATCTGGCGGCGTGATTCAACTATTTACGGAAGATGCGCCTAAAACACCGGAACTTGGCGCAACGGTTATGTTTGGTAGTTACGATACTAAGCGTCAAATTTTACAGACTGCTGGTCAAGTGGATGGCGTTGAGTATCTGCTGAATGTCTCTAATTTTGAGACGAATGGTTATAGGGATCATAGTGCCGCAGATAAACAACAAGTAACGGCAAAATTCAAATTTAATCTTAGCGAAGAAACGAAAATAACTACTTTAGTTAATTGGTTTCAACAGGACGCGCAAGATCCGAGCGGCTTAACCAAAGAAACGGCTTTTAGCAATCCTAAAGGAGTTGTAGCTGCGGTTGATAACGCCAATACTCGCGTTAGTCGCAGTCATACGCAAGTTGGTTTCAATTTAGAACACAAACTGAATGAACACAATGCGCTTAATCTTATTACCTACGTTGGCACACGCGAAAACGAACAAATTCTACCAGTGAATCCAAGCGGTACTAGCTCACGCGTTAGTGCGATATCAAGAGAGTTTTATGGCACTGATTTACGCTGGGATAATAGAGGTGACATTTTTAGCAAACCGTACACCATTAGTTTTGGTATTAACTATGGGAAGTCAAAAGATGCTCGTCTTGATACAAACATTACGCCAACAATTGCTTTGAATCGCAATGAAGATAATATAGTTGATAACTTTGATCAATACCTTCAAGGCAAATTGGCTGTCTTGGACAACGTAGACATTCATGCAGGCATACGTCACACTAAAGTAAATTTAGAAGTGAAAGATAATTTCATCTCAGGCATTAATTTAAACAATAGTGGCTCAATAGAGTACAAAAAAACCACTCCTGTAGTTGGCGCTGTTTGGAAAGTAACGCCTACTTTAAATCTATATGCAAATTACGGCACAGGTTTTGAAACGCCAACATTTATTGAAGCGGCATTTGATAGGGTAACAGGCAATGCAGTACCAAATCTCACTTTAAAACCCAGCGAAAGCAAAAACTTCGAGTTGGGCGCGAAAACTTTTTGGGGCAATAATACGCAGGCTAATCTCACGTTATTTCAAATAACAACCGATGATGAACTTGTTATTAGCGCAAATGCTAATGGCAGAACTGTTTACACAAATGCAAATAAAACCAAGCGCACAGGCGCTGAATTTTCTATTGATACACAATTTGAAAACAACCTATCCACTTACTTTTCTTATTCCTTATTAAATGCAAAATTTGATTCTTCCTTCAACTCGCTAAATGGCTCTATATCTTCTGGCAATCGTATTGCTGGCACCTATCGCAGCCAAATTTACGGAGAGATAGCATGGAAATATCAGCCATTGAGATTCAGCACCGCATTTGAAGGCCGTCATAACAGCAAATCTTATGTGAATGATATCAATACAGACACTGCGCCTTCATACACCATATTTAGTGTACGCGCAGGTTTTGAACAGGATCTAGCAGCTTGGAGTTTTAAAGAATATTTACGCGTAGAAAATATTTTCGATAAAGAATACATTGGCTCTGTTCGTGTGAACGATGCTAATTTGAGATTCTTTGAACCAGCCGCTGATAGAAATTATTTATTAGGGCTAAGTGCCAGCTACAAGTTTTAGTACTTAATCTCCTATTATTAAAAACCAGCTAAAAGCTGGTTTTTAATTTTTAAATATTGCATTTAATCAATAATAAATGCTTATCTGAAACCACATTAGTTCAATCAGTATTGTCTAGTGATTTTAATCATTATTTAGTGTTTAATATGACATTTAATCACATCTCCGAATTGCCATGTCCATTTCAGTCGATTTAAAAATTCTAGATAACCGTTTACATCACATGATGCCAAGTTACGCTACGCAAGGTTCTGCAGGTTTGGATTTACGTGCCTGCATTGAGCACACACAAACCATTCAGCCTAATGAAACAGTAATGATTCCAACTGGTATGGCGATTCATATTGATAATACTTACTACGCCGCATTAATTTTGCCGCGTTCTGGGCTTGGCCATAAACACGGCATTGTTTTGGGTAATTTAGTGGGTTTGATCGATTCCGATTACCAAGGTCAATTGCTAGTTTCCTGTTGGAACCGCAGTAAAGAGGCGTTTATTTTGAATCCAATGGAACGTATCGCGCAATTAGTGATTGTGCCGGTAGTGCAGGCAGAGTTTCATGTGGTGGATGAATTTACACAAAGCGACCGCGGCGAAGGTGGCTTTGGCAGTACTGGCAAGCACTAAATGTGCATAAATTGAAAAGTCTAAGCACTAATGTTGCGCAAATTCAGAATGTCCAAACGTTAAATTACTGGCTAAAATTATTAAGCAGTTAAATAAATAAAAACAGACATTTAGCTTGAATAAATTTAGGCTTTCATACTATAATTGCGGTCTTTCTAAAAAAGCACAGCATTTAAGGCTAAATGCCTTGTTTAAAGGGTTTATTATGGCACGTGTATGTATGGTAACTGGCAAAAAGCCAATGGTGGGTAACAATGTTTCTCACGCACAAAACAAAACAAAACGTCGTTTTTTACCGAATTTACAAAATCGTAAATTTTGGGTTGAATCAGAGAATCGCTGGGTAAGTATGCGCATTACTAATGCTGCATTACGCACAATCGATAAAAACGGTATTGATTCTGTGTTGGCAAAATTACGTGCTAACGGCGAAAAAATCTAAAAGGTAGAACAAAATGCGCGAAAAAATCAAATTAGAGTCAAGTGCTGGTACAGGTCATTTCTATACCACCACAAAAAACAAACGTACGATGCCAGAAAAAATGGAAATCAAAAAATTTGATCCAGTGGTACGTAAACACGTTATCTACAAAGAAACAAAACTAAAATAATAGAATTAATTAGTACTTAATAGTATTAGTTAATCAATAAAAAAACCCGCAAATGCGGGTTTTTTTATTGCCTTTAAACTTAACTACTTTTTATATATAAATTTTCAATTACTTATTCATTTTTGATATCTGCAGATTTAACAAATCGGATATTGTTTTGTTTGAAAGTTTGCCAGATATCTAAATACAAGGCGGACTGCAAGCTACTTGAGCCATTTTCGGGATCTGCAATCCAAACGGTCATAATAAGCTCAATTCCTAACTCCCCAAACCCTCTGATAAAAACAGCTGGCGCTGGCGATGCCAGAATGCTGGAGTGTTTCATGGCTATTTCATGTAGCAATTGCATCGCTAATTCTACAGATGAGTCATAACTGATTGTAAAGATGACCTGCACGCGCCCTTTGTGCTCAGTCAGTGAATGATTGACTACTGCAGAGGTAATTAATGACTCATTGGGAATGATGACATTGGTGCCATCCAATTTGCGCAATACCATATAGCGAGAACGCAAATCTTGCACGACTCCATAATGCTTATCTATCGCAATTACGTCGCCGATCTGCATGGACTTATCCAATAGAATGATAAATCCACTCACATAGTTACTGGCGATTTTCTGCAGACCAAAACCCAATCCAACACCCAATGCACCACCAAAAACCGACAATAATGTAATATCCAAACCGACTGCGGATAGCGCAATCAATATAGCGACAAACAGCAACACAATACGAATCAATTTGGTGAATACGACGCGCATATTCACATTCATCTGTTCGGTGCGCATTAATTTGTTTTCAAGCAAGCGACTGATCCACAGTGCGATAAAAATAGTAATGACAATGGTGAGTAAGCCTTGAATGACCAAGAGCAGATTGACTGGGTTAGCGCCTATGCTGAACTGGACATCCGCCAGACTTTCCATGATTTGTGGCAACAATCCAGTTAAATGTAACGCTAACAAACCCCAGATTGTCCACGCAGTCACATTTTCTAAGGTTTTAAGCCATGCGCCCGTAAATACATAGCGCATAAAATAGACAATCAATCGAATGGCTGCCATTGCCAGAAAAAGCCTGTCGGCCAATTTTAACAAACCAATATGCTGCCAGTGCGCCAGTATGAGCTGGCCGATTAAAATAAGGATGAAGCTAGTGAGCGGGAAAAGCACGCGATTGATACTGCCGATAGCTATTTTCCAATGCAACGGTGCATGTTCCATTACATATTTGCGTAATACGCCATTGATTCCGTGCGCAATTGCAACTGCGGCAATAACAATCGCTAATTGCCATAACACTGCTGGAGTAGATAAATCGGCTTGTATTTCTTGCCAGATAAGAAAAATTTCGTTATTCATAATGATATTAAATGTTTGTTATTTGCACTTTGTTAAGTCAATAACAAAAAGTTTAGATTAAGAAAATAGTAGCCAAGCCTAAAAAGATAAAAAAGCCGCCACTATCGGTCATCGCTGTGATTAATACGCTTGAACCTACTGCAGGATCGCGCCCAAATCTGTTCATGACCAGTGGAATGGTTACACCCATTATTGCGGCTAATAACATGTTAAGCGTCATCGCGGACATCATCACCATACCTAATTGATAATTTCCATACAACACATAGGCGATCAAACCAAGCACACTGCCCCAGAACAAGCCATTTAATAACGCAACGCCAAGTTCTTTTTTAATCAGCGATTGCATATTATGCGAAGCGATTTGCCCCAGTGCTAAACCGCGCACAATCATTGTCGTGGTTTGGTTACCTGAGTTACCCCCAATACCTGCAACAATCGGCATCAATGCTGCCAACGCGACTATTTTTTCAATGGAATTTTCGAATAAACCAATCACGCGCGAGGCAACCAGCGCGGTAATTAAATTAATGGCCAACCAGGCCCAACGGTTTTGTACGGATTTCCATACGGATGCGAAAAAGTCCTCCTCTTCACGTAAACCCGCCATAGATAACATATCTGAATCAGACTCTTCGCGAATGTAATCCATCACCGCATCAACCGTAATCCGACCAACTAGTTTTTTATTGCGGTCTACCACTGGCGCAGTCACTAAGTCATAACGTTCAAACGCGCTGGCCGCTTCATCCGCGATATCTTCTGGATGAAACACGACAGCATCTGCAATCATCACATCGGCAACGATGTCATCTAAATCATTAACTACTAAAGTTTTAAGCGGCAATACACCGAGTAAAATATCATGCCTATCCACAATAAAGATTTTATCGGTGTGGTCTGGCAAGCTGGCTAAGCGGCGTAAATAGCGTAATGCGACTTCTAATGTGATGTCCTCACGAATCGTCACAATATCAAAATCCATCAATGCACCAACTGCTTCGTCAGGATAAGAAAGTGCAGATTGCAAACGTTCGCGATTTTGCGAATCCAAACTGTCCATCAAGTCTTGCAAGACGTCTTTTGGCAAGTCAGGCGCTAAATCAGCCAACTCATCAGTGTCTAACTGCTCTGCTGCAGCTAACAGCTCATCTGAGTCCATGTCTGCAATCAGACTTTGTCTGACCGAATCTGACACTTCTAACAGAATGTCACCATCACGCTCGGCTTTTACTAACTCCCAAACTTTTAAGCGCTCATCTAGCGGCAACGCTTCTAAAATATAGGCAACGTCAGCCGGATGTAATGTATCTAATTTTTGCTGTAATTCGCTAACATTTTGCTTATGGACCAGTTGTTCAACGAGGTCATGTTTTGGCATATCTTGTTTATGCACAAGACTTTCCAACAACTTGTGTTTATCAAGTAAGGCTATTACTTGCTTCAGACTTTCGCCCAAGCTTTCTTTGGAAGTTTCTTTTATTTCATTTTTATTGGTCATGCAAAACCTTACAACTGATAAGCAACATTAAACGTTATTATGATTTATTTTATCTGGCGATAGTCTTTTAATCCGATATTTATATCTAAATATGCACTTATAATAAACTTTGTTTATCCTGACGAATGCCAATCCAAAAAGTTTATTTATATGCTCTATTTGTATAGCACATCCCATTGTCATTTATGTGAATTAGCGCAAGCGTTGCTAACAGAGCTAAATGCTGAAACAGTTACCATCGTTGAAATCGCGGATAATGATCAACTCTTATTAGAGTATGGAACGCGTATTCCTGTGTTAAAACGTGAAGATAGGAATATAGAATTAGACTGGCCTTTTACTTCAGCAGATATCGCATTATTTTTAGGTTAGTTCGTCATCATATAGCGGCTCATATAACAAAAAAGCCAGCAATTTGCTGGCTTTTTTGATATTAAGTTAACCTAATTTATTCTGCAGAAACTGCTTCAGTCGTTGTATCTGGACGATCAACCAATTCCACTAAAGCCATTGGTGCATTATCACCATTACGGAAACCACATTTAAGAATACGTAAATAACCGCCATTACGTGCGTTATAACGTGGACCAAGTTCGCCGAATAATTTACCAACGATATCACGATCACGCAAGCGGCTAAAAGCCAAACGACGGTTTGCTAAAGTTGCATCTTTGGCCAATGTAATCAATGGTTCTGCATATTTACGCAACTCTTTTGCTTTTGGCAAAGTCGTTCTGATAATTTCATGGCGTAACAAAGACACTGACATGTTGCGAAACATCGCCGCACGATGGCTGCTTGTACGATTTAATTTACGATTGCTATTACCGTGACGCATAGTAATTCCTTAAGTTTCTTATAATATTAAGCGTGTACTTGACTACGCTTTTGACTAATCTTTAAATTAGGCTTTTTCTAAACCAACTGGTGGCCAGTTTTCTAATTTCATGCCTAATGTTAAGCCTTTGGTTGCCAATACATCTTTAATTTCATTTAAAGATTTGCGACCTAAATTAGGTGCTTTTAATAATTCATTTTCACTACGTTGAATCAAATCACCAATGTAGAAAATATTTTCCGCTTTTAAGCAATTTGCAGAACGTACTGTTAATTCTAAATCATCCACTGGACGTAATAGAATTGGGTCAACTTGTGGTGCAGATTTCACTTCAACTTCGTTAGGCGAACCTTCTAAGTTAGCAAATACTGACAACTGACCAATCAAGATACGCGCAGCATCACGAATCGCTTGTTCCGGTTCAATCACACCATTTGTTTCAACGTCCATAACTAGTTTGTCTAAGTCAGTACGTTGTTCAACACGAGCGCTTTCCACTTGGTAGCTTACTTTGTTGATTGGGCTGAATGATGCATCAACCATGATGAAACCTAATACACGGTCTTCCTCATCATTTTTTTGACGTGCTGGAACAGGTTGATAACCACGACCCATTTCAATTTTCACTTCCAAATTCAGTTTGCCACCTTTTGTTAAGTGTGCAATCACGTGATTTGGGTTAACAATTTCAGCATCATGACCTGTATCAAAATCGCCAGCAGTCACTACACCTTCAGTTGACTTATTCAGCGTTAAAATAGCTTCTGATTTATTGTTTAACTTTAGTGCTACACCTTTTAGGTTAAGCAAAATATCGACGACATCTTCTTGCACGCCATCAATAGTTGAGTATTCATGAACTACGCCATCAATTTTAACTTCAGTGATAGCAAAGCCAGGAATAGATGACAATAAAACACGGCGCAATGCGTTACCTAATGTATAACCAAAACCGCGCTCCATAGGCTCAAGCGTGACGCGAGCGCGTAATGGTGTAATCACTTCTACATCAACTACGCGTGGCTTTAAATATTCAGTTGGGTTGTTTTGCATAAAATTCCTTGACGTTATTGGGTGAGTAAGTTTTAACTAAGTTTTTAATTAAATATTAATTACTTAGAATACAACTCAACGACCAATGATTCGTTAATGGTTGAAGGCAAATCATCACGTTGTGGTTTAGATTTAAATGTACCTGTAAAAGCTTTAACATCTACCTCCAACCATGCTGGGAAACCGCGTTGTTCAGCCGCTTCAATCGCGCCTTTAATACGCAATTGTGCTTTAGAAGCTTCTACTACAGAAACCACATCACCAGACTTAACTTGGTAAGAAGGAATGTTTACACGTTTACCATTCACTAAAATACTGTTGTGACGCACAATTTGACGCGACTCAGTACGTGAACCACCCAAACCCATACGGAAAGCAACGTTATCTAAACGGCACTCTAATAACTGCAATAAGTTTTCACCAGTAATACCTTTTTGGCGATCAGCTTCTGCATAGTATTTACGGAATTGACCTTCTAATACACCGTAGATACGACGAACTTTTTGTTTTTCACGCAATTGCACACCGTAGTCTGACAAACGTGAGTTACGACGTTGACCATGTTGTCCTGGCGGGAAATTGCGTTTTTCAATAGCGCATTTATCCGTAAAGCATTTTTCAGCTTTTAAGAATAATTTTTCACCTTCACGGCGGCACTGACGGCATTTAGGATCTAAGTTTCTAGCCAAAGTAATTCTCCAGTAATCTTGTTGCGCTTAAATGCGACGTTTTTTAGGCGGACGGCAGCCGTTGTGCGGCACTGGCGTCACATCGGTAATGCTGGTAATTTTAAAACCAGCAGCATTAAGTGCACGTACTGCAGATTCACGACCTGGGCCAGGACCTTTAATGCGCACTTCTAAATTTTTAACACCAGACTCTTGTGCTGATTTACCAGCAACCTCTGCAGCAACTTGTGCAGCAAATGGCGTACTTTTACGCGAGCCTTTGAAACCTTGACCGCCCGAAGTTGCCCATGAAAGCGCATTACCTTGACGATCAGTAATTGTAATAATTGTGTTGTTAAATGAAGCGTGCACGTGAGCAATGCCCTCAGCAATATTCTTTTTAACTTTTTTTCTTACGCGTACATTAGCTTTTGCCATGTTGTACAGTCCTTACCTATAAGTCTTACTTAAATCGAATCTTAATAAAATTAAACAACTAATTACTTAGCTTGTTTAATTGCTTTAACTGGGCCTTTACGCGTACGCGCATTGGTTTTGGTGCGTTGACCGCGAACTGGCAAGCCACGACGGTGACGTACACCACGGTAGCAACCTAAGTCCATCAAGCGCTTGATATTCATAGACACTTCACGACGTAAATCGCCTTCTACTTTTACTTTAGCAACTTCATCACGCAGCTTTTCTACATCAGCATCATTCAGATCTTTGATCTTAGTACTGACTAAAACGCCAGCAGCTGCACAAATTTTTTGCGCTGTATTTCTACCAATACCAAAAATCGCTGTTAACGCGATTTCTGCATGTTTGTTATTCGGGATATTAACCCCAGCAATACGAGCCATACTTTAACTCCAAAACAAATCGCAACTTGTAGCGACCAAAAATAAAAAGCCTTAAATTTTAACAGCTTGTACTTGTTTTTTCAATCTTTAAAAATTGACCAAATACAAAACTGTATTAAACAATTTAACCTTGACGTTGTTTATGACGTGGATCCGTACAAATGATACGTACCACACCACGACGACGAACAACTTTACAATTGCGGCACAATGCTTTTACTGATGCACGAACTCTCATAATTAACCTCTACACTACTTAATTTTCAAATATCTTACTTTTAAATCTACTTAACTTTTGGTGTAATTCATATTTTTGAATCACGCTTAGTCATTTAAAACCTTGCTCTAAACTATCGCGTTCCAGCGTTACCTTTAAAGTTCGCTTTTTTAAGCAAGCCCTCATATTGATGAGACATTAAATGTGATTGCACTTGCGTCATAAAGTCCATTGTTACTACAACAATAATTAACAATGACGTACCGCCAAAATAGAACGGCGTATTAAACTTCAAAATCAAAAACTCTGGTAACAAGCAAACTAACGTAATGTAAAAAGCACCAATTAATGTTAGACGGCCCATAATCTTATCGATGTACTTCGCTGTCTGATCACCTGGGCGAATACCTGGTACAAATGCGCCACTTTTCTTTAAATTGTCCGCTGTTTCTTTTGGGTTAAATACTAACGCCGTGTAAAAGAAACAGAAAAATATAATCGCTGCTGCAAAGAACAAAATATAAATAGGTTGTCCCGGTGAAAGCACGTTACTGATATCTTTTAACCAGTAAAGTCTTTCACTACTACCAAACCAGCCAGCCAAAGTTGCTGGGAACAAAATAATACTTGATGCAAAAATAGGAGGAATCACTCCAGCCATATTCAGCTTCAAAGGCAAATGTGTTGTTTGACCACCATAAACCTTATTACCAACCTGACGTTTAGCATAATTGACCGTGATCTTACGTTGACCACGCTCTACAAACACAACCAACGCAGTTACTAACAATATTGCAACAAACAAGAACATCACCAACGGTATTGAAAATGCACCCGTTCTAGCTAACTCTAAGGTAGAACTAACAGCATGCGGTAAGCCTGCAACGATACCTGCGAAGATGATAATAGAAATGCCATTACCTATACCGCGCTCTGTAATTTGCTCACCCAACCACATTAAAAACATTGTTCCGCTTACTAATGTCACTACAGCTGTCAGCCTAAAAGCCATACCTGGCTCTAAAACCAAACCAGCTTGTCCTTCAAGCGCAATAGCAATACCTAACGCTTGAAACGTTGCTAAAACAACTGTGCCGTAGCGCGTATATTTGGTAATAGTACGTCTACCAGCTTCGCCTTCTTTTTTCAGCTGCTCCATTTTCGGAGAAACTACTGACATTAACTGCATAATAATAGAGGCAGAAATGTACGGCATAATGCCTAAAGCAAATACCGTAAAGCGAGATAAAGCACCGCCTGAGAACATGTTGAACATGCCCAAAATGCCGCCACTTTGTGAATCAAATAATTGCTTTAATACGGTAGGATCAATGCCCGGAACTGGAATATGCGCACCTAAACGGTACACAACTAAAGCACCTAAAACAAACCATAAGCGGCTTTTCAGCTCGCTCATTTTACCTACCGCACTTAAAAGACTATCTTGAGCCAATACTATTCTCTAATCTTATGACTTATTCAGCGTCAGCAACTTTACCGCCTGCAGCTTCAACAGCAGCGCGAGCGCCTTTTGTCAGCAACAAACCAGTTAAGTTAAGTTTTTTAGTAATTTCGCCAGACAAAAATACTTTTGCAGCTAAAACATTACCTGATACGACATTCGCTTGCTTCAATACAAGCAAATCAATCACATCGACTGGCAAGTTATTCAACTCTGATGTACGCACATGCGCAGTATCTTTTTTAGTCAATGATTTAAAACCACGTTTTGGCAAACGACGTTGTAAAGGCATTTGACCGCCCTCGAAACCAACTTTATGAAAACCACCCGTACGAGATTTTTGACCTTTATGACCACGGCCAGCTGTTTTACCAAAACCAGAACCGATACCACGACCAACACGGCGAGCAGCTTTTTTAGAGCCTTCTGCAGGCTTAATTGTATTTAATTGCATTATCCTTCTACCTTTAATAGATAACCAACTGTATTAATCATGCCGCGAATAGATGGTGTATCTTGCACCTCTACTGTGTGACGTATACGACGTAAGCCTAAACCTTTAACAGTTGCTTTATGTGATTCAATACGGCCAATCACACTTTTAACCAACGTTACTTTGATCGTCGATGCTTTCGCTGACGTTTCTACTTTTGTTTTAGCCATGATTAGCCTCTAATTTCTTCTACTGATTTACCACGTTTAGCGGCGATTTCTGATGGCGTATTCATTGACTCTAAACCGTTCAATGTTGCGCGCACTAAATTGTATGGATTAGTTGAACCGATACATTTAGCAACAACGTTAGTCACACCCATCACCTCAAAAATAGCGCGCATCGCACCACCGGCAATAATGCCAGTACCTTCAGAAGCAGGCTGAATAAAAACTTTAGCAGCACCATGAACACCAGTTACCGCGTGAAATAACGTACCGTTATTTAAATTCACTTTCAACATACCGCGACGCGCTTCGTCCATGGCTTTTTGTACAGCAACTGGCACTTCACGCGCCTTGCCTTTACCCATACCTACAGCGCCATCGCCATCACCGACTACAGTCAATGCTGCGAAACTCATAATACGACCACCCTTAACCGTTTTACTCACACGGTTTACAGTAATCATCTTTTCACGCAAACCATCGGTTTGCTGTTGTTGTTCGTTTTCTCTAGCCATTATCTGTCTCGCTTCTTAGAATGACAGGCCGTTTTCACGCGCAGCATCTGCTAACGCCTTGATACGACCATGGTATTTGTAACCTGAACGATCAAAAGCAACAGTAGTGATACCCGCTTTTTTCGCCTTTTCAGCAATTAATTTACCAATAGCGGCAGCTGCTTCTACATTGCCACCATTCTTAACTTTTTTACGTACATCTGCTTCAACTGTTGAAGCACTTGCTAATACTGTATCGCCAGTTTCAGCAATAATTTGCGCATAGATATGCGTATTAGTACGATGTACGCTTAAACGCGTCACTTTTAGCTCAGCAATTTTGGCACGGGTTTTACGTGCACGGCGTAAGCGATTATCTACGTTGTTCATAGTTTGACCTTATCTACTTATTTTTTCTTGGTTTCTTTGATTGCAACAACTTCATCTGCATAACGAACGCCTTTGCCTTTATAAGGCTCTGGTGCACGGTAAGAACGAATTTGCGCCGCCACTTGACCAATCACTTGTTTGTCGTAACCAGTTAAGATCACTTCTGTTGGTGTCGGTGTTGTCACCGTTACGCCAACAGGCATTTTGTGATTAATCGGATGTGAATAACCAAGCTCTAAATTCAACATTGCACCTTGTGCATTAGCTTTATAACCAACACCTACCAATGTAAGCTTGCGAGTAAAACCAACAGAAACGCCTTGAACCATATTGGCTACAAGCGCACGCAATGTACCAGACATCGCACTTGAGTGTTTAGTATCGTTAGATGCTGTAAATGTAATTGTTTCACCTTCACGTTTAAGTGCAACAGCACTTGTTAACGGAAGAGATAATTTACCTAAAGGGCCGCTAACTGCAATATTATTTGCACTTAACACCACTTCAACTTTTTCTGGAATAGCGACTGGATTTTTAGCAACACGTGACATTTGCTTCCCCTTAAGCCACTACGCACAACACTTCGCCACCGATACCGGCTGCTTGTGCTTTACGATCTGTCATTACACCCTTGGATGTAGACATAATCGTCACACCAAGACCATTCATTACTTTAGGAATATTGTCTGAACCTTTGTAAATGCGAAGACCAGGCTTACTTACACGGTCAATCTTCTCAATTACTGGACGGCCAGCGTAATATTTCAGGCTAATGCTTAACAATGGCTTACCATCATTTGCACTCACCGCAAAATCATCAATATAACCTTCATCTTTTAACACAGCAGCAATAGCGCTTTTTAGTTTAGAAGCAGGCATAGCAACTGATAATTTGTTAACACTTTGTGCGTTACGAATACGCGTTAGCATATCGGCAATCGGATCACTCATACTCATAATTTATTCCTCCGTTACCAGCTAGCTTTGGTGACGCCTGGCACTTGACCACTCATCATCAAATCGCGTAATTTGCTGCGACCGATACCAAATTTACTGAAAACACCACGTGGGCGACCTGTTAATGCACAGCGATTACGCAAACGCACTGGGCTAGAATTGCGCGGCAAAGCCTGCAATTTTAAACGTGCTTCACGACGATCTTCCAATGTTGCACTTTGATCATTAATCGTTGCATTTAACGCATCACGCTTGCCTGCGAATTTTGCAACTGTTGCGCGACGTTTAGATTCGCGTTCTGTCATACATGTTTTTGCCATGTCTTAACCCCTAAAAGGAAAACTAAACGCAGCTAATAATGCCTTAGCTTCTTCGTCAGTTTTTGCCGTTGTAGTAATCGTAATATTCATACCGCGAATCACGTCAATTTTGTCATATTCGATTTCAGGGAATATGATTTGTTCTTTAACGCCCATATTGTAATTACCACGACCATCAAATGATTTCGCTGAGATACCGCGGAAGTCACGAATACGTGGGATTGCAACAGTAACTAAGCGATCCAGGAATTCATACATACGCTCTCGACGCAAAGTTACTTTGCAGCCGACAGGATAATCATCACGAATTTTAAATGCTGCAACAGATTTCTTTGCCTTGGTCACAACCACTTTTTGACCAGCAATTTTTTCCATATCGCCAACTGCATGTTCCATCACTTTTTTATCAGCAACTGCTTCGCCCACACCCATATTCAAGGTGATCTTTTCAATGCGAGGCACCTGCATGACTGAAGTGTAACCAAATTGCTCTGTCATACTTTTAACAACAGAGTCTTTATAAAATTGTTTTAAGCGCGCCATGATTTATCCTATGCGTCCACTGCTTCGCCGTTAGATTTGAATACGCGCACTTTTTTGCCGTCTTTCAAAACTTTATAACCTACACGGTCAGCTTTTTGAGTCGCATTATTGAATAACGCAACATTAGAAATATCAATCGGCATTTCTTTAGCGATGATACCGCCAGTAACACCTTTTGCTGGATTTGGTTTAGCGTGCTTTTTAGCAACATTAAGACCTTCAACAACAACATGACCAGATTCAAGTACGTTAAGCACTACGCCACGCTTACCTTTATCTTTACCTGTATTTAGAACGACTTGGTCGCCTTTATGAATTTTGCTCATATATTGTCCTTATCCCTTACAGCACTTCAGGTGCAAGAGAAACAATTTTCATGAATTTTTCAGTACGTAATTCACGAGTTACCGGGCCAAAAATACGCGTACCAATCGGCTCTAATTTACTGTTCAATAAAACGGCTGCATTAGTATCGAATTTAACTAAAGAGCCATCTGGACGACGCACGCCTTTAGCAGTACGCACCACAACAGCACTATAAACTTCGCCTTTTTTGACGCGACCACGCGGAGCAGCATCTTTAATGCTAACTTTAATGATGTCGCCTATACCAGCGTAACGACGTTTTGAGCCACCTAACACTTTGATGCACTGAACTGAACGCGCACCCGTGTTGTCGGCAACTTCTAGCCGAGATTGCATTTGAATCATGAGAATAATCTCCAACTTAATCCGTTAAACCAACACCAGCCGCATGAATTTAATCAAAACGGCCAGTAGACCACGGTCAGTATTGGGGTACTAGCTTTATGAACCCTGGAAACTACTAACCAAGAATTCACGAGTACCGAAAAGTCCAACATTATAACTTACAAACTTATTATGTAGCAAGGCTAAAATCGCTTTGCCACATAATAATTACTACGCTTTTGTATTAACCTTGCTCACAACCCATGTCTTTGTTTTTGACAATGGGCGTGATTCAGTAATTGTCACTAAATCGCCTTCTTTACATGCATTTTCTTCATCATGCGCATGGAATTTGTTCGACTTCACAACCACTTTACCAATTAATGGATGTTTCACTTTACGCTCAACTAAAACCGTTACAGTTTTATCCATTTTATCGCTCACTACACGGCCATTAAGGCTGCGCACTACTCTAGTAGATTCCGCTAATTTAACGTCTGTCATGATTATGCCTGTTTCGCTTTCTCAGCCAAAACAAGCTTCACACGCGCAACATCTTTGCGTACTTTACCTAGCTGATCTACTTTGGTTAATTGTTGTGTTGCAACTTGCATACGAAGTGAGAATTGCGCGCGGCGCAATTCAATCAATTCCGCATTTAATTCGTCAACACTTTTTGCTCTTAAATCTAAAGCTTTCATTTTAGCTCGCCTTTTCTTAACTGCCGATTTGACGTGTCATGAAAGTAGTTTCGATTGGTAGCTTAGCAGCCGCCAAACGGAACGCTTCACGTGCAAGCTCTTCGCTTACGCCGTCCATCTCGTATAACATTTTACCTGGCTGGATTTGAGCTACGTAGTACTCTGTACTACCTTTACCATTACCCATACGCACTTCAGCAGGTTTTTTAGAAATTGGTTGATCTGGGAAAATACGGATCCACACACGACCACCACGTTTAATATGACGTGTCATCACGCGACGTGCCGCTTCAATTTGACGTGCAGTCAAACGACCGCGACCAATTGCTTTTAATCCAAAATCACCAAAACTTACTTTATTACCAGTTGTTGCAATGCCTTTATTACGGCCTTTTTGCATCTTGCGGTATTTTTGTCTAGACGGTTGCAGCATCTTTAGCCCTCGGCTTTCTTACTTTTTTCTCTGGTTCAGCAACTGGTGTAGCAGCTGGCGCTGTAGCACCAATTGGTGTTGGCACGTTATCAGCAAAAATTTCGCCTTTAAATACCCACACCTTAATACCGATAATACCGTATGTTGTTAATGCTTCAGCAACACCGTAATCGATATCAGCACGTAATGTATGTAATGGCACACGACCTTCACGATACCATTCGGTACGTGCAATCTCGATACCATTCAAACGACCTGAACTCATGATCTTGATACCTTGAGCACCTAAACGCATTGCATTTTGCATAGCACGTTTCATGGCACGACGGAACATCACACGTTTTTCAAGCTGTTGCGCGATAGACTGAGCAATTAATGTTGCATCGATTTCTGGCTTACGCACTTCTTCAATATTCAAATGAACAGGAACGCCCATCAAACCTTGTAAGCTGGCACGTAAAGATTCGATATCTTCACCTTTTTTACCAATCACAACACCTGGACGGGCACTGTGAATCGTGATTTTGGCATTTTTTGCCGGGCGCTCAATAATGATCTTACTGACAGCAGCACTGGCTAATTTTTTGTTTAAAAACTCACGCACTTTAATGTCGCTTTGCAACATGGCAGGAAAGTTTTTGCTATTGGCATACCAACGTGAAGCCCAATTCTTCTGGACACTCAGACGGAAACCAATTGGATGAATTTTTTGACCCATGATTATCCTTTAGTTACCGACAGTCACATGAATGTGACACGTTGGTTTAGTAATACGACCCGCGCGACCTTTTGCACGTGGACGAATACGTTTAAGCACAATGCCTTTATCAACATAGATTGAAGTGACCTTCAACTCGTCAATATCAGCGCCGTTGTTATGTTCAGCATTAGCAATTGCAGACTCAACCACTTTTTTAATGATCTCAGCACCTTTTTTCGGCGTGAAATTTAAAATATTTAATGCGTGATCTACTTTTTTGCCACGAACAAGGTCAGCCACCAAACGCGCTTTTTGCGGAGAAAGGTGAACGCCTTTTAATATTGCAGTTACTTGCATCATAGGCCTCTATTTCTTCGCTTTTCTATCAGCCGCGTGGCCCTTGAATGTACGCGTTAACGCAAACTCACCGAGCTTATGACCAACCATGTTTTCAGAAATCAACACTGGAATGTGTTGCTTACCATTGTGAATCGCAATGGTTAAACCAATAAAATCTGGCAAGATAGTAGAACGACGTGACCAAGTTTTAATTGGTTTACGGTCGCGTGTAGCTGCTGCGACTTCTACTTTTTTTGCCAAATGACCATCAATAAATGGACCTTTTTTAATTGAACGTGCCATATGATTACCTTACGCCTCTCGGACGACGACTGATACGCATGTTATCAGTACGCTTATTACTACGTGTACGATAACCCTTCGTTTTAACACCCCATGGGCTGACTGGATTCATACCAGCTGCAGTTTTACCTTCACCACCACCGTGCGGGTGATCAACCGGGTTCATTACCACACCGCGAACGGTTGGACGAACACCGCGCCAGCGCATTGCACCAGCTTTACCGATTGAACGCAATGAATGCTCTTCGTTACCCACTTCACCTAAAGTTGCTTTGCAATCTACGTGAACGCGGCGAACTTCACCTGAACGCAAACGTAACTGAGCGTAAGCACCTTCACGTGCTAACAACTGCACAGAAGTACCAGCTGAACGGGCAATTTGCGCGCCTTTACCTGGTTGCAACTCGATACAATGAATCGTGCTACCTACCGGGATATTACGCAATGGCAATGCATTACCGACTTTAATAGGCGCTTCTGCACCGCTAATCAATTGCGCACCAGCAGCAATGCCGCGCGGCGCAATAATGTAACGACGCTCACCATCAGCATAGCAAAGCAATGCAATGTGTGCTGTACGATTTGGATCGTACTCAATATGCTCCACTTTCGCAGGAATGCCGTCTTTATTACGACGGAAATCAATCATACGATAGTGCTGTTTATGACCGCCACCTTGGTGACGAGTCGTAATATGACCGTTATTATTACGGCCAGCGTGTTTACTTTGACTTTCCAACAGCGGCGCGTGTGGTTTACCTTTATAAAGATCTGGTGTAACGACCTTTACGACACCACGACGACCGGGGGAAGTTGGTTTGACTTTAACTAATGCCATATCTTCTCTCCTTATTCGCCCGCTGCGAAGTTAATTTCTTGGCCTGGTTTCAAGCTGACATACGCTTTTTTCCAGTCGTTACGCTTGCCGATACGTTTACCAGCGCGTTTAATTTTGCCACCCACATTAATCGTAGCAACTTTTTCAACTTCAACTTTAAAAACAAGCTCAACTGCCGCTTTGATTTCTAATTTAGTTGCGTCCGTACGTACTTTAAAAGCAATTTGCTGATGTTTATCGGCAATATACGTTGCTTTTTCTGTGATTTGTGGCGCTAAAATCACTTGCAATAAGCGATCTTGAGATTTTGTAATCGCGGTCATCATGCTAGCAACTCCTCAAGTTTTTTAACTGCACCTGCGGTTGCCAATACTTTAGGGAAACGCACCAAGCTGACTGGGTCAGCGTATTGCGCTTCAATCACCATAACATTGGTTAAGTTACGTGATGACAAATACAAGTTCTCATCAAAACCATCTGTTAACAATAAAACGCCGTCGGCATAGCCCAGACCTTTAATTTTCTCAACAAATTGTTTTGTTTTTGGTGTGTCAATTTTAAATTCTTCAACAACAGTGATGCGCTCTTGACGAACTAATTCAGACAAAATCGTTTGCATACCAGCACGGTAAGCTTTACGGTTTACTTTGTGGCTGAAATTTTCGTTAGGTGAATTAGGGAATGCACGTCCACCTCCACGCCAGATCGGGCTTGAGCTCATACCTGCACGTGCGTTACCAGTACCTTTTTGAGCGTATGGCTTGTGTGTGGTATGCGCAACATTATCACGACCTTTTTGTGCCCGTGTTGCTGTACGAGCATTTGCCATGTAAGCAACCACAACTTGATGCACTAAAGCTTCGTTAAACTCACGACCAAAAGTTACTTCAGAAACGTCAACGCCTTTTTTTGCAGCTTTACCGTTTTTATCGATTAATTTGAGTTCCATTATTTAGCTCCCTTAGATTTATGGAGCTTCACTTTAATGGCTGGACGCACAACAACGTCACCACCTTTAGAACCAGGAATCGCACCTTTAATCAACAATAAGTTACGCTCCACGTCAACACGCACTATTTCTAGATTTTGTGTTGTAACAGTCACGTCACCTAAATGACCAGGCATACGCTTACCAGGGAATACTCGACCTGGATCCTGCGCCATACCGATTGAACCAGGAACGTTATGTGATTTAGAGTTACCGTGCGATGCGCGGTTAGACTTAAAGTGATGGCGTTTAATCGCGCCAGCAAAGCCTTTACCGATCGAGGTACCAGTCACGTCAACGATTTGACCTGCTGAGAAAATTTCTACTGTAATGCTGCCACCAACTTGGTAGCCGCTTAAAACATCAGCAGAAACATTGAATTCTTTGATGCCCGAACCCGCAGCAACGCCTGCCTTGGCATAATGCCCAGTCAATGCTTTGTTAATGCGGCTAGCACGACGCTCGCCATGAGCAACTTGAAGGCCTGTATAGCCATCGCTCGCGATTGTCTTGATCTGTGTCACACGGTTAGGAACAACTTCCAACACGGTTACCGGGATGCTTGCGCCATCATCAGTAAACACGCGGGTCATGCCCACCTTGCGACCAATAAGCCCTAAGCTCATGATCGTATCCTTATTTTTAGTTAAAGAAGCCGATTACAATTGACCGACTTCTGTGAAAGAGCGCGGATTATACCGAACCCATAATTTTATTACAATAACTTTTTACAACACTTAACACTAATTTCAAGCTTAAATTACTTACAATTTAATCTCTACATCAACACCAGCTGGTAAATCTAACTTCATCAACGCATCCACAGTTTTATCAGTTGGGTCAACAATATCCATCAAACGTTGGTGTGTACGAATCTCAAACTGATCACGCGATGTTTTGTTCACGTGTGGTGAACGCAAAATATCAAAACGTTCAATACGTGTTGGCAACGGCACTGGGCCTTTTACCACTGCACCAGTACGTTTAGCTGTTTCGACGATTTCTTGAGCAGACTGATCAATCAAACGATAATCAAATGCTTTCAAGCGAATACGAATTTTTTGAGCTGCCATTTTACTTTTCCTTTAAAGAGCGAAACGGCAGACCAAGTAATAGCCCGCCGTTTAATTTTAATTACTTACTATTCAATACACCTTTAATTAAAATC
>Ga0247736_10000116_pt1 | contig 31315 bp, 22 predicted proteins | sample UWRJL193509B2_FD_180935 | JGI IMG/M metagenome (GOLD analysis project Ga0247736, IMG submission 180935) | Plant litter microbial communities from Arlington Agricultural Research Station in Wisconsin, United States - UWRJ-L193-509B-2 | ecosystem: Environmental > Terrestrial > Plant litter >...
GTTCCTGGCGCCGGGTCATCTCACCGGCGAGCGCCTCCTGCATGCGGTCGACGAGAGTGAGCTCTTCACCGAGGTTGGTGATGATCGCCGACACGTGCGGCATTCCCGCCATGCCCGCGAAGGTCGCTCCACCCTTGAAGTCGACGAGGACGAAGTTCAACTGGTCGGGTGAGTGTGTGAGCGCGAGGGCGAGCACCAGGGTGCGCAGCACTTCGGATTTACCCGAACCGGTGGCGCCGATCATGACACCGTGCGGTCCCATTCCCTGCTCGGCCGATTCCTTGAGGTCGAGCGAGATCGGTACACCATCGGGGGTGAGGCCGATCGGCACGCGCAGGCGGTCGCGGCGCAGGCGAGGCTGCCAGGCGCGATCGAAGTCGATCTCGCGCACGTCGCCGATGCCGAGAATATCCACGAGTTCCGACGAGACGGCCTTCTCGTCGTCGCCCTCGGCAACACCGGCTGCGCCGTAGAGCGGAGCGAGTCGACGTGCGGTGGCCTCGGCTTCGACGATGCTGATGGTGTCAGCCGTGACCAGCACCGACGGCGCGCCGGTCTGCACGATCTCGAGATCCGCGGCGCGGGAACTCAGACCGACGCCGCTCGCGATGAAGGCGCAGCGCAGGCGCTGCGGGTCTTCGAGCTCGTCCCAGTTCGCCGGAAGTTCGATGATCGTGACGGACTGCACGCCCTCTTCGACGAAGATCGGGTTGTTCGCCGAGATCGTGACGTTGTCGACGAGCACCACCAGGTGGGCACCATCGGTGGCGGTGCCGCGCGCGAAGCGCGGCCGTTCGATGATGTCGGCCGGCAACAGGGGCTCGAGTTCCGCGAAGTTCGTGGCGATCATGCGGGCGGGACCGAACTCATCGGTGACGCGCGGTGACGCGGTGTGCGGCAGCCACTTCGTCCACTGCCACTCGGCGAGGCTCGCCGGGTCGGTCAGCACCGCGATGCGCAGGTCGTCCGGGCTGTGGTGCGAGGCGAGTTGCAGGAGCATTGCGCGAGCACTTTGGCGCACCTGGTCTTCTTCGCCTACGACCTCGACCCAGGAATAGTCGGCGAGAGACACGGTGTGCGGCAAGCCGCGCTGTACTTCGTGCGTGACCATGAACCGGTGTGCTGCGGATGCCGCCACCGGGTCGAGCTGCGCGAGCGGGGGAAGTTCCGGTGCCTCGAGGGTGATGCACAGTGGCTGGTCGCTCGTCCCCAATCGCACCGAGAGGAAGTCGCTCGCTTCGGCGCCGCGCTCCCAGACCCGGGTGCGTTCCTCGGCGAGGTACACGAGGGCCGACGGGTCGGGATTCCGCCAGGCTGCCGCCCGGCGCTGCTGCTTGGCGGCGGTACGGACTGTCTTGCGGAGTTCGGAGAGGTACACGAGGTACTCCCGGCGGGCGGAGAGGATGCCCGACATCCGCTGGGCGCGCTGGCGCCAGCCGTTGACGGCGACGAATCCGACGCTGGAGAGCAGGAACATACCGCCGGTGAGGAGTCCGGTGAGACCGGTCCCCGACATCGTGACGACGACGATGCCACCGACCGCACCGAGCATCGGGACCATCGAGCTGAGCAGGGTCGAGATGCCGTCGGCCGGGGCCATCTCGGGCGGCGCCTGCACGGCGATCTTGCCGGAGGGCACCTTGGGCGGGGCGAGCCGCGGGGTTCCGGAGACGGTGTCGGTCATGAGTGGGTGCCTTCTGTACGACGGAAGCGGGTGCTGCGGAAAGAACTGCTGCGGGTGTGTGGACGGCGGGGGCCGGGAACTATCGTGTCGAAGGTCATCGGCTCACCTCGACGGCGCTGACCGTGAAGACCCGCTGGCCGACTCGCACACGGGAGCCGGTGGGCACAACGGTCCACTCGTTCGCGACCAGGGGGAGCGAGTCTCCCTCGTCGTCGAGGATCTCGCTTCCGTTGGTCGAACCGTAGTCGAGAACCTGCAGCGCCCCCTCGGTGAGCGAGAACAGCAGGTGCGACTTCGACATCGATTTGGCCGGGTCGTCGATCGCGATCAGGACATCGCCCTCGGTGAAGACGCGCGGGTTGCGCCCGATGACGCCCGTGCCCGGAACAGGAACCTGCACCTGCTGGCCGGTATCGAAAGCGAAGAGCATGGTCGACGATGTCGGCGTTGCACCTCCCGGCGCTTCGGCCGAGGCGGCAGGTTGCGGAGCGAGCTGCCCACCGTCGGAGAACGAGTCGTCGTCGATCTCTTCGATCGTCAGGCGGGTACTCATGACGGTCGGCGAGATGTACTCGATGGCCTCGGCACGCTCCGAGCGCTCGGCGGCGGTCTCCCCCGGGCTGGCGGGCGCTGACGGGACTGCACTCGCTGAGGGGACAGCGGGCGCGACCGGGGCGGCAGAGCTCACAAAGCCGACGGGTGTCGATGCCGCTGACGCGGTGACCGGCGCGGACCCGGTCGTTGCACCGCCCGCGGATCCGGCGCGGACGGCGGCCTTCGCCTGTACTGGTGCCGCGGCGCTCGAGGCTTCACGAACCGTCGTGGTCGTGGTGCGTCGACCAGCGGGAAGGGCCAGGGTTACCGTTCGGCCGGCACGGTCGTGCCAGCCCTGGTTTCGCCCGTTGCGGTCCCAGGCGGTGGAGGCGACGACGACCCAGGCGCCCACGGCCGCGACGAGCAGTCCAGCCCCGAGCACAAGACCGCGCACACCGGCACGCACCGGTCCGGCGGTCCTCGGCTGCTCGGCGCGGGTCGTGCGAAGGCGGAGTAACGCGTTGCCCACGGTCTTTCCGCGATTGGCCTCCCAGACGAGAAGGCCGACCGCGAGCTCGACGGCGGCGAGCCCGGCCAGTACTGCGCTGGCGGTGACGAACCCGACTACGACCGAGACCACGGCGACCAGCGCTGCGTCGATGGTGAAAGCGGCGATCCGGCGGCCGGGGCCGGCGGTCGTCAACTCGCCGAACTCCGGCGCGAGTCCCGGCGGAACGAAGACGTCGGCGACGGCGGGCCGGAGGGCGGGCGAGGGGAATTGTTGCGCGAGCTGCGGCTGCACGGGGAACGGCTGCGCGTACGACGGCGCAACAGCGACCGGCACGGGTGCGACCTGCGCGGCGTGCGCGGGCACGGCGGCGGGAGCCTGCTGGTCGAACCCGGCCGGCGCGGCAGTCGCCCGCGGCACACCGCAGCGCACGCAGAAGGCCGTCCAGGTTGTCGATTCCGCGCCGCAGTAGGCGCAGACGATGGTGGTGTTGCCTGGTGTACTCACGACACGGCCCCCCGCAGGATGTCAATCATGGTTGCGGCGACAAAAGCAGCCGGGAATGAGAACGCGGTAGCGAGGTTCTCGAGAATGTCCGCGGTGCGCGAGATGCCCAGTGACCGGGTTCCGCGCGCTATCGGCACCATCGTCGCCGCGACGAGCAGGGCGACGACGAGAGCGACGGCGGCAAGGACCAGCCCGGGCAGCCCGGGGTCTGCCAGCCCACGGACCACGGTGAACTCGAGGGCCACGATGGCTGCCCCGACGCGGGGTGTCCAGCGCAGCAGCGGCGAGTTGGCACGGCGGGGCGAGAGCAGGAAGCTCACGATGATCGTGGCGACGAGGACCACGGTGGCGACGTCCGAGATCACGCCGGTTCCCGGCGCGACCAGCAGCATCGGCACCAGCAGCGCGGGAATTGCCGAGAAGAGAACGGTACCGGTGCGCAACTGCATCCGCGCGCGTGCCATCACCGGTCGCATCCCGGCCGCCGTGACCGGATGCGAGCCCTCGGGAATCGCACCGCGCACTGTCCATCGGTTACGCATGAACTCGCCGTATTCCAGTAACTGGCCGTCGGGAATATCGAGGCAGAACGTCGGCAGCACCCGCAGCGCGACCGGGGCCGCGCCAGCCGCGAGGGCGGCAGACACGCTCACGTCGAACCCGAGAACCAGGGTCGCGGCGAACAGCGCTGCGAGAGCGGCGAGAGTGACAGTCACCAGGCCGGTAGCACCACCCGCGACCGTTCCGGTCGAACGAACGTGCGCACCCGCGGTGGCAAGAGCGGCGGCCGCGAAGCCCGCGAAGATCGCAAGGTGCACGGATGCCTCGAGAGCAGTCGGGATCGCCAGGAATCCAGCCGAGAACGCCAGCATGGCCGGCACGACCACGAAGGTCGCCGAGAATACGGTGCCGGGCTTCTGTGTGGAGCGGTGCGGGTGAATCGTGAGAATGGCGACCACAGCGAGCAGTGCGAACACCGCGGCCGCCGCATACCGCAGCGCGGCCAGCCCCTCGACTGCACCCCCGGGTCCGCCCGCGAGCGCCGTCACCATCGCGACGATGGCGGCAACCGATGCCGCCGAGATCCAGAGCACACCGGTGAAGTCGAGTGCGCCTGCCCCGACACGACCCCGGGGAAGGGTCTTCGCCCTCCCGGCCGGTTGCGGTTCGACCACGGTGAGCAGTGCTCCGTCGGCGACCGTCGAGACCAGCGAGACGTCGATTCGGCTTCCGTCAGAAGCGATGACCACGACGGAACGCGACTCGAGATCGATTCCCTCGTTGCGCAACGAATCGCTCAACGGGGACAGGGTCGATACGAGGATCTCCCGCCGATCCACACCGTCGACGACGGTCACCCGGCGCCACTGGACGGCTGTGCCTGTCACGCAACCCTCCCCCGGGTACCTGTGTTCGTGCTCTCTTCTGGACGACTCGATGCTTGACGACTCGGTGCTGGTTCCAGACTATTCGTCGGCTGCGGCGTTCTCCGAATACCCGATGGCCGAGTCGTCGGTCGCCCGGCCGGAGCGGCCTCCACGCGCCCCGGGTCCGGCAGCGGCCGAACGCAGGGTCGGATCGCCATCGTCGTCGAGGGTCGGTGCGGTGAGGCCGAGCAGTCCGGACGGACGCTTCTTCTTCTCGGAATCGCCGCCACCCTGGCCACCCTGGCCGTGGGACATCATCGACTGCCCGCCACGTCCGCCGGCCGAAGCCCCCGCCCCGGATCCACGGCCGCCGGCTGAGCCGGCCCCGCCTCCGGAGCCCATCTGTCCGGCCGCACCGGGCCCGCCGCCCATTCCGCCAGCCCCCAGACCTCCAGCGCCGAGACCTCCAGCGCCGAGGCCACCGGCACCACCGAGGCCGCCGAGGCCGGGAACGCCCATTCCGCCGGCTCCGGCAGCACCGCCGGCGAGTCGGCTGGCCAGCCGAGCTCCGCCCGCGAGTCCGGCCGCGCCAGCGAGTCCCCCCGCGCCGGCAACACTTCCGCCGAGTCCGCCGTCGACGCTCGGGCTCGATCCGCCCGGGCCGGTACCTCCGCCGGGACCCGTGCCACCGGGGCCGGTTCCGCCGGGAATGTCGTCGGTCCCGGGGCCGATGACGACCGGCGGGTCAGTGATCACGGGCGGGTCGGTGATGACCGGCGGCGGTGGCGGAAAGACCTCGGTGCCGGGATCGACGCTCTCGTCGCCGCCCTTCCAGACGCTGCTGGGAGTCGTCGGCGTTTTCGGACGGGCCGGAGTTGTCGGTCCACCGGGAGTGGTGGGAGTGATCGGCGTGAAGGGCTGTCGGTTCTGGGCCTCGTCACCGTGGTATCCGCCATCCGACGGCTGTTTGGTATTGGATGTCGATTCCACAGTCGTTCGTGTAGGCGCGGTGATGTCAGCGTCGAACGCCTCGACTGCTTTCTTGGCTGCTGCCTCGCGCTCGTCGGCGAGGTGCTTCTCCCAGATTCGCACTCCCTCGTGCCCGGCGAGTGCACCGAAGGGGCCTGCCAGCCAGGAGCCGGCGAGAATGGTCTTCTTGACCTCGGGATCGATCGTGGCGTCGGGCAGGTCGAGGTGTGCCTGCTTGGCAAGCAGCAGGGCAGCGTTCGCTGCCTCGATCTGGTCGGGAATCACACCGAGCGCGTCGGCGCTTTGCGCCGCGAACCGCCCCTGGTTGTCGAGCATCGTCTTGATCTCGTCATCGGTCTTGCCCTGGAAGCCCGTCTCGCCGCCCAGGCGGTCGTACGAGATCTTCACCTCGTTGAGCGCGAGGATGACTGCGTCGAGTCCCGGGAACTGCCATCGGTCGAGGGATGCGAGCTGTGCCAGCTGCTCTTCGTATTCACCCATTGGAGTGCGCCTTTCTGGAGATGCCTGTGGGATCCGGAAACCGGATGTGGGGTCAGGGAGTGGTGTGCGGGGCAGAACCCGGGCGCCGCGGGCGCCTGACGAGAACGATCACGAGAATGATGATGCCGATGAGCACGAGGAGCCCGATCACTCCACCGGCGATGAGCAGCAGCGGAGTCACCCCTGCCGCAGGAGTCGGGTCGTCCCCGGCACCGGGATCCGCGGTGTCACCGGGAGCCGCGGTAGCAGAGCCGTAGATCTCGGCCTTCGTCGGGCGGTCGAAATCACGCTCGTCGAGAAGCGGATTGACACTCTCGTATGCGGTCGGGTCGTTCTCGAGCATGTGGCGCAGCGATACAGCGCCGTACCCGGTGTAATTCTCGGGGTCGTGGGTGAGCTCGTGGTCGTCCACCCCGGTGTTGCGGATGAGGCTCTGGATGAGTTGGGATCCATCGGCATCCGGGTACTTCGACTTCACGACAGCCAGGAAACCGGCGGTGATCGCAGCGGCGTTCGAGGTTCCACTTGTCTCGGCGAAGGTCGAGAAACCGCCCGAGTTGCCCAGGATCCCCACCCCGGGACCGACGACATCGATGCTGCGGTCGGCGACGACGCTCGCCGCCTGCACCTGTCCGTCGCGCTGCATTGCCTGGACCGTCACCACACCGTTCATGTTGTAGATGTCGCTGGTCGTTCCCGGAAGTGTGTCGTTGGGGCGAGCGGCGACGATGACGACATTCTCACGGACGGCGCGGGCGACTGCGGCATAGAGCTTGTCGTTCCCGCCGCCGTTGCCCATGGCGATCATGATGATGTCGTTTCCATCGTCGATGGCCGCGTCGATGGCGTCGCCGAATGCGTCGTCCCCGTCGCCCTCGGGGTCCCCGAGAATTGGGCAGCTGTAGAACGACGGCATGATGTAGAGCATCGCCGAGTAGAAGGTGATGTCGGCACCAGGCGCAACGCCCAGCTGCGCGGCTTTTCCGCCCTTGCCGATGCCGTTGCCGCCGATGAGCCCGACCATGTCGTTGCCGTGATACCCGGCGTCGTAGTCGGTCGTGGTGGCCTTTACCGTCTTCTTCGCGTCGGGAAAGTCCGCGCAGAAGCTCGGGTTGTGAATCGTGAGGTTCGTGGTCGAGAACTGGGGCACGTCGGGGTTCATCTGGAAGTCGATGACCGCGACCTTCACTCCCGTGCCGTCGTAGCCTGCGGCGGCGGCTTCGGCAACGCCATAGTCCTCGTAGTACCAGTAGCCATCCTGTGACGTATCAGGTGCCGCAGCCGCGACGGCAGGAGAAGCCTGCGCAGAAGCGGGCAGCAATGACGTCGTGAGGACAGCCGCGGCCACGACGACGCCGAGGGCGACCCGGGAAGCGACCCGCGCGGTCCGGCTCGTGGGAGGCAGCACTATCAGCGTTCCCCGCCAGTATCTCCGACAGTCGGCGCAGCTACGGATGTCGCTGACACCGTGCTGGCGGTCGTCGGCACGCCAGTGGTGGCGTTCGGGAGGGTCCCGGGAGTAGAGGAGCTCTCGAGCTCGAGCACCCTCGCCTCGGTATTGATCAGCGCATCGGACATCTCGACGTCGACAGCGCTGAGTTCCTCGGCCGCCTTCCAGATGTTCTGCGAGTTGCCGGCGATCTGTACCTGGAGCCCCTCGGTCAGCTTGGTGACCTTGGCGATGGCCTCATCGAAAGCGTTCTGGAATTCTGCCGCGACCGCGGGCATCGCCACACACACCGTGGCAGAGGGCGGCAGGTCTTTACGGCCGCTCTCGATGATGTCCGACAGGTTGCTCAGTCGCTTCATCGCGGCGCGGATGACGTCTGGGTCGGCGCTGATGGTCTCGTTCACGGGGCTCTCCTTGCTTCTTCACCACGCGGGAAATGCTGGAAACACAATTCTCCGAGCGTAACTGCCGCCCGGAGGGTGATGCGCGGTGAGGGTGACACGTGGCCGGTCACCCTCACCGATCGAATCGGACCGCTCGCGCTGGCCCGTTCGTACTTCTTCTCTTACGCGCCGAAGCGTGCTGACGACGCCGAGTCGCTCGAGATGTACTGTGCGGCGATCTCTTCGGTCTTACCCGAGATCTGGCCGAGCAGTTCCTGGAGCGCGGTGAGCGACTTCGACCACTCGCGCTGGGCCTGGTCGTAAGCCACCTGGGCTTCACCGTCCCAGCTCGCGCGCAGCTTGCCGACTTCGCTCTCCAGCGTGTCGAGCTCGGTCTTGATGCCATTGGCACCAGTGCGGATCTGGCCGGCGAGGGCGGTTACCTGTGCCGGGTTTACTGACATGGACTGCATAGTTCACACCTTTCCAAAACGGAATCTTCGTGGGGAGTCGGGCCGTCTTCGGCCCGGTGGTCGAAAGTTGTCTACGAACCCGACATCATCGAGCCGAGACCCGAGATGGTCGACTGGTGTTCTTCTTCGGTTGCAGCCTGGTCCTTCTCGGTGCCGGCGAGCGCGGCCTCGAGGGTGACGAGGGTTTCATTGAGCTTGCGGGTCTGTTCGTCCCACGTGTTCAGAAGTCCCGTGAACGACGCTGCTGCAGCGCCGCTCCAGAATCCGCGAACCTGCTCGATTTCGCCCCGAACGTTCTTCACCTGGTTGTCAATGCCCGCCTTCGCGGTGTTGACTGCCTGGGCGCCCTTGCGTAGCGCGCCTTCTTCAGCGGAAATAACCTGAGCCATGTCGCCTCACTTCTTCACTCGAGCCCTGGTGGGCTGCTGATGGATAACTATGAGTGGAACCGCACCCGGGGTACGATTACCAATATTGAGACTATCTCCCAATCGAGTGACAGTGAAGATCTTTATCGAATTCACTTACAAAGTGTTAAGAAGTCCCCGCACACTATGACGATGCCAGACCAGCCCCTCTCAAGAAACGCAGGATGACACAACCGTGACCACAGCAACGGGGCGCCCCGGGGCGTCGGTCGGATCCCTGATCCGCCTGACCATCACCCATAACGACCGCAGGCTCGACATCGGAGTGCCCACTCACACCCCGCTCGCGGAGCACCTTCCCGGCTTCGTGCGCCACCTCGGCGCCCTCGACCCGTCGCTCGTCTACGGGGGCTACCAGCTCACTACAGCCGAGGGCGCCGTACTGAGCGCCGAGCGCACCCTCGCCGAGCAGGACGTGCGTGACGGCGACCTGCTCGCTCTCGTTGCCGGAGCGCTGCGGCCGGAGCCCCACCTTTATGACGACGTAGTCGAGGCTGTCGGCGACGCCGTCGGCCGCCAGCAGGCACCGTGGACCGGCCGGGACAGCGCGCGCACCGCCCTCGCCGCGAGCACGGCGTTTCTCGTAGTCGGCGCGATCCTGCTCTCTTTCGCCCAGGATCCGCGGTTCGGTGCGCTTGTCGCCGGCGCTGGCGCTGTGCTGATCGTCACGGTCGCGGCTGTTCTCAGCCGGATGCAGCAGGCAGCAGCCGGCCTCGTCCTCGCACTCACGGCCAGCCTCTACGGTGCCGTTGCCGGCCTTCTCATCGCGCGCGGCGACCTGGTCTGGGGCTATCCGCTCGCCGGCGCCGGAGCGGGTGCCGTGGTGATCTCGCTCATCGGCGCTGCCGTGCTCGCCGGGCGCCGCGACTACGCGACGATCCCCGCCATCGCCGGTATCGTCATCGCCATCGCCGGCGCGGTGACCGGCGCCCTGCACGCCGACCCGGTCGTCGTCTTCGGACTCACCCTCGCCATCACCGGCACGCTGAGCAACGGCCTGCCCTGGCTCGCCCTGTCAACGTCGCGGATCACCGTCGTGAGCCCGCACAGCGACGAGGAGATCTTCTTCACCCCGCCTCCGATCGACGGCGCCGGGGTGGGCATCCGGTACTCGATCGGGCACCGCGTCCTGATAATCCTGAGAATTTCCCTCACGTTGGTCGCCCTGGTGTGTACACCGGCGATTGTGGGCTCGGGCGTCCCTGGCGCACTGCTCTGCGCGCTCGCCTTCGTCGGCCTGATGAGCAGCGCCCGGCAGGCCTTCGCCCGCGGCGAGGTGCTCGCGATCATGGGCGCGGGCCTTACCGGCCTGCTTCTCACCGGCATCACCACTGCCCTCACCCACCCCGACTGGCAACCGGCCCTCGTTGTCATCCTCAGCCTGAGCGCGGCGATCATCGTGGGGCTCACACTCCTCGGAACGCGAACGAGCCTCAGGGTCGGTCGGGTCGCGGACGCCGTCGACATCTTCTCGCTCGCCCTGCTCCTGCCCCTCGGCGTCGTCGTCGCCGGACTGGCCTAGCGGGAAGTAGATCGTGGCGACCAAGAAAGACCTGCAGCAGGCACAGACCTATAGCCAGCAGCGTGTGCTCACCGCTTTCACCAGCGGAATCCCGGGCGGCAAGGAACTCGAACCGAGCAACCCGATGCGCACGGTCATCGCGGCGATCGCCCTGGCGATCCTGCTCGCCCTCGGCAGCGTGATCTTCGGGCTCATCAAACCGAGCCTGCCCGCGGGCTGGGATCACAACAAGATGGTGATCTCGCAAGACACCGGTGCCCGGTACATCACCAAGAACAAGGTGCTCTACCCCGTTCTCAACACGACGAGCGCCCGACTGCTCATCCCGGCCGGCGACTTCTCGATCATCACGATCGACGAAGACCGCATCAAGGACGAACCGCGCGGCGGCATGATCGGCATCGCCGGAGCGCCTGATGAACTGCCGACGAGCGAGCGTCTCGTGCAGTCCGGGTGGACCAGTTGTGTCATCGACGGTGACCAGGTCACGGTGCTGGACCAGACGGCGCGGTCGACCCCGGTTGCCGGTGGCACCGTCGCCGAACTCGACGGTGACGTCTATGTCGTCGCCGGCGGCTACTCCTACGCCATCACGACTGACAACCCGGATGCGCTCTTGCGCCAGCTGGAACTCACGGCGATCACCCCGGTGAAGGTCACCGCGCGCTGGCTCGACCTCTTCACAGTCGGCTCGCCGCTCTCCCCCATCCCGGTGTCGGGCTCGGGCAAGCAGGTCAGCGTCGGCTCGCAGTCCCTCGAGGCCGGGACCGTCATCCACTCGACCGGCAGCCCCGAGGACACACGTTACGTACTCACCGGCAACGGCAGCATCGCCCAGCTCGATCCCTTCGCCTGGGCCATCTACGCACTGTCGAACGGTAGTGACGTCGTCGATGTCTCGCCCGCCGACCTGCAGTCCCTGCCCGATGCGCCCGAGGGACTAGTGCCCGCGGACTGGCCGGTAGCGGTGCCGGTCGGTGCGGACGTCTCAGACACCGGTGCCTGTGCGACGCTGGACACCACCGGCGATTCCCCGACTGTCAGCCTCGGCACCGCGAGCGATCCCGACGCACTGCGAGAGTCGGGCGAACCCGTCATCGTGGCTCCCGCGTCGGGCGCTATCGTGCAGGCTGTCGCCACCGACGACCCGAACAACGGCCAGTACGCGCTGATCGACGGCTCGGGCACGAGCTTCCCGATCCCGGATGCCACGACGGACATCCTTGCGTCGCTCGGCTTCACCCAGAAGCAGGTAGCGAGCGTTCCCGGCGCCTGGCTCGACCTCTTCCCGACCGGCCCGTCGCTGACCGTCGCAGCAGCCGGCTCCGCTCCGGTGAGCCCGGAGATCGACCCGGGCGGCACGATCACGACGCCGGCCGACAGCACCGAGGGGCCGTCGGTGACCGTCGACGGGTTGCTCGGAGATGCTGTCGCCGGAGCGGCGACCCCGACGGCCCCGGCACTCCCCACAAGCATCGATGCCGACGGCGCCTGTACCCCCGGCGAAGAGACTTTCGCCCCCGAGACGCCCTCGTCGCTCGCCGTGCTGCAGGCCGAACAGGCGAACCGGCAAGCCACCGGCAGGGGGGTCACTGTCGCCATCGTCGATTCGGGCGTCGACGCCGGGAACAAGCACTTTCGCGGATCGACGGTGCTGGCCGGCACCAACCTCGTTCCCGACGGGGTGAAAGACGGGCGCACCGACGACAACGGGCACGGCACCGCGATCGCCGGGCTGGTGGCAGCCCAGCTGATCGACAAGTCCGGTGTGGTCGGCCTCGCGCCCGGCGCGAGAATACTGCCGGTGCGGGTCTTCCGCAGCAACGGTGACAACGACATCGAAGCGGGCTTTGGTCCCGACAACGACCGGGTCGCCGCGGGCATCCGGTACGCGGCCGAACAGGGTGCGCAGATCATCAGCGTGTCGATGAGCGACCGCACCGACTCGCGAGCGCTTCGCTCGGCCGTGACCTTCGCCACCCAGAGCGGGAGCCTCGTGGTGGCGAGCGCGGGCAATGCGGCGACCTCCGACACCCCCAACGGCGTGCCGCGGTACCCGGCGGCGTACGACGACGTTCTCGGCGTCACCGCGACCGGCGACGAGAGAATCGTGACGGAGGATTCCGTGCACGGACCACAGGTCGACATCTCCGCACCCGGCTCGCAGATCCTCACCACCGCCCGTGAGGCCGGCGACTGCACCTACGCGACGGGTGCGCCGTCGTCGAGCTTCTCGACCGGCTACGTGAGCGCGGCCGCGGCACTCGTCGCCGAGGCCTTCCCCGATGCCAGCCCCTCGGAGTGGAAGTACCGGCTCGAAGCGACCGCGTCACGCGCGCAGCCCGACTACCGCGACGATGTGAACGGCTGGGGACTCGTGCAGCCCTACGAGGCGCTCACCGCGATCCTCGATGGCACGACGAGGGGGCCGGACAACCCGCTCGCGGTGCGGGTGACCGCAGAGACCGCCGTTGCTCCCCCGGTGACAATCGACCGCGTCACCTCGCCACTCGTCGCCACCCAGAACGTCACCTTGTGGATCGGGGTGATCGCCGGGACGATCCTCGTCGTTCTTGCACTCGTCGCGAAGCTGCGTGGCGACCGCCGTCGGCAGGATTTGACCGAGCTCTAGACCGGTCGGCAGTGGTCCGGTTCGCGGGCTATCCAGCAACCAGGCGGTCGGCTTCGGCCCGCGCCCAGCCCTCGGCATCGGCGAGGCCGCCGATCGACAACTCGCCGGCCTCGTGCGCGTCGACGACGCGCTGGACTGTATCGACGATGTCGAGGTAGCCGATCTTTCCGGCGTGGAACGCCAGCACTGCCTGCTCGTTGGCGGCGTTGAAGACCGCGGGGAAGGTTACCCCGGCCCGGCCGACGGCTTTGGCGAGCGACACTGCCGGAAAGGCCACGTCGTCGAGGGGTTCGAAACTCCACTGGCTCGCCGTGGTCCAGTCGAGCGGCGCCCCGACCCCGGCGACCCGGTTGGGCCAGTCGAGCCCGAGCGAGATGGGCAGGCGCATGTTCGGCGGTGACGCCTGCGCGATCGTGGAACCGTCGACGAATTCGACCATCGAGTGCACTATCGACTGCGGGTGCACCGTGACGGCGATGTCGTCGTAGGGAACACCGAAGAGCAGGTGCGCCTCGATGACCTCGAGGCCCTTGTTGACGAGGGTCGACGAGTTGGTGGTGATCACCAGGCCCATGTCCCAGGTCGGGTGGGCGAGCGCTTCAGCCGGGGTCACGTCGCGCAGGCTTTCTACCGAGCGACCGCGGAAGGGACCACCGGATGCCGTGAGCACCAGCCGTCGCACCTCGGAGTCACTGCCGGAGCGCAGGGCCTGGGCGATGGCCGAATGTTCGGAATCGACCGGCACGAGCTGGCCGGGCTTCGCGAGGGCCATGACGAGCGAGCCGCCGACGATCAGGCTCTCCTTGTTGGCGAGCGCCAGGGTCGCGCCGCTCTCGAGCGCGGCGATCGTGGGGCCGAGACCGACCGATCCGGTGATTCCGTTGAGTACGACATCCGCGTCGACGGTCTTCACCAGCTGGATCGCCTCGTCGACGCCGAGAGCGACGTTTTCGACGCCGAACCGTTCAGCCTGCTCGGTCACCAGCTGGCGGTTGCTGCCGGCCCCGAGGCCGACGACCTCGAACCGGTCGGGGTTCGCCGCTATGACGTCGAGGGCCTGAACGCCGATGGAGCCGGTCGAACCGAGAATGATGACGCGTCGCATTGGTCCATCCTCCCACCCGCGACCCGGAACTCCCCGCAACGCAGAACTCCCCGCCCGGCGTGAGCCGGACGGGGAGTTCCCAGAAGTACTGGCGCTTAGTTGACCGCGAGGATGTCGACGACGAACACGAGAGTGTCCGTGCCGCTGATCCCGGCGTCCGCGTTCCCGTCTTCGCCGTAACCCTGGTCCGGCGGGATCACGATGACGACCTGCGAACCGACGGTCTGGTCGACGAGTCCGTCGCCGAAACCGGGGATGACAGCCGTGGTGGCGAAGTCGGTCGGCTCGCCGCGACCCCAGCTGGAGTCGAAGGTCTCACCGCTGGTCCAGTTGACACCGACGTAGTGCACGGTGACCGTGGCGCCTTCGGTGACTTTGGCGCCGTCGCCCTTCTTGAGAACCTCGATGCCGAGCTTCGTGGGCGGGTCGGTCTTCGGGATCGTGACGGTCGGGGTTCCATCGTCGGCGAGCTTCACCGTGGGGAATCCATCGACCGGGGCCTGGTCTTCACCGTCGGCGCGCGAGGGAACGGGGGGAAGGATCGAGACGACATCGGCGACGAAGACGAGCGAGTCGGTGGCGGCGACTCCGAGGTCGGTGTTGCCCGCGTCGCCCCAGGAGTCGACCGGCGGGATGATGCCGACGACGCGCGAGCCGACGGTCGAGCAGTCGAGGGTCTTGGCGATTCCGGCCAGGAACTTGGTCTCGTCGACGGTGAACTGGGTGGGCGACTCGGCGTAGTCGGTGGCCGAGAGTTCCTTACCGTCGGTGCCGTTGTAGATGGTGAACTCGACGTTCAGCTTGTCACCCTGAACGGCCTGGTCGCCGTCGCCCTCGATGACGACGGTGCGCTCGGTAGCCGTCGCGGTGGTCGGCGTGGTGATGTCGACGGTCGGCTTCGTGCCGAAGTCGCCGGTGACCTTCACGGCGTCCGAGGCCTTGCCAGCCGCGGCTGGCGTGCAGTCGGCTGCTGCCGGCGTGGCGTCGGGGGTCGCGGTGCCGGTGGCACACGCACTCAGTGACAGGGCGAGGCCGGTCACGAGGATCAGAGTCAGGGGTGTGCGCACGACGCACCTTTCATTTGGCGGGGTATGAAGCCGAACTGGACTGTTCGGGACGAGACAGTGCTCCAGCTTAGCCGTGAGCAGTCGTGGTCAAGTCTGGTGCATCCCGGCTGGGAGAAGCCTCCCCATTGCCCGTGTGTGCCATAAGGACGGCCCGCACTCCGGCCCGGGGATCAGCGCAGGCGCAGCCGGCTCGTGATGAAAGCGAGGGCGAGAATGAGGCCGAATCCGCCCCAGCCGACGACTATCAGTCCCACCGGGATGTCGAGGATGGTGATCGGGTTGGCGATGACCAGTTCGGGAAGGTATTCCTCGTCGGCGAGGGCATCGGTGACCACGACATCCGACCGGGACTGCGACTTGGGGTCATCGAGGTGCAGGTCGAAGACCGTCAGGAAGTCACCCAGGGAGCCGAGCTCCGTGTCGGCGGTCGAGCCGGCCCAGACCGTGGTCTGCGCCGCGTTCACCGGTTTTGAAGGCGAGTCGTATTGCGAGAGCTGCACGCGGTGGTCATCGAAGACGTAGAGCCGCAGGTCTTGTGGTGACTGGCTGATTCCCGATACCCGCATCGGATACACGAGTTCGCTGCTCGAGAAGGAGATACTGACCGGTTCGAGCGCGCCCCGCAGCGCCGCGGGTTCGGTCTCACCCTTCTTCGGGGCGTCGGTGAGTTTCACCGCGACAAACGACCAGCCCTTGGTGACGTAGGTGCGCAGGGCATCCCGTGCCGCGTTCGAGATCGAGTAGTCGTTGCGCTTCAACCAGGCGTTGAGTCCCGGGGTGTCGGATGCCTCGAGGGTCGTGGCGGTGAGCTTTCCGATACGCACGGTGTCGAGCACAACCGGCTCTTCCTGTTCGGGGCTCTCGCCCTCCACCCCGAAGCCCCACCAGTCGTCGACGACCGTCACGTCGGGCTGGGCCTGCTCCCGTACGGCGTCGAAGAGGTCCGGATCGCCGGCGGTCACCGTTGCCGGGCGTGGAGTCGGAAAGACCAGGCCGGCGGTCGCGGCATCCGAGTCGATGTCGATGGCGAGGTCGATGACCTCGCGGTTGCCATCCCAGCGCACGATCGCCTCGGTACCCGAGACCTTCGCCTTCGCGTCAGACCCCGGGGTGATCACCCCACACACGCAGGCACTCGCCGACGAGACTCCGGCCGGAGAGACCTGGAGGGCGAGAATGAGCACGGCCGAAATCGCAGCCACCGCTCCCCATCGCCCCGCGGTCCGTGTTTTCACTGGTCAATGCTCCCATAGCCTGCAGAAAGAAATGCTCACCTCAGCTGGAAATGACGATCCTGGGCTCGTGGAGCACCGGAAAATTGACCGAAGCGGCGATGAAACACTTCTCGCTCGCCTCTTCGTGCAGCGAGAGCGCGAGGGCGCTGTCACCCCCGGCGATCGTGACGAGTGGCCTCAGCGTGACGCTGGTGAAGTGACCACCACCGTTGCCGGTCTGTTCCATCGTGCCGGTGGCGGCGTCGGTGTACGCGGTGACGACGACTCCGTGGCTCGCCGCGACGTGCAGGTAGCTGAGCAGGTGACACTGGCTGAGGGCGGCGATCAGCATCTCCTCGGGGTTCCACCGTTCGGCGTTGCCCCGGAACACGCGGTCGCTCGATCCCTCGATCGGGTGCTTCCCGTCGGCGGAGACGACGTGCTCGCGCCCATAGGACTTGTAGTCGCTCGTGCCGGTGCCACGGTTCCCGGTCCACTCGAGTTCGAGCGCGAAGTGGTGTTCGAGGTGCATGGTCTCTCCGGGTTCTCGGTGCGGGATCCAAGGATATTCGCGGGTGGAATCTGATGCCGGGATTCGCTGCCGGGCACAAGGATCGCAGCCACAGGAATCGCTAAACTTCAGTTCATCATGACTGACACCATTTCTGCTGCGCCCACCTCGCCGATCTCGCCGGAACGACGGGTGGTGACCGCTATTCCCGGTCCGAAATCCGTTGCGCTGCAAGAGAGACGTGCCGCGGTCGTGCCGGTCGGGGTCGCCTCCGCGCTCCCGGTCTTCATCGAGCGGGCCCACGGCGCGATCATCGTCGATGTCGACGGCAACCAGTTCATCGACCTCGGTTCGGGGATCGGCGTCATGACCATCGGCCACACCGACGCTGCTGTCGTCGCCGCCGCGACCCGCCAGCTGTCAGAGGTCACCCACGCGATGTTCACGATCACGCCCTACGAGTCGTACGTGCGTGTGGCCGAGCTTCTCGCCGAGCACACCCCGGGCGACTTCGCCAAGAAGACCGTGCTGCTGAACTCCGGCGCCGAAGCCGTAGAAAATGCTGTGAAAATCGCTCGCAAGTACACCGGCCGGAGTGGCGTGGCTGTTCTCGACCACGCGTACCACGGCCGCACCAACCTCACCATGGCCATGACGTTCAAGGCGATGCCGTACAAGAGCGGGTTCGGACCGTTCGCCGGCGAGGTGCACCACGCCCCGAACTCGTACCCGTTCCGTGACGGCCTGTCCGGCGCCGAAGCCGCTGCCCGCACGATCACCTGGCTCGAGAAGGCCGTCGGCGCGTCCGACCTCGCCTGTATAGTCGCCGAGCCGATCCAGGGCGAGGGCGGATTCGTCGTCCCGGCCGATGGCTACCTCGCCGCGCTGCAGGACTGGTGCACGGCCAACGGCGTCGTCTTCATCGCCGACGAGATCCAGAGCGGCATGGCCCGCACCGGTGCGTACTACGCGAGCGAGCACTTCGGCGTCGTGCCGGATGTCGTACTCAGCGCGAAGGGAATCGCCGGCGGCCTGCCTATCGCCGCCGTCACCGGCCGCGCCGAGATCATGGATGCCTCACACCCCGGCGGACTCGGCGGGACCTTCGCCGGCAACCCGGTCGCGGCCGAGGCCGCCATCGCCGTCTTCGGCGAGATCGAGCGCCGCAACCTGCTCGCCGAGGGCGCGCGGATCGAAGCGATCCTGCGCCCTGAGCTGCTGCGGCTGCAGGCGCGCTTCGACATCATCGGCGACGTGCGCGGTATCGGCGCGATGATGGCGATCGAGCTCGTGCAGCCGGGCACGGCAGCGACGACGAAGGAGCCGAACGCAGCCGCCGTATCCGCCATCGCGGCGTACGCCGCGCAGCACGGTGTGCTCATCCTCAGCGCGGGTACCTTCGGCAATGTCGTGAGGTTCCTGCCGAGCCTCGCGATCAGCGACGAACTGCTTCTTGAGGCTCTCTCCGTGCTCGAAGAGGCGCTGGCCACCCTCTAGCCCTCCGACCCCCTCGGGTTTGTGCTTTTTTGCGGGTTGAACGCACATTTACCCGCAAAAACACACAAACCCGGGCGGGGTCAGGCGTAGAGCGCGACTATCGCCTCGCGGAAGGCGGCCGTGTGGCGCTCGACGTCCGCGGCTGTCGTCTCGGGGCACATGAGCGCCATGTTGTGGAACGGCGTGATCAGGATGCCGCGGTTGAGCGCGTGCAGGTGCAGGAACTGCTGCAACTCGAAGTCGTCGGCCCCGGCTGCCTCGGCGCCGTCGCGCGGAGCGTGCGGCAGGAAGCTGTATTCGGCCCGGGCTCCCAGCTGGGTGACCTGCCAGGGCACGTCGAATTCGTCGAGAGCAGCCTGCACTCCGACGGTCCATTCGGTCGCGCGGTCGATCATCGACTCGTAGGCCTGCGCGGTGAGCACATCGCCGAGAGTGGCGCGGATGCCCGCCATCGAGGCCGCGTTGCCGGCCAGCGTGCCTCCCACCCCGCCCACGTCGATGTCTTCGAGTTCGAGCGAGCCGCGCACCTGCGCGGCCAGTTCGGCCGTCATTCCGAATGCGCCGGCGGGAATGCCGCCGCCGATGGTCTTGCCGACGACTATCGCGTCGGGCAGCAGTCCGTCTCGCGCGGTCATGCCGCCCGGTCCGGCGCTCAGCGTGTGGGTCTCGTCGATGATGAGGATCGTGCCGGTCTCGGTGCAGGCCGAACGCAGCGCGTCGTGCCAGCCCTCGTCGGGCAGCACGATACCGATGTTGGTCATGGCCGGCTCGATGAGAACCGCAGCCACGTCGAGCCGGGCGAGCGCGCGCTCGAGGGCCGGCACATCGTTGAACGGCACGACGACGGTCGTCTCACCGGGAGCGACCGGAGCGCCGATATTGCCGCGTCTCTCGACCACGGCGCCGTCGGCGTCGAGGGTGGCGAAAGCCTCGTCGACCGAACCGTGGTAGCAGTAGTCGACGACGAGGATCTTTGGTCGTCCCGTGACCTGCCTGGCGTACCGGATCAGGCTGCGGTTCGCGTCGGTGGCCGAGAGCGTGAATTGCCAGCTCGGCAACGAGAACCGTTCCTCGAGCAACGAGGCGGCTCGTGCGGCATCCGCGGTCGGGAGCATGTAGGTGGAGCCCTTCGCCAGCTGGTCGGCTATGGCGAGAACCGCGGCCCGGGGTGCGTGGCCGCACATCGCCCCGGTGTCGCCGAGGCAGAGGTCGACGTGATCGATGCCGTCGGCGCAGTCGAAGTGTGCACCGGCCGCGCTCTCGACGTAGACCGGCCACGGGCCGGGCCACTTCGCCATCCAGAGCATCGGCACCCCGTCGGGCATTCGCGTCGACGCGTCGCGCCAGAGTGCTTCAGATTTCGGCCGGGCGGCGCGGAAGGTGCGCACCTCGACCTCCCACAGTTCGGCGAGGCGCTCACGATCGGTGTAGCGGTGGGAGTGCATCGGCTAACCCTGTAGCCGCGCCAGCCGCTTGCGGCGGGCGGCAGCGGAGAGCTGCGACACGATGACGAAGATGATGGCGATGAAGAACACCGCCGACGCGATGACGTTGGCCTCGGCCGGGATACCGCGTGCGGCGGCCGTGTAGAGGTACTTCGGGAACGTCACGAACGGACCGGAGTTGAAGTTCGTGATGATGAAGTCGTCGAAGCTCAGTGCGAAGCTCAGCAGCGCTGCCGCCATGATGCCGGGCAGCAAAAGCGGAAAAGTGACCCGCATGAAGACCTGGGCCGGGGAGCCGTAGAGGTCACGGCCGGCTTCCTCGAGCGCCGGGTCGAGGCTTGCCACCCGCGCGCGAACCGTGACGACGACGAAGCTGATGCAGAACATGGTGTGAGCGAGGATCACCGTGAGCGCGCCCTTCTGCACGCCGGCCGAGAGGAACTCGGCGGCGAGACCCGCGCCGAGGACGACCTCGGGGGTGGCCATCGGAAGGAAGAGCAGCAGGGTCACCGCACCCCGGAACCGGAAGCGGAAGCGCACCAGCGCGATCGCGATCATGGTGCCGAGGGCCGTGGCGAGTACCGTCGCGGCGAGCCCGACGCCGATCGACGCCACAAACGACTCGCAGACCCCCTGCGCATCGCAGACCGTCGTCCAGTTGTCGAGGGTGAATCCGCGCCAGACGATGTTCGAGCGGCGGGCATCGTTGAACGAGAAGACAACGGTGTAGGCGATCGGGATAAGCAGGAACAGCAGGGCGAGCGCGCTGTAGATCCACAACGTGTAGCGACCGAACCAGCGACCAATGGCGTCCATCAGATGAGGTCCTCCGTTCCGCTCTTCTTCACGTAGATCCCGACCAGGACCAGGATCGCCGCCATCAGCAGGATCGACATCGCCGCGGCAGCCGGGTAATTCTGTTGCACGAGGAAGTTGTTCTCGATGACGTTTCCGATCATCGGTGTCTTCGTGCTTCCCAAAAAGTCCCGGCTCGCGTTTATGTAGTCGCCGGATGCCGGGATGAAGGTGAGGAGCATGCCCGAGATCACGCCGGGTGCAGAGAGAGGAAGCGTGACCGAGAAGAAGGTGCGTGCCGGGCTCGCGTACAGGTCTCCCCCGGCCTCGACGTAGCGGAGGTCGAGCTTCTCGAGCGAGGTGTAGATCGGCAGGGTCATGAACGGGATGAAGTTGTAGGTCAGCCCGAAAATCACCGCGATGGGTTCACCGGTGATGTGGGCTTCCGGCCCGAGGATCGAGAGCCCCTGCAGGGCGGTCACCACGACCCCGTCATCGGACAGGATCTGCTTCCAGGCCAGCGTGCGCAGCAGGAAACTGATGAAGAACGGGGCGATGACCAGAGTGAGCGCGAGGGCCTGCACGAGTGGGAAACGCCGCAGCTTGACCCCGATGAAGTACGCGAGCGGGTAGCTGAACAGCAGCGCGAACACCGTGGCGAGCAACGCGTAGAAGAACGACCGGAAGATGTGCTCGCCGTACAAACCAAGGACGTCGGTGTAGTTCTCCCACTTGAACGCGTAGTCGTAGACCCCCGGTTCGCCGAAGGCCAGCTCACTCGGCGTCTGGAACGAGGTGAGGATCAGTGAGACCAGCGGAACGAGAAAGAACAGCGCGAGGTAGGCGATTCCCGGCAGAAGCAGGATCAGCGCGATCTTGCTGCGCTTGCGGGCGACCGGCTCAGTGGCCGCTCCCGCTGTGGCGAAGGCTCCGAATGCCATCTCAGGCCTCTTCCAGCTCCGCTTCGAGCTTCTCGCGCTTCTGCACGGCAAGCGCGTTGGTGTCGGTGTCGGCGACGAACCGCGGGTTGTCGGCCGGGTCGTCGGCGAGCCCGAAACCGTGGTCGACGGTCCAGGTCAGCCACACTTCGGCACCCGTGGTGACGACTGGCCCGAAGACCATGTTCTGCGCGAACACCACGAGCTCGCCGAGCCCGGGCACTGCCACCAGGTACTGGGTGCTCACCCCGCTGAACGAGACGTCGACGATGCGACCGGGGCCGATGAGGTTCGTGCCCGCGGCAGCCTTCGGGGCGGTGGTGTGGAGCACGAGTTTTTCGGGACGCACGCCGATCGTGACGTCGCCAGCGTGACGCTGGGCCCGTTCCCGCGGTACCGCGATCTTGCGGCCACCGACCTCGACCACGATGACATCGCCGGTCGACGAGATGACGGGACCGGTGAAGAGGTTCGACTGCCCGAGGAAACTGGCGACGAATGCCGTGCGCGGAAGCTCGTAGAGCTCTTCCGGTGCGCCCATCTGCTCGATCTGGCCCTTGTTCATGACGGCGACGGTGTCGGCCATGGTCATGGCCTCCTCCTGGTCGTGGGTCACGTGCAGGAAGGTGAGCCCGACATCCGACTGGATGTCCTTGAGCTCGATTTGCATCTGGCGGCGGAGCTTGAGGTCGAGGGCGCCGAGCGGCTCATCGAGAAGAAGGAGCGCCGGGCGGTTGACGACGGCGCGGGCGAGTGCGACCCGCTGCTGCTGGCCACCGGAGAGCTGCTGCGGCTTGCGCTGGGCGAGGTGGTCGAGTTCGACCAGGCGAAGCGCCTCGTGGGCGAGCCCGATGGCGTCGGCGATCTTTCGCCGTTTGAGCCCGAACGCGACGTTCTCGAGGATCGTCATGTGCGGGAACAGCGCGTAGCTCTGGAATACCGTATTCACCGGCCGCTGGAACGGCTTGGTGTTCGTGACGTCCTTGCCGCCGAGCAGGATGCGGCCCGCTGTCGCGTCTTCGAGCCCGGCGACGAGGCGTAGTGTCGTCGTCTTGCCGCAGCCCGACGGACCGAGCAACGCGAAGAACGACCCCGCCGGAATCGTGAGGTTCAGGTCTTCTATGGCGGTGAACCCCGGGAACCTCTTCGTGATCCCGACGAGTTCGAGGTCCGCACCCGCTTCTGCAAAACTTCCCTGTGCCATCTGGCGCGTCTCTCCCTGGCCGGTGGTGCTGGCCCGTAGTGCTGTGATCGTGGGGTGTGTGGCGGCCGTCAGCCGAGAAGCACTCCCTGGAACGCGGTCTGGAATTCGGTCTCTTCCGGCCCGGTGAGGGTGCGGAACATCTTGACCGTCGAGAGGGTCTCCTCGTTGGGGAAGATGAGCTGGTTCTCGGCGAGCTCCGGGTCGATCTTGATTGCGGCCTCTTTGGCACCCTCGACCGGCGTGATGTAGTTCACCCAGGCGGCGACCTCTGCCGCGACCTCTGGCTCGTAGTAGTAGTTCATGAGCTTCTCGGCGTTCGCCTTGTGGGTCGACCCGACCGGCACGATGAAGTTGTCGTTCCAGATGGTTCCCCCGGCCTCGGGAATGGCGAACCCGAACTTGTCGCCGGCCTCGCCGTTGATCAGGGTCACGTCGCCCGACCAGACGATCGCGGCGATGGTGTCGCCGTTGGCGAGGTCGTCGACGTAGGCGTTGCCCTTGACGTTGCGGATCTGGCCCGACTCGACCTGGGTGCGGAAGACGTCGATCGCCTTCATGAAGTCATCGCTCGTGAAGTCGCCCGAGATGTCGATGCCCTCCTGCAGCATGAGCAGTCCCATGGTGTCGCGCATCTCGGAGAGCACGCCCACCTTGCCCTTGAGCTCGGGCGCCCAGAGGTCTTCGACGCTCTTGAGCCCGTTCGGCAGCTTCTCTTTGTTCCAGCAGAGACCGGCGAATCCACCCTGCCAAGGCAGGGAGTACGAGCGGCCGGGGTCGAAGTCGGGGTTCTCGAGGGTCGGGTTGAGGTTGGTGATGTTCGGGATGTTGGCGTGGTCGAGCTTCTGGCCGTACCCGAGCCGGATCCAGCGGGAGATCATCCAGTCGGTGAGTACGACCGTGTCGGCACCGATGTCCTGGCCGAGGGCGAGCTGGTCTTTGACCTTGCCGTAGTACTCGTTGTTGTCGTTGACGTCGACGAGGTAGTCGACCGAGATACCGGTTTCGTCTTCGAACCCCATCAGGGTCGGGTATTCCTTGGCGTCGTTCTCGTCCATGTAGCCGGGCCAGTTCGCCCACTTCAGCGTCTTCTCGGTCGCCGACGCGTCCTTGGCCGCGGTCGGCGCGGTGCGACCGGCCGGCGAGCATGCGGCGAGCGCGAGCGCGGCAGCCGCACCGGTTCCGCCGGCAAGCAATGCCCTCCGTGACACCTGCGACTGCCGGGCCTGCTGGACGAGGCGGCGGATGATGGGGTCTTCGGGAAGAGCTCTGCTCATGATGGGGACTCCTTGGGCGAGGTTGTCGACGCACGGCCACTCGGGTCGCGTGGATTGATACTTGCACAGGAGCATCGTCGCGCGCAGTAAAAAAGGAGCAAATGCGCGACCTTGTAACAAGAATTTCACGCTTTCAGCAGTCCGATGCCCTGTTCTGGTGCGGATTACGGGGGTATTGGCTGCGATCTGCCGCGCCGCGTGCGGGTCAGGACCAGCGCGCGCGGCACACGGTGCCATCCGGCCGGGTGAGCAGCACGAGAGCCTCGCCGGGAGCCCGGGTGATCGGTGGCGGAAGCCGTTGCGAGCGACTGATCGCACGGTAGTCGGCGAGGCTCACACCGTCGTACACGACGGGAACGGACTGGCCGAGTGCCGCTACCGCGCCCCAGTGGGCCTGCCACGCATCCGGGTTCCCGACGATGACGACGTGACCCTCGGCCGGCTCCCCGACCTGCGCCCGCGGGTCTGCGCTGCCAAAGCCGAGTTCGACGACGCGCGGCGCGGATGCGGATTCGCGCACCCGCGCCGCCGTCTCTGCCGGGGTGGCGCTGACCACGAGCATGGTCGCGCTGCTGTCGATCGTCGCCGGGACTCCACGGGCAGGCGGCGCCGCTGCCCATCCCTGGTGCGTGACGGCGACCTGGATCCGCTCGGTGCTCGCACCGGAGTACCAGTGTCCGCCGCCGGGTGGCAGTGCCGGGTCGTGCAGGTCGCCGGCTCCCCCGGCCAGCAGGTAGTCCTGCTTGCTCGAGTGGCGAAGCAGCACGCGAGTCCCGCAGCCCGAGAGCGCGGTTGCGAGGGCGGGAGGGATGCGCTGGGCCGTCACGAGCAGCGCGAGTCCGACCGACGCGCCCTCGCGCAGCAGCGCGGCGAGCATCTCGGCCAGGGCCGACTGGTAGTCACCGGGCACGCGTGAGTACAGGATGTCGAAGTCGTCGAGCACGAGCAGCCGGCTCCTCCCCGGTGCCGGCTCGCCCGCGCGAAGACGGTCCGTCAGCGACTCGAGCAGGTCCCAGCTGTCGTCAACACCGGAAGCCCGCATCACCTCGATCCCGGCGTCGTCGGCACCGGCGAGCAGGGTACAGATCAGGGTCGACTTGCCGGAACGGCCTGCGCCGAGGACGAGCAGGTGGCCGTGGGCGGCCGGTGAGTACCCGATCACCGGCTGGCTCTGCTCGTGCGGACGGTCGGCGAGCGCGAACGGCAGGTGGCCTGGCCCGGGTGCGGCGACGCGGACCCGGGTGAACGGCACGCGGAGCGGAAGCGGCTCGAGCCAGGGGCGGCGCACCCTCCGGTCAGCGGGTGTAGTCCACCGTTCCGCAGCGCTCCTGACATCGGCCGGCGCCGCGATAGCGACCTGCACCTCGACCGGTTCGGCTCCCGCCGCGCTCAGCATGGCGCGGCCCCGGCGCCCGGCCGGAAGCGACGCCGCCGAGTCATCACCGATGACGGCGGTGCTGTCGGACCGGTTGTTGACCCGCAGCGACACCCGGAGCCCGGAGTTGGCAAGCACCGCATCCCTCACCACCCCGGCCGGTCGCTGGGTACCGAGGATCAGGTGTACCCCGAGCGAGCGACCGCGCGCGGCGATGTCGGCGAACAGGGCGTGCAGGTCGGGAAGCAGCGCGACCATCGCGGCGAACTCGTCGACGACAATCACGAGGCGTGCGAGATCTCGCTCATCGCCGTCGCCGATCGGAAGTTCGTCGATCGAGCGCGCGGCTCGCGCGGCGAGAACCCGCTCACGGTGGCGCAGCTCGGCGCGCAGGCTCGCCAGCGCGCGCATCGCGGCCGTTTCGTCGAGGTCGCTGATCACACCGACGCAGTGCGGAAGCTCCGCGAGGCCGGCAAAACTCGACCCACCCTTGAAGTCCACCAGCAGCACGGTCAGGAGCCTGGGCGGCAGCGCTGCGGCGAGGGAGACCACCCACGAGATCAGCAGTTCGCTCTTACCGCTTCCCGTGGTCCCGCCGACTATCGCGTGAGGGCCATCGTCGACGAGGTCGACCTCGCGGGCACCCGTTGAATCCACGACGAAACTGCAGCGCAGCGCGGAACGGCCGGGCTCGCCTACCGCCGGGCGACCGGCGAGCAGGTCGCCCAGGTCCACCCGGTCGGGAATGCGTGAACCGTGCCGGTACCCGCGGTCTTCGGTAGCGAGCGCGGCCAGCCAGCGCGCGGCCGCCACCGCCTGGCCGAGCCCGACGGTTTCGACCTCGAGCGCACCGGTGGTCGCCGGTCCCGGATGCCGGGCGAGCACGGCCCCGCCCGCGCCGCTCTCGACGACGACCCTCACCCCCGGCGGCAACAGCTCGCGGGTCGGGGCCAGGGCGACCACGACAGCTCGCGCCCCCGGTCGCCGGGAAGCCACGGGAGTGAACGAGACGACAAGGCATCCCTCGCCGGCCGGCGCGGGCGCTCCAGTGGCCGGGTGCGGAAACTCTGCGCACCAGGCGGCATCCGCGCCCTCGATCCCCACAGTCCAGCCGTCGGGCGGAGCGAGAGCGGCGACCTGCGCCAGGTAGCCGCGGACGACCGGCAGGGCGAGTGCCGCTGGCCCGACGACGCCGATCCCGTCGACACCGGCAGCCGTCACCGGTGCGCGGTCGAGAAAGCGCGCGCGGCTCGCCAGTTCCCGGCGCACTCGCACGAAACGTGCATCGGCGTCCCTCGCCGGGGGCGGCGGGTCGTCGACGGTCACGGAGCTGGAGACCCGGCCCGCCCCTAGGGTCACGACGACGGCCTCTGGGTCGAATGCGCTCCAGCGATCGGGATCGTGCCTCGTCTGCGCCAGGATCGCGGATGCCGTGCGCGCGGCCGCCCCGGCCCGCTCCCGCTCTTTCACGTGTACCGCATCGATTCTCGACCGGCACTCGGCCGCCTCGGCGAGGAATCGGCGTCTCTCGCCGCGGGCCCTGCGCCGGCGCTGGCGCCGGCCATCGGCGAGGCTCGCAATGGCCACTGCCGGGCCGAGTGCAGCGAACAGCAGGGCGAAAGCGGAACCCGTGACCACCCAGATACCGACGCTCACCGCGACCGGTGCGAGGGTAGCGAGCAGCGGGAAGCCCGTCGACGGTGGGTCGGCGGGCAGCGCGGGAAGCACGATCCGCATACCGGCCGGGTCGAGCGTGTCAGCGGCTGGCGGTTCGGTCACCAGCCAAGAGAACCATCGTCCCGGCCCGGGCGTCGCGGCCAGCCGGCCGGTTGTGCACGGGCACGCTCCCGGCAGGCTGGGGATAGACCTGGACCGCGCGGTCCGGTCAGCTCACGACGAAGAACTGCTCCCCCATGTCGACACGCGACCCGCGCACGATGTGCACACGGGTGCCCGCCTCGCAGCGCCGGGCGTCGCGATCGGGTTCCCGCACGGTGGTTCCATTGGCCGAGTACCGGTCGCTCACCCAGAACCCCGCTTCGTCCTGGCCGAATTCGAGGTGGCTTTTCGACACCGACTTGTCGTAGTCGACGACGGTGACCAAGTGATCGACATACTCGCCGGGTTCCGTGTAGGGGTTGCGCCCGATAATGCCGCTCCCGGTCACGATGACGCTCTCGCCGGTACTGAATTGCAATACATACTTCTCGGTCGGAACCGGTGTGGGCACCGGCACCGGGTCGGGGGCGACGAAGGTCGGCACCGGCGACGGGACCTTCGGCAGCGGGGCGGGAACCGTGCCCGCTGGCGGCACCGACGCCGGGGGGACGGGCGGTGCAGCAGATGGCGCTGGTGGCGCTGGAGGCACCTCGGTCACTGGCGGCACCGGGGCCAGCGGCAGCTGCGGCGGCACCGGCGTGATCGGGGGAAGCGATGCCGGTGCTACCGGACGGCGCGGCGCAACCGACCAGCCGCACTCGCCGCAGAACATCGATCCGGGCAGCAGCGCTGCGCCGCAATTCGCGCACGTCATTCGTGGGCCTCTCGTTGTGGATCCTGGTTCGCCAGCCTGCGCTGCCTTTCGGCCATCTTCCTGGCGTGCTTCCTCGCCCGCCGCGTGCCCGCGCGCGGTTCGCGCCGGGCCGCTCGCGCCTGCGGCGCCGGGCGACCGAACGAGCGCAACGAGATCCTGGCGGTGATCCGCTGCCAGCGGGTCAGCCCGGAATCCATCGCGGCGGTGAGGTCACGCACCGCCCGCCAGACCCGGTCGGCTTCAGCGTCGTCCGGGCTGTCGGGCGAGAATACCGCGCGGTCGGCGATTCCGGCGAGCACCACCGGGCCTGCCCCACCCACCTCACGCGCGACCTGGCTGCGGGTAGAGCCCGCGGGCGGGGTGTACCCGTGGTCGAGGGCAGAATCCTCGAACTCACGCCACCCACCAGAGATCCTCTCCACCGGTGTGGCGGCGCGGCGCCTGGCCCGGCGCCGGCGCAGCTTGGCCCCGACGATGGCGATGAACGGCGAGATGAGCAGTCCGAGCACGAGGGCGATCACACCGACGATGCGCGCGGCGAGCTCGAGGATCTCGAAGAACGGCGAGACCTGTTCCGGATCCTGCTGGCGTGACTCCGGCGGGGTCGGCGTGTCGCGCGTCGGCGGTTCGACGACGGGAGGCTGCACCACCGACGGTGGACGAGAGACGACTGTCGGGTCTTCGGGTTCGGCTTTCGGGATCTCCCGCTCCGGTGGTGTCGGGTCGATCAGCACCCAGCCGAACTGCTCGGTGTCGACCTCGATCCGGGCCGTGACATCGGCCCCGGTGATGTCGACGGTGCCGTCGGCCCGCACCGCGGCGTCCGTGGTGTCGAAACCGAAGACCACGCGCGCGGGAAAACCGATCTCCCGCGCCATGAGCGCTGCCGTGACCGCGTACTGCTCTTCGTCGCCGATCATGCGCTGGTCGGTCAGCAGCCGGGTGATCCGTTGTGCCGAATGCCCGGACGGGCTCACCGGCTCGTCGCCGATCCCGTGGCTGATGTACCCGGTCTCGGCGAGAGCCTCGAGCATGGCCGCGAGCTGGGATCCCTGGGCCCCGGCCCCCGCGGTCCACGAAGACAGCGCGATGTCGAGTTCGGCCGGGACGACGCCGAGCGCCGGCACCGTCGCGGAGCCGGGCCGGAAGGCCCCGACCAGCCCGGGTGCCGGCTGGGTCGGCAGCACGGCGTCGAGGGAGTACCGGTCACCCTCGTGCAGCCCGCCGATGACTGCACCGGTGGCCGCATTGTTGTTGTAGTAAAACGAGTCCTTCAGTTTCGAGGCATCGCCGCCCTGGAAAGTTACCCCCTCGAGTAACCCGACAGTCGGCAGCCAGACCCCGTCGTAGTCGCCGACGGTGACGTCGATGGTCACCGGGTCGCCGCTCACATCAGACTGGTCGAACCGGTAGGGAACGCGCGTGAACTCGCCTGAGGCGCTGTCTACTGCATCGCTGCCCACCGCGTAGACGATCCCGTCGTAGCTGTCGAGGGCGGCGATCCTCAGGAACGAATCCTCGGGCAGGCCGGTCACACTGAGGATGACCGCGTTGTCGGTCGGCGGCTGCAGGTAGCGCCGGAACCCAGCGAGCGGGCTCACGTAGTCGCGCGGGTCGAAGGGCTGCACGATGGCCGACCTGATCACTTCGCGCTGGGCAAGCGGCGGGAACAGCTGCGTCGCGCCCACGGCGGTCACCGAGGCGATCAGGATGATCAGTGCACCGCTGAGGATGGTGCGCACGCCGAGGATCCGGTGCTCGCCGGCGACCGAGGGCGCCCCGCCGACGTCGGTGGTCGCCGCCGTCAGCCGGGCGATGGCGGCGCGCCGCAGATTCCAGCGACGCCACATGATCCAGGCCAGCACGATCGCCAACAGGCACAGGGAGAGCACGAGGACGAGCGGCACCCGCGCCGTCTCCGGGCCGAACGCGATTCCGAAGAGCAGCACGATGACCGGGCCGAATACCGCGACGTCGCCCGCGCGGGCCCGGAGCGCTGCGGTGAGCGCTCCGACGACAGTGACGAGGATCACGACGAATGCCGGGACCAGCAGGCTCTGGTAACTGCCGACGGGCAGGGTGATCGTGACGAGCTGTTTCCAGCCGAGCGCCGTGGCGACGAGCAGCTGCCGGATGCCGTCGGGTGTGGGCAGCACACCCGCGACGGCGGCATCGGGCACCGCGAGCGGCACCCCGAGCACGATGAAGGCGAGAACCCCGGCCGCCACGACCGCGGCCGTCGACAGGCGGAATCTCGCCCCGGCGATCGCGATGGCTGAGCCGACGAGCGTCGTCACCGCGGCGAGGATCACGAATCGTGCGTCCTGGTAGATGGTCCAGACCTGGACCGATGCGACGGCGACGGCCAGCCAGAGCAACAGCGTATTCACCACGATGAACCGCAGCGAGGTCGGGGTGGCACGGGACCGGTCGCGACCGGTCGGGCCGGTCTTGCTCGTCACGGAATCCGGCAACAGGGGCATCATCATCCGGTAGTCGCTCTCTCGAGTGACTTGCGCAGGTCTTCGAGGTACCCGATGGTCAGCACGCTCAGCCCGGACACCCGGCGGAGCCCGGGAGCGGCGAGCGGGTCGCAGACCACCGCGACCACCTCGACCCCGACCGGGAAGCGCGTCGAGGCTGCACGGAGCTCTGCCGAGGTGGGGGTCGAGCCGCAGACGAGGAACGCGACAGAGATCCCGGACAGCTGTGCCCCGGCCACGCGGGCGACATCGACGATGCCGAGGGCGGTTTCGGAGTGGTCGACGACAGCGAGGTCGTCGAGAAGGCGGCTGCGGGTGACCGTCGAGAGCGTCGTCACGGCGAATACCTTGCGGGCGGCGAATTCCGGCGTCTTCTCGCTCACGACGACCGAGACGTCGCGGGTGTCGCGGATGGCGCGCGCTCCGAGCGAGCCGGCGACACTCACCGCCATCTCGAATTCCTCGTCGGACTCGTAGTCGCGGCTCGCGAGGCTCAGGGCGATGGCGAGATGGCTGCGCCGGGTCTCGTCGAATTGCCGCACCATGTAGGTACCGGTCTTCGCCGTCGACTTCCAGTGGATGTTGCGGCGCTCGTCACCCGCCACATATTCGCGCAGGGCATGGAATGAGATGTCGCTCGAGGTGAGGTCCCTGGTCGGGTTTCCCTCGAGGTCGCGCACGAAACCGGTGCTCATGCTCGGGATTCCGATGGTTCGAGGATGCACGAACAGGTCGGTCGCGCCGGTCCAGACCAGTTCGCGCCGCACAAGGCCGATCGGGTCAGCGCGTACGGTACGCGCCGGTCCGACCGGAACGATCCCCCGCCGGGAGGTCGGGATGGCGAACTCGCGGGCGACCTCGCCGCCGCTCGGGATCCCGGGGACGGCGAGCTCGGCGAGGCCGGAGCCGACCGGAA
>Ga0247736_10000117_pt1 | contig 31071 bp, 35 predicted proteins | sample UWRJL193509B2_FD_180935 | JGI IMG/M metagenome (GOLD analysis project Ga0247736, IMG submission 180935) | Plant litter microbial communities from Arlington Agricultural Research Station in Wisconsin, United States - UWRJ-L193-509B-2 | ecosystem: Environmental > Terrestrial > Plant litter >...
ATGTAACAGATGCAGGTCTTTTTAAGATTTCTGCAAATTCAAACTTCTTCGACTTTACTGATCCATTCATCTATTTATTTCGCAGACCAGCTAGCGTAGGCACTTTTATCGAATCTGATGATGATAGCGGCCCTTTGAACAACGCATTTATTGACCGTAATCTAGCGATTGGCAATTATGTTCTTGCTGTTTCTACTTACACATTTAGTTTAAGTGAAGCAATCTCTGGTTATAACGGTAGTGTTAATTTTCTTACAGATGGTAATGTTGATGTGACAATCAGTTCACGTAATGGTACAGCTAACTTTGTAAATCCTTCAGCAGTGCCAGTTCCAGCAGCGGCATGGTTATTCGGTTCTGCATTATTAGGTTTTGCTGGTTTTAGACGTAAATCAGTTTAATAACTCACTAGTTAACAACCAAAAAAAGCCGCATGTATGCGGCTTTTTTGCATTTTAATTAGGCCAATACGCTTCAATTTTTTGGTCAACTAATTGTAGTTGGTTGCTTATGCATAAATTTTCATTCAATATCAATGGCGATTTGCAAAAAGCCTCCATTTTTTTATACGTGATTAAAATGCTTTAAATATCGGTATTTTTAATATTGATTGATTTAGTCCTACATTGTACTCGCCGATGGTTGCTCGGTTATTTTCAAGGTCTTGATGGTCACCTCTGGGAGGTTATTTGGATCCAGAGTGGCAAGCATAATTTAGATATAGCTCATTTTCAATTGTCCACTTCCGGCCCATAGCGGACATAGATATTATTTGTAAAATACATTGTCTCAAAACAATATAATTACTTTTTATTCAAAGTTAGTTATGTTCAAATGCCTCTGTGCATTCTCTATAACGCCAATAAACGAAACGTCTATCGATCAGAAAGCATTAGCAAACCTAATTCGAAACCTAGGTGATGCTAAAGTCGATTCAATCGGTGTTTTAGTATCTACAGGAAGTTACGCCTACCTAAGCCGTGAAGAGCGAAATTTGATAACAAGTTTAGCTCTGTTAGATGGGCAACATTAATCATAGAATATGAATTATAGGAATACATAGAACATAATCATTTGCTATAAATACCCTTTAACTAACAGTTAAGAAGAATTTAGTTGTCATTGAGAACTAGACTTACAGAAAATTAACAATTAAGCTATTCTCAACTGCAGTGCATTTAACTCAACCCTTTTCACTAAACAACTTCCCATCACCAGAGCTTATGAATCCGAATACGCATGGTCGTTATACACACGGCCACGAAAGTAGTACGCTGGCCTCCCATAGCGCAAGAACAGCGGCCAATTCAGCAGCTTACTTACTGAATCATTTGTCTCCTGGAATGAGCATCCTCGATGTAGGTTGCGGTCCGGGAACAATTACACTTGATCTTGCCAGTATAGTCACACCAGGAGAAGTTATTGGCATCGAGAGTGTAGAGGCTCCGCTTGTCGCCGCAAGGGATGAAGCAACAAGGCGAGGTGACAAAACCACGAGATTTCAACTAGCCGATGCGTTAAAGCTTCCGTTCGAAAATGCTTCTTTTGACGTCGTTCACGCCCACCAAGTTTTACAGCATCTGACAGATCCAGTAGCAGCGCTTAAAGAAATGAAGAGAGTCTGTAAGCCAGGCGGTTGGATCGCGGCTCGGGATGCCGATTATGCGGCCATGAGTTGGTATCCAGAACTACCAGCATTAGAGCAATGGCGTCACACTTACCGGGCTGCCGCGCGAGCAAATGGTGCGGAACCAGACGCAGGTCGGCGTCTACGCGCCTGGGCAAAGGCTGCTGCGATATCCTTTCCACAAATCACGGCGTCGGTGTGGAGCTATACAGATGCTGAAACCTGCAATTGGTGGGGAAATAGTCAGGCGAACAGTTGCGAAGGCGAAATCTTCACTACGCAAGCTATTGAGCAAGGTCTCAGTAGTGAAGATATATCTGGTATTGTCTACGCATGGAGGCAGTGGGGTGCAGAACCTGATGCTTGTTTTTTCATGTGCCATGGTGAGCTTCTTGCACAAATACCCTACCAATTTTCAATTTAACTGAGCGTTCAAGGATGACGCCTCGCGGCCTCTCAACTCAAACTTTAAACGACCCCTTTGGGCGAATGCGGTCATAGCAACGTCAGCTTCCGGCTTAAAGCGGCATTCATTTCATCATAAATATTTACTCAGAAGCATTCTTTCGACTTTAACTTACTATTTTACTAATAGAACCGTTTCAAACTCGCAGATGTATGGCCTTAGCCATTATTGGCTAAAGCAAACAAATCAGATGATAGCCAATCAGCTTATAAAGCAGAACTACAAGATAAGATCAATCAAGCCTATGAAACAATGGCTGACACACAAGACGATTACGATAAATGGAAAGAAAACGGTGAATATCGTATTGCCAGCAACATTATTATTGCTGCAATTAGTGGCGGAGCTTCTAGTGCAGTAGGTGCTGTGACCAAAGAATCACTGTCTTGGGCGGCTGATGTAATGCGGCAAAATATGATTAAAGACTCAGAGCAATTTGCAGGAATCTGTGTAGCTGGAACGAATGACTGTATAAGTAACAAGTCTGGCAATAGTGTGGGTGTAAATGGCAGCGGCGAGAAACTTGCTGGGGGGCGTATTGTGTTAGCAGACTGGTGTGATAAGGGAAGGTGTGCGCCAGACACCAGCACACTGAGCGGATATAAAGAAAATCCGGATGGGACAGTAATGTTTAACCCAGGCATAGATGCGCAAGGAAAAACTTTAACTGTTGATAATTTTATTTCAAAATATAATCAAGAATATTTATTGCGTAGCCCACTCGGTGGTGCGCAAGGGGAATTAGGTCAAATGGAGTTGTTTGGTATCCAGTTTGATTACGCCGTAGGTTCGTTTTGGGATAAGTTGGCCGAAGCCTATTCAGGCACACATGATACTTTGAATAGTTTTATTTGGTATGACTCACTAGGCAATGGTAAAAAGCTTGACAGAACGTTAATTAGTAGCATCGGCAATGCTACTAATATGATAAATGTGGCTGTAGCCACACCTTTTGCATATAGCGTGCTATTACCACCTGAAGTATGGAATGCAGTTTTCGTTTTGATTAAATCTAAATAAGGGTTAAATATGAAATTTATAAAGTTAATTTTATTGGTTTTTATGTGTGTTTTTATTGTAGGTTGTGCTAACTGGTGGAGAGGCGGTTGGTAAATAAGTCGACAAGAACGATAGGGGGCGACCACGATTAACTTCAATAGTTAAGACCTATCTACGCAGGAAGATCAGATGCACTCATTAGAGTTCACAATACATGGAGCAAGCGTAGCCTTGATTTAGCAAAGCGGAATCAAGGGATTTTGGTGACTCAACTTCTCTCGATTTCATTGCATTTCATCGAGGCTACGCTTGCTACAGCATTAGCCCCTTCATTACCATTTGCAATGTCAGAGTTTCTGTCCCCACAAATATGGCAAGCAATTTCAATTTTATTAAAAGGTGCCAGATGAGAATATTCATTCAACGTAGTTCTTTTATATGGCTTAGTTTTTTTCTAGGCGGGTGTTGTACTTTGGAGTGCGTTGCTCCGCTAGGTCCTAGCCAACCCTACGGCGCTCATTGGATTAAGGAGGGAATGACAAAGGAAAGCCGACGAGAAGATATTGCAGCCTGCGGTGGTAAAGGTGACGAAAGCGTGAATTTCCTTCCTCGTGAAATCCAAGCAGTCAAACAACCTGAAGATTTTAATGATGTCATGGCAGAGTCGCGACTGACTAAAAAATGGGCTAATTGCATGCGAAACAAAGGTTATATCTATCTGGAATATTGCGATGCACGGTGCCAATATCCGTGATAAGCAAGCGTAGCTTTGGATATGGGATAATGGTTTTGATTTTGGTTGGTTGCAATACGCAAATCGCTGTTACTGGCGCAGCACGAGAAAGGCTGGTTCATCCTACACCTTTCGGTGCCCGCTGGGTCAAGGAGGGGATGACGCGCGCGAGTCGCAAAGCAGATTGGGTGGCGTGTGAGGGTGGATCGGACTTACGCGATGGTTTTAGAGACTGGCTGAGTCCAGAAACTCGGGAATCTTTCGTTCTTGCACATGAAAGTCATCGCTACAACTTATGGAGCTGTATGCAGGCTAAGAATTATAAATATTTCAACAAAGGGTATGAATACGAATACCCAAAGTTGAGTGGCACATCAGAACAATGTGACGCTCGATGCCTTTACCCATAGGCGCAAAAAAAATAATAGCAAGCGTAGCCTTGATGAAGCAAAGCGAAATCAAGGGACAAGGCTACGGGCTGCTTGCCAAACTGCAACCTCGTTCATCAAACAGCATGTAGTTAATAGTTTGCTTTAAATAAATCCAAAAATTAGGAAATAGAAATGAAAAATTTTAAGTTGGTAATGCTGGTTCTTATATGCGTTGTATTGTATGGCTGTGCAAAATGGTTGGATGGTGGCGCCTCAGGTAGATGAAATTGAAGAAAATACTTTAATAATGTGTTCGTTTAGTGTGTCCGTCAAACCTGGGTTAGCTCAGTCTGTCCCTAATTACTCTGGATGATTCAGACCTATGGCAGCGTGAAGCAAGGGAAATAAATGGGGGACAATAGGGGACAGACCACGTTTAACGAGTTACAAAAAAATAGTGGTCTGTCCCCTATTGTTTTTGCTATTGTTTTTTAAGAAAACCGCATTTCCCAAATCACTACACCACAAAATCTTTACATCTGGGCGCCGAGTCACGACCCTGTTGCCACCTTTACAGGCGGGTATGGTAATAATTATTTAGGTTCGTTAGCCTCCGTGCCTAGCGTTTTTACAACTAGCAATAGCGTGCACAGCAGCCCTGGCACTGGGGCGGTTGGCAGTTTAACTGCTGATGTGAATAAACCTATCAGCTATGCCAATATTAACATTGATGAGCTTAACCAAATTAGAGCGCAACAAACGCAAGATAACTTAACAAAATTATTTAACACACCCAAAGCAAGTTATGTTGCACCACAAATAGACAAAATCCAGCAGTCGCAACAACAAGTACAAAACCAGACCAAAAGTCAAATGAATAGGTTGTTGCAAAATACTAGAAATACAATTCTGTCTGTTCATATTTCAAATGAAGCTTATCAAAAACTAGTTCAACTTAGAAATGCAGTTAATGAGGGAGAGAAATGATGAGGGTATTCAGAGTGTTTTTTTAAGTGTTCTATTATCGTTGCTCTGTGCTTGCGCCAGCCTAGCGACATCTGAATTTGATAAAAGCAATACAATTGGAAGAGATGTAGATGAGGTGATTCAAGATATACAAAAAAAAGGTTTTTCTTGTAGAAAATATAAATCCAAGGAATTTCCAACAAATAGGCTAATTGGCCATGTAGTTTGTTCGATTAAAGAATCTTCGCCAATATGTCCAGAGTCTTATCTAATTTCACTTTTTTATGAATTGGATACAAATAAAGTAAATTCATTTGGTAAGAACCAAAAAACTAACTGTTTTTAACTTGAGAGGACACAACCGCGGTGCAATGACGATTGGCAATGCGTTAGAAACATTGAAGTCGATGGAAAATAACCAGGGTGTGTTAGGAGATACAAACATTTAAATTTGTAGGGCCTGCTTACTCTGCTCAAGAGGCAGAAAATTTACTGAACACTTTAAGTGGTGGCAACCAAAATAACATTACATTGCAAAATCATATGGATGATTTTGTGGGTAGGCTAATTGGTGGCAACCCTGCTACTTATGGAAATAGACCAACAGGAAGCAATATGATTAAAGAGTGGCTAAATATGTTTGGAGCGGCACCAACAGTGCATGGGTGTTATGGAGGTGGGGATGCCAAAGGCATGTGTGGGAAGGCATATGGAAACCCGATAACTGTAAATGTCCCAGCTAATAATACTGGGATTGGAAAATGAAGCGATATATTTCATTAGTTTTTTTACTAATACTCAATGGATGTGGTCAATATAGTATTCGCAATATTGATAAGCCTCCGCCACAATTACATGAAGTGTGGTGGAAAAAAGGGACATCTTTTTTACAAATTAGAAAAACCTTACTAGAGTGTGGTCAAGCTTCATTAGGGGGGGCTTCTAGCGAAATATATGAAAAAATTGGTATCGTTGAACAAAAAGACCAGACCAATCACAGTTTTTTGGTCGACAGATGCATGTTAAAAGCTGGGTTTGTTGAACAAAATACAAGTTGGACACTTAAAGATGCGTGTACTGATATGCGTTATCGTGATTACCCAGCCTGCCAACTCAACGCAGTCATTCCCACCCCTAGTGTTGAAAGGCGTCTGAATAGTTGGTACTGCAAAACAAAAACGGATTATGACTATTGCCAAAGGCATGCACTTGCCCCTCAGCTTTGCAACCCAGAAAAAATTAAAACGCCTCCACCAGAGTGTCTGGCTGATGGGCAAACACAATCCCCAATATCACAAACTAATTCATCTACACAAATCAAACCGAGAACAAATACCTACATACCACCTGATAGGATGCAACAGCAAGCGATACAATTACAGCGCGACACACAAAACCAAAGCAATCGGCAAATGAACAATATGCTTAAAAGCACAGCACCTAAAATACTTCGTTAAATTCCTCATACGCCTTAATCTAAATGAGAAAATTATGTTAATGATCAACCTCACACGCTTTATTGTAATGCTTGCAATGATTAAATTGCTCACTGCTTGCGCCACAAATCGTGACAACAAGCAACAATATGCACTTGATTATAATCATGAAATTGCGCAACAAATGACAGATATATATGCGGCAGGCACATCAAAAGAAATGTTGTTCATAAAAATACCTAGTGCTAACAATATTATTTCAGAAAAAATTATGCTTGCTGTAATAGCTTCTGGTGAAAGTACTCCTTCAATAGAACAACTTAGTGCTTTATTGCAAAAAGAAACACATATGCAAATTGGTGTTGTAGGGAAAAGCCAAGCTACCAACATCATGACCATTAAGCAAGCATTGAAAAAATTAGCACAAAAACCTGCGAACGGAGTGTTGTACTTAGTAGGAAACGCAAAAACTAAAGAAGAATTAAGTTTAGCTAATCAACATAAGGACATTGTTGTCGTCGTTGTAGATACCAAGCCCTAACAGTTAGCGTAGCGTGGGCTAGAAAAATCAATTGAGTCTGACCCCATTGACCCCATTGATCTATACTAAAAATTAGCTGAAACACAGTAGTACACAAAAGGTTGTCACCACTGCCCGTTACGTTAAAAAGAGCGGTACCTTCAGTAGTAAAAAGACCACTACATGCGATACGTTTAACGACACCACCAGCATCGGCAGTACTTTAAGTGCGGACAGCATTACCCTAGTGGCCGGCGCAACTATTGCCAATGACGGCAGCGTAAGCACGCAACAAGGGGTAGGCCAGCTCAATATACAGGGCAGTATCTTCTAAAAAATAGAAATAGAAATCGAAGCATGTGAAACAAACTTGATTAAACCGTTACAGAACGGTAGCAACAATGGTGTGATGCCTGTGCAATTGACTTCGAAAACAAAACCATTTGGGTAGCCGATGCGAAGTCCTCACAAAATGGTGTAAATGCGGCGGCAAATGCGACGGGGATCGAGAGCTAAGTTGGATGCATAGCTAAAGCAAGATTGGGCAAGTGGCGCAAATGCTACTCCTGAAATGCTGCGTTTACAGCCCAAATGAGAGATTTGATTGAAAAGCAAGGTAATTCTGTAAAAGGGATAACCGTCAAAGTTGGCGTACATATAAACAATATTTATATTAAGAATTGAATTTTTGCATTATCTGTGACACACAATCGGAATTATTGCAGTATCTATGACATTTTAGAAAAAAGTAGGTGATTAGACATAATCAATAAGCTAAGCCTGCCAAACGCCGAAACCTGCGCTACGTAAATCAATACCTATTTCAACTTCCCTAGCAACGGCTTCATCATAAGTCATAGGATTAAAACCTTCGTAGAGATCAGGCAGCAAGCGAAGTCCGTATTGCAATACATATCGATTAGATTGAATTCCTGCTTTGTGTTTATCAAACCGCACATCTGGGTCTAAGCCAGTCATACCAACATACACACAAGGCTTTCCAGACATGTAATTTGGATTACACTTTTTGAATTTGCTTTCCAACAAAACATCTTTCGATAACTCTACCACGTAGACGTTATGATGCTTTCGACGCGCCATGCTAACTTACAATGTTTCCTCATTAGACTCATACGCTTCTCGCAATCTGGCATTAATCGCATCAATATCTTCAGAAAACAGATTATTTCCACCAGCATTAGCCTCAATCACAGGTTTAGTTATAGGTTGCGTGGGCGTGGAATCATTGATGGTAACCCATTTTTCAAAAGGTGCAGTGTCCAAGCCCTGCGGTATATACCACACCTTAGCATTCGCATTCCAGCGGGCACCTAGCGACTTCGCTTGATCTTTATCTTTAAATGGTACCTTTAGATTAATTTCAGTTGTTGCGATCATTTTCTTAATTTCATAATATATTTTTAAAATCAGATTATGTCATCTAGTGTAAAGCTTTACTATGCTTCATCTTTTTAAATTAGTTTGGGCGAAAATGAAAGTAGCAACGGCCAAAAGCTGGCTGTTACTAAGTTTCAAATGAGTAAAAGTAGGACAAATGCTGATTGAATTTTTAAAAAGAGGTGGGATAACATATAAAACTGAAACCAATTTCTCTGAAGAAACAAAATGGCCTCAAATCAGAATTTTTTAACTACAACGTTCATATCTAGCGGAATTTTAGGTCTCGACAACATTCTGGGTGGCGGATTGACCAAAGACAGGCTGTATTTACTCGAAGGCGATCCAGGTGCTGGTAAAACCACGGTTGCACTTCAGTTTTTAATTGAAGGCGCCCGGCAGGGTGAACCAGTGTTATATATTACTCTTGCAGAAAATGATGTCGAGCTAAGAGCAGTGGCGTATTCACATGATTTTAATATGGATGGGATTACGATTCATGAAGTCATTCCAGACGAAAGCATCATGGATCCAGATGAGCAATACACTATTTTGCATCCCTCAGAAGTTGAATTGAGTGAGACTAATCGTCGCATACTTTCTGTAGTCGAAAAATTAAATCCAACCCGAGTGGTATTGGACTCTCTGTCCGAGCTGCAATTACTTTCAGGCAGCGCACTGCGGTACCGCCGACATGTACTAGCCCTTAAACAATATTTCGCAAAACGTTCTTGTACGGTGTTATTGCTGGATGATAAAACGGCTATTGGCGGCGATCAACTAATCAGGAGTATCGCGCATGGCGTCATTTCCTTACATCATATTGATGCTGCGTACGGTGCTGAACGACGTTTAGTAAAAATCGTTAAATATCGCGGCGTTCCATTTCGGCGCGGCTTGCATGATTATTCCATTTTAACGGGTGGAATCATTGTTTACCCCAGAATAGTTGCTGCTGAAACGCGTGAAATTAAAAAACGTGTACAAATCTCTAGCGGATTGTCCACTTTAGATATGCTTTTGGGCGGCGGTATTGAAGAAGGATCTAGTACGCTAATTTCGGGCCCACCCGGAACTGGAAAATCTAGCATGGCTATGCAATTTGTTTTAGAAGTTACTAAAAATGGTCAAAAAGCCGCAATATTTCTTTTTGAGGAATCATTTAATACCTTGTTAAATCGAACAGATGGTATTGGTATGGATCTGCGCACTCCGTTCGAGAATGGACTATTGGAGGTTCATCAGATCGATCCTGCTGAAATGTCACCGGGTGAATTTAGTCACAAAGTTTGTGGTGCAGCGGATGAAGGCGTGAAAGTCGTTGTGATAGATAGCCTTAACGGATATATGAATGCCATGCCAGAGGTGAAATTACTGACGACCCGCCTGCATGAAATACTGACTTATCTCGGTCAACGCGGCGTGCTTACTTTTATTATTGGTGTACAGCAAGGTATGGTTGGCTCTATGACCACTGAAGCGGAGATCAGTTACATGGCTGATAATGTGCTTATATTGCGTTATTTCGAAGTGCTGGGCGATGTAGAGAAAGCGATTTCAGTATTCAAAAAACGTGGTAGTAAGCATGAAACAAAATTGAGACGATTTTGCATTACATCCAACGGGATAGAAATTGGAAAGGTGCTCACCAACTTCCAAGGCATCCTAACAGGCGTTCCGATATTACTTCCCGCTCAACATGACTTAAGCGAACTATCTTGATATTTGCATTTATCTAGTCTTTTACACTAAAGCAACAGTTATAAACACGCATGGAACAGCGAATTCTCATTCATACCCCCATTGGTAAAGATGCGTATCACGTATGCAAAATACTTGAGCGTGCGAATATTGAGTATTTTGTTTGCCAGACCCCGTCAGAAGTTATTCAAGAATTGGCTAAGGGGGCAGCAATGCTCCTAATGGTCGAGGAAGCATTAAGTGTCAATTTTTTGAAATCAATCACCCAGTTTCTGCAAAAGCAAAAAACCTGGTCAGATATACCCATCCTTCTTTTGTGTAAACGAGGATTAGAGTCTCCTGATATACGTGCAATTTATCAACGGTTAGGCAATGTAACGTTGATTGAACGACCCTTACAAATAATTACCCTTGTCACTACTATTAATTCAGCACTACGTGCGCGCAGACGCCAATATGAGATGCGCGAGGTAGATCGCCGTAAAGATGAGTTTTTAGCGATGCTGGCTCATGAATTGCGTAATCCTCTGGCACCCATCAGCGCAGCTTCGCAAATACTAAAAATTGCCGATCTCAATCGTGAGCGTACTAATCAATCAAGTGAAATTATCCTGCGTCAAGTGAAACATATGACAGGATTAATTGACGATTTGTTAGATATGTCACGGGTATCGAGGGGTTTGATTGACATAGATAATGAAATTGTAAATGCAAGCAATATAGTATCTCTGGCTGTTGAACAAGTCCTTCCGTTAATCAATGCTAAATCGCATCATTTGTTCGTTGAACCTATTTCAGATCAAGTTTATATAAAAGGTGATTTAAAACGACTCACACAAATCGTCACGAACTTGTTAAATAATGCTGCCAAATATACTTCAGATGGCGGCAATATTTATTTGAAAATAGAGTTTGATGAGAATCACGTGTCATTTATTGTGACAGATACAGGATTCGGCATTGCTCCGGATATGCTCAACTCTATATTTGACATGTTTACTCAGGCAAAACGCTCTTCTGATCGCTCGCAAGGTGGTTTGGGTATTGGATTGGCATTAGTAAAAAATTTGGTCGAGTTGCATGAGGGAAGTGTAACAGCACAAAGCGCAGGTCTTGGTAAAGGTAGTACATTTAAGGTCACCTTGCCTCGCATTGAGAACATAGATGCCAAATTTTCAGAACCTCAAATACCCATTGCCCAATCCTCAAAAATCCAGCGATTACTCGTAGTGGATGACAATATAGATGCCGCCGATACATTGGGCATGTTTTTGAAAACACTTGGGTATGAGGTATCAGTAGAAAATAGTGCTAAAGGTGCTCTAGAAAGAGTCACTTCTGAACAGCCTGATATCTGTTTACTAGATATAGGATTGCCAGATATGGATGGAAATGAATTAGCAAAATTAATAAGGGCCAATCCAGCTACCAAATCTGCCATCTTAATCGCCATCACTGGGTATGGTCAGGAAGGAGATCGTAAAAAGACGACTGACTCAGGATTTGACTATCACTTCGTAAAGCCCGTTGATATCGAGCTTTTACTGGATACGCTTAAAAAAACAGAACGCTTGAATTGATTCTGTTTGAATTCATCTTAGATTAAATAGTGTTGGATATTAGGAATTTGATGTTGAGCTATTACTGCATCTAGCCTAAAGGTCTTGAGATTACGAAGTGTGCATAAATTAAGCATAACTCTATACCTGCTAAAACATTGTATTTAAATGTTTAGATTCGCCAGGTACGATTTGCAGAGCATCCCAATGCTCAACAATTTTTCCATTTTCGTCAAACCGAAAGATATCAACTCCTGCCCAGTCTTTGTTTTGATCTGTAGGCCATAGTTGCTGACAGTGCAAAACTACTAAATCTTCCTCTGCTACCGTTCGCTTAAAGAATACCTGCTTCCCTGGATAATCTCGCGCCATGCGTTCAAAGTAAGCAATGAATGCTTCTTTACCATCAGCGACGTGAGGATTGTGCTGTATGTAATTAGAGCCGACATATTTATCGACAGCTTCGCGTGGCTTACATTGATTAAACATCAAATCATAAAATGCAAGTGCATTTTTGCGGTTCACATTAATGTTATGGGGCATACTCTATTCCAATTCAGCATTATTTAAGGTGAATTAATTTATTGATTATAAAGAATTTCGACTGGCAAACGGAGTCTAATTAATCATTAATCTACATGCATAATTGATTAAAAAAATTAATTTTCTTATAAGTAATTTAAGCACTTCAATACAATAATTTGGTCGAATATTAAGTTAAATAGTTTTATTTATACATTCACTAAAAAAGGAGTATGTAATTGGATACTTTAGCTAAGAACACAGTTTGTCTTTGGTATGACAGTGATGCAGAGGACGCCGCTCACTTTTACGCCCAAACTTTCCCTAACACTTTTATCAACGCTATTCATCTAGCCCCAAGTGATTTTCCATCTGGCAAAGAGGGCGATGTATTAACAGTGGAGTTTTCACTTATGGGAATCTCCTGCATTGGTTTAAATGGTGGCCCTGTATTCAAGCATAACGAAGCGTTTTCATTTCAAGTTTCTACCGATGACCAAGCAGAGACAGATAGATACTGGGACGCCATAATTAATAATGGTGGTATGGAAAGTGAATGTGGGTGGTGTAAAGATAAGTGGGGCATATCTTGGCAAATCACACCTAAAATACTCATCCAGGCTATTACGCATCCAGATCCGGCAGCAGCTAAAAGAGCATTTCAAGCCATGATGACGATGAAAAAAATTAACGTGGCAGTAATAGAAAAAGCGTTAGAAGACGATTAAGCGGATACTTATTTTTCCCTTTCAAAATTTTAAGCTGAGCATGTTTGATCAATATTAGTACTTCACTACGATTAGTCTTACGATAATTATGTAATCAAGGTAAACATTGAATTTTGCATTATCTGCGACATTTTAAAAAAGTACTTGATTTAATAATTGCAAAAAACCTTATAAATCAAAGTATCAATTTGCTTTCAATAATATGTTGGCTATCGCACAAATCGACTCATACAGCTTACTTTAAGATGTGAATTTTCATTAAAAAGGTTCTGTTTTCAACATATGACTAAGCTATCAGCGCAACCAGTTCATTCTGATGAGAATAGAACCAATAATTACCCCCCACTATTTATTGTCCTAAACGCCAGTTCGGGCGATAAAAACGCAGTATCTGTTGAAAATAGGTTAGCAAAATTGCTTCAAGATGCTAATCAACCCTATGAACTATTTCTTTGTCGTCGCCCAAGTGATTTGGATGCCATGACAAAGCAGGCAGTCGAGCAGGCACGCGATTGTAATGGCGTCGTAGTTGCAGCTGGCGGAGATGGCACCATTCGGTTTGTTGCACAGGAAGTTATTGCTGCGGGACTACCATTTGGCGTGTTGCCACTGGGCACTTTTAATTACTTTGCTCGTGACAATGGGCTGCCGCAAGAGGTAGATGCGGCGGTAGAAGTGTTAATTGCTGGATTGCGCGCAGGTTTTGAACGGTCGGTGCAAGTAGGGCAACTTAATAACCAAGTTTTTTTAGTAAATGCGAGTTTAGGGCTTTATCCGCAATTGCTTGCTGACCGTGAAAAATTTAAACAACAGCATGGACGCAGTCGCATAGTGGCAAAATTGGCGGGACTGCTTACTTTGCTTCGGCGTGATACTAAGATGTTACTTCGTATCGAACACGACGGAGAAAAACAACAGAGTGCGGAGGAGATCATTCCTGCTTCCACAATCTTTGTTGGTAATAATCAGTTACAGCTGCATAATGTTGGGCTGACTTCCGAAGCTCAAAGTGTTCAAAACGGGCAACTTGCGGTTTTTGCTTTGCCGCCGATGAGTGCTGCGGAGCGTATCGGAGTAGCATTTCGCGGCATGTTGGGGTTGCTGGATAAATCACCGGATTTGACAAGCTTTGCCTGTCGCCAATTGGTGGTTGAACCGGTACGCCGCCAGCAGCAGTATGTAAAAGTCGCGATGGATGGAGAAGTGTCAAAGATGCGGCCACCATTAATATTCCGCGTTGGCCCGCAACCGTTGCGCTTAATCGCTGCTCCTTCAGGAATCGAAACTTGAGCTTAATCCTTCACCTTTCTGACACACATTTTGGCACTGAGCAATCTGAAGTAAGTGCCGCATTGTTGCAACTTGCTGAAGAAGTGCGGCCTGACGTCGCAATCCTTTCTGGCGATGTAACTCAGCGAGCACGACGCGGACAATTTGCCGCTGCGCGACGATTTTTAGATGCACTAGCAGCGCCAGTGAAGCTAGTCATACCTGGCAACCATGATATTCCTTTGTTTAATCTGGCCGCGCGCCTGTTTAATCCTTATGGCAATTATCGTCAAGCATTCGGATATGCGCTTGACCCTGAATTTTCCAGTAAAGATTTGCTTGTGATAGGCATCAATACCACACGACCTAGGCGCCATAAGGATGGTGAAGTGTCTACGCAACAAATTGAACGCGTGTCTAAGCAATTGCAGCATGCATTGCCACAGCAATTGCGAGTGGTTGTGGTGCACCAGCCAGTATTTGCAGAACATGAAAGCGACCGTGCGAATTTACTGCATGGGCACAAAAAAGCTATTGAAGCATGGTCGGCGGCGGGCGCTGATTTAATTCTGAGCGGACACATTCATTTGGCCTATGTACGCAATCTACGGGTGCATATACAAGATCTGACTCGATCAACATGGACAGTTTCTGCTGGTACCGCCATATCTAAGCGTGTGCGTGAGGAAAAACCAAATTCAGTCAATCTAATTCATTATGATCCTGCACATTTATCTCGTGTTTGCAAAGTTGATCAACTGGATTTTGATGCGACATCGTCCCGATTTAACATTGTAAAAACTACATTGCTAGAGCTTTCTTAATTTATTCGCGTACATTGCTTTGAATAGATTGGTAGCGTAATCCTAGCGGGCTCTGTATTTATTATTCCGATGCTGTTAGTTTGGTAAATAGCCAATGCCAAAAATTCATGATCAAAATTAGGGAGTTATTCGTTGTTTCATTCTCGTATGCGATCTCTGTTTAAACGTTTCGCACTTCAACGTAGCTTTATTAAAGCCAGGCTTTCAGCGCAAAATTTCTTAGGTTTGCATTTGACTGTCGGCCTTTTAGTGACAGTTTGTGCATGCTTACTATTTGGCCTTATTGCTGAAAATGTGATGAGCGGGGATGCATTGACGATAGTTGATGCCCAGATTGCCCATTGGCTGCATGCGCGTAGCACGCCGGTTTTGACACAATGCCTGTTGATATTGACGCATTTGCATGACCCAATAATCATTAGTTTTATAGTCGTTTTGATAGCGTTATATCTGATTTGGAAAAAGCGGTGGTTTAACGCGTTGACTGTCCTGCTTATTGTACAAGGAGGAATGCTGCTCAATTTGCTAGCCAAATACATGTTTCAACGCACGCGTCCATCTTTTGAACAACCGCTCATCATTCTCACTACGTATAGCTTTCCGAGCGGGCATGTAGCCGCCAGTACAGTTTTTTATGGTGTGTTGGCAGCCGTGCTAATTTCGCAAACTTCTTCATGGAGTCGGGCTACCTGTATTTTTCTCATCGCTTTTTTCATGGTAATTCTGGTAGCGTTTAGCCGCATGTATCTAGGGGCTCATTATTTAAGTGATGTGCTAGCAGCCTTTTTAGAAGGTATTGCTTGGCTTGCGTTATGTTTGACTGCAATTCAAACCTATCGTGTTTACCAAAAAACAAGTAAAAAATCTAACACTAAGTAATTGAGATTAATCAGAACCGAGGTTCCGCTTTAAGGTCATAACGCTATTCGAAGTTTAAATCGAATCTAAATCGAAATTAGAACCGAAGTGCCAATCACAAAGACCCAATATGGAACTCCAGCAAAAACTCGAAATACTGGCTGACGCTGCCAAATACGATGCTTCATGCGCTTCCAGCGGCACAGACAAGCGAAGCTCTACTAATGGCAAAGGCATAGGCTCGACCACAAGCATGGGCATATGCCACAGCTATGCGCCTGATGGGCGCTGCATTTCGTTGCTGAAAATCCTGCTGACTAATTTCTGCGTGTACGACTGCGTGTATTGCGTCAACCGTGTCAGTAGCAATGTGCCGCGTGCGCGATTTAATGTGGAGGAGGTGGTTAATCTCACTTTGAGCTTTTACCGCCGAAATTATATCGAAGGGCTTTTCCTGAGTTCTGGCATAATCCGCAACCCGGATTACACCATGGAGCAGGTGGTAGAAGTGGCGCGCGTGTTGCGCGAGGAGCACGATTTCCGTGGCTATATTCATCTTAAAACCATTCCAGATGCCAGCCCAGAACTGATGGCGCGTGCTGGTCTTTATGCTGACCGCCTGAGCATTAACATTGAGCTGCCGACAATCGCAAGTTTGCACGTGTTGGCGCCAGAAAAAGATGGTCAGGCCATCCGCAGCTCCATGGGATTATTGCGACTTAAGATAGATGAAAGTAAAGACAAAACACTGACTGGCAAAAAGCCGCAGCGTTTCGCGCCGGGCGGCCAAAGTACGCAGATGATTGTGGGCGCGGATGCCACAGATGACCGTGTCATTCTGAATACCAGTGCCAATCTTTATGGTAACTTTAAGCTACGTCGCGTCTATTATTCGGCTTTTAGCCCGATACCTGATGCCAGCAAAATGCTTCCACTCAAAGCGCCGCCGCTGGTGCGCGAGCATCGGCTGTATCAAGCTGACTGGCTGATGCGCTTTTACGGTTTTGACGCCGACGAGATCGTGACTGGGCAGGACGGCATGCTTGATCTGGAAGTCGACCCTAAGATGGCTTGGGCATTACAGCATCGTGAGCAGTTTCCGGTCGACGTTAATCGCGCGCCTAAGGCCATGCTATTACGTGTGCCAGGGCTTGGCTTAACTAGTGTCGAACGCATTGTTGCTGCACGCAGAGTGCGCGCCATACGGCATGACGACTTGGCCCGATTGCGCGTATCGCTTAAGAAAGTTCTACCGTTTGTCGTGTTGGCCAATTACCATCCCGGGCGCAGTTTAGATGATCAAAACTTGAAACAGCGATTGCAGCAATTGATCGCACCACAGCAGCTTGGCCTATTCGGGCCAATCTAGTGTGTTGCTGTAGTACGCAGTTTTAATATGCAGATAGTAAGGCTTACAAATGAAACCGATTTCCAGGGTTGGCGTACTGCGGCGCGATCTCTGTTAACGCAGAATATTGCTCCTGAAGAGGTTGATTGGCGAGTCAGCGATAAAAGTCCTGGGCTATTTGATACCCCAGAGTTCGTACCCACGCAAACGCAAGATCCTCAGTTATCCGTCTCGCGCGATTTCATTTTGCTATGCAAAACAGCAATTCTCTATCGCGATCCCGCACGTTTTGGCTTGCTTTACCGGCTGCTTTGGCGGACACGTAAAGAGCCGAATTTGTTGCAGATAGCTTTTGATTCTGATGTCATTAAAGTCAGATCTATGGCGCAGGCCGTACGGCGCGATCTGCACAAGATGAAAGCTTTCGTGCGCTTCCGTGAGGTCAATATAAGAGAAAATGACAAAGTCTGGTCTGGATTTGTCGCTTGGTTCGAGCCTAGTCATCATATCGTCGCAACTTCTGCGCCGTTCTTTACTGGGCGTTTTACCAATATGCGTTGGTCTATTCTGACACCTGACATGTGTATGCATTGGAATGGCGAAACGCTGAGCTACAGTAAAGGTGCTAATAAGGCCGATGCGCCTACTGAAGATGCAGGCGAGGATTTATGGCGTTCTTATTACCGCAGTATTTTCAACCCAGCGCGGCTTAAGGTGTCGGCAATGCAGTCGCAAATGCCGAAGAAATACTGGCGCAACCTGCCCGAAGCTGAATTGATTGCTGATCTCATCGCCAATGCCGACAAGCGTAAAGACCTGATGATTGCAGCACAGCCCACAGAGCCGCAACGGAAGATTGTGAAATATACCGCTGAAAATAAAAGTGGGATGGCTGAATCAGATGGCGCTAAAGCCGTACTACATCGATTAAATACCGAGATGTTAGCTAACGGAGGATTCAAACTGGCAGAATATTCTACTCAGGTTGTTTTCGGTTCTGGCGCCGTGCCATCCGATATCATGCTGCTGGGAGAACAGCCAGGCGAACAAGAGGATTTAGCTGGCCAGCCATTTATCGGCCCGGCAGGAAAGTTGCTGGACCAGGCGCTACAGGAAGCGGGCATAGAACGCTCAAAAATTTATATCACCAATGCACTTAAACACTACAAATTTAAACTGCAGGGCACGCGACGCATGCACATGGTGCCCAGCGTAGGTGATATTAAGACTTATCTGCCGTGGTTGCAGGGCGAGATTGCTATTGTGCAGCCGCGTATTATCGTCGCTTTGGGCGCGATTGCGGCGCGTGCGATTACTGGCGAGGCGCTAGAAATCGAAGCAAATCGTGGCAAACTGTTTAACCTTATAGATGGCCAGAAAGTAATGGTGACTTATCACCCTGCATTTATTCTGCGCACACCAGATAAGGCGATAAAACAGTTGCGATTGGATAGATTAGTGATGGATCTCAAATCGGCATTAACGCAATATTTGCCGTTAATTTAAATAGGATTATTTGGCAATCAAATAATCACAATCAACTTGCTGATTGATAACTTTGAATCTTAGCTATCTGCCCACATTCTAAGCAAGTTATGATAAATCCCTGTGAGGCGCACAACCTCAACATCTTTACCGCCTCTGTCAACAGTAAGCTTTTGTATGGATTGATCTAATTGAAATAATAAGGTGCGATGCGCATCATCTCGCACCATGCTCTGCATCCAGAAAAATGAAGCTATTCGAGTGCCGCTAGTGACTGGCGTAACGTGATGCAAACTACTTGATGGGTAAAGCACCATCGAGCCAGCGGGCAACTTCACTTGTTTTGATCCAAAAACATCTTCAATTGTTAATACACCACCTTCATACTCGTCAGGCTCAGAAAAAAACAAGGTTGCCGATAAATCACTACGGATGCGGAAGTTTGTGCCGCGAAGTTGACGGATTGCATTATCTACATGTGTATCAAATGCTTGCCCAGCCTCATAGCGATTAAATAATGGGGGAAATACTTTAAGTGGTAAAGCTGCCGAAATAAATAGCGCATTTAAACCCAAAGCATCTTGAATAATATCACCAATCTGTCTGGCTACGGGTGAGCCTTCTGGTAATTGCAGGTTATTTTTGGCCAACGCAGATAGCGTGCCAGAAGTGACGTTTCCGTCTACCCACTGCGTCTCGCTCATCAACTGCCTGCACTGCTGCACTTGTTGTTTGGTTAATACATTAGGCAATTCAATCAGCATACATACTCCACGTTCTTAAGAATAACAAAACCCTCATAGCATTTTATCTATGAGGGTTTTATTGTACAAACTATTAACTACCTAATTTATAAGCATTAGAACTTCATGTTTAAAGTCAGAAATGATAAACGACCCGGTGCCACTGTTGCAAAATGACGCGTATACGTTTGGTTAAAATAACGCTTATCTGTCAAGTTTTGTATATTAAGTTGCAAACTGAATCGCGGATCAATTTCATAGGTTGCCATTGCATCCCAACGCACATATGAAGGCACGAATAGTTTGTTACCTGGGTCAGCAAACACTTTATCTACATAAAATGCGCCACCACCAATGCCTAATTTAGGCAGCAATTTATAAGTCGTCCAAATACTGGCACTATTTTTTGCTACGCCAGGCATATCATTACCTTTGTTCAGTGCAGAACCTAAATCACGGTGATTGCCTAATGCGCTACCGGTTTTTGCCTGCTCACTATTTAGATGCGTATAGCCTGCAAAAACGTCCCACTTATCGGTAATTTTACCAGCCGCACCAAACTCAACACCTTTTACGTCAAACTCACCAGCATTTCCGTAGTTACCATTAACAAGCAATACTCTAGCATCAGACTTATTCGTATAAAAAGCAGCTGCGGTCAATGAAAGTCCTTCAAGCACATCCCATTTTGTACCCACCTCAAAATTCTTTGTGCGCTCTGGTTTTAAGTCTTCTAATGCCGCAGAAAGATTGTTGCCGTTTTCTTGATTACCATCACTATTGGATAAGCCGACTGGGGTAGATGACGTGCCATAAGATGCATAGATGCTTGCATTTGGTTTTACTTTGTACACCACACCAGCTTGGTAATTGAAAAAGCCATGATCTGCGCTTGCTGTATTATTTTCCACTCTAAATTTATCATAGCGCACGCCGCCGTTCACTAGCCACTCTTTGTTCAGTTCAATGCTATCAAAAACATAAACAGAGGCATTTTTACTTGTCGTAGTAGCTGTTGGGCGACTACTGAAAGAAGTTGTTCCAGTCCATGGATCGTTTGGATTAGGATTCTGGAAATTGGCGGTTGGATTTACGCCCACAATTGATGCAGTAAATTGGTCAGTTTCTTCTTTACTAAACTCCACACCAGTATTCACTTGATGTTTTATACTGCCCGTAGAAAATCCAATAGAAAGATCGGTTAAGTTGGAAAGGGAGGTTGTTTCTGCCTTACGGCCCTGACCAGTTCGCGGAGCAATATTAGCTAATTGGTTAGCAATACTTGGCAATGTTCGCGTAACGATATATTCATTACTGGTTTCGCCATAACGTGTTGTATTCCGCAATACAACATTTTCGTCAAATGCATGTTTGAGTTCAAACGTACCAATATCAGCACCTGTTTCTTGGTAATCACGACCTTTCAAGCCGTAGAAATTATCTTTATTTACACTCACTGGTTGGCTTTTTACATTGCCGCTGTTTTCACGATATGGCAGACCACGATCAGGCATATCATCTGACTCTAAGTGATACCAACTCAACGTAGCTGATGTTGGCGAATTAAGACCTAAGGTGATGGAAGGTGCAAACCCCCATCTTTTGGTATCCACAGAATCTCGTCCAGGAATATCCGCATCATGCGCCATCGCTACTAAACGAATGGCAGCATTTTCTCCGAGCATATAGTTGCCATCAACGGTGGCACGACGATAATTATCTGTTCCTATACCAATTGAGCCTGTCGTAAAGTTATCGGCTTTAGCTTTTTTTGTCACAACATTGATACTGCCGCCTGCCGAGCCACGGCCATCAAATGCGCCGCTAGGTCCTTTTAAAACCTCAATCTGTTCAATGGCAAAAACCTCACGTTGTTGAGAACCTAAATCGCGCATACCATCCACAAATATTGCACTTTGCGCATCAAAGCCGCGAATAAACGGGCGATCACCAATCGGGCCGCCACCTTCACCAGTACCAAAAGTGATACCAGGCGCTGTGCGTAATGCATCTTGGAAAGAATTTGAGCCACTGTCTTTAATGACTTTTTCAGTGATGACAGTGATTGATTTTGGCGTATCAATTAGTGGTGCGGTTAACTTTTGATTTGCAGATTTATCTACTTTATAAGCATTTTCTTTTTTTGCTTCTACTTTAACTTCAGGTAAAGATTGTGATGGCTCTTCAGCAAGTGCTAATCCCGCAAAAGCCATTGTTAATGCTGAAACCAGCGGTTTTATTGAAAAACCCCCTGAAAAACGATTTTCTTTTTTCATGCTTTCCCCTTATATTATTTCTAATTTAAAAATATTTTTTAGATATCCATAAGGTGCGCCGCTGGCTTGCTTTAACAAATAACTTAATCAGTATTCTTGCTGGCTGAGTTCACCGTAAACTTAAATGTGCTCACACGACTTAATCTCGTCATGCGCGCTGTAAATTTCTACTCATTAATGAAATAAATGATGCCGCTAAGATTTATTCTATAAATCCTGTAAACATTAATGAGAATAATTATCAGGCGCAATAATGCTTCAGGCCTTGTGTAAGGACTGTTAGTTTTGTGTGAAATTTATGTGAATTTACAAATGAACGGTAAAACGAGTACCAGTAGGTTGAAGTGACTCGACAGCCACTTTCCACCCTTGGTGTATGCAGATACGTTGAACCAAAGAAAGTCCTAATCCCAAACCATCACCATCAGCACTTCCGCGAACAAACGGTTCAAATATTCTTTGATGCTCTTCTGTAGGAATGCCGATGCCTGTATCTTCGATTGAGAATTGATTGTTTTCTATGATGATTAACACAGCGCCTTGTTGCGTGTACAACAAAGCATTTTGTATCAAATTACCCATGACTATTTCTACGAAAACCGCATTGAAATTAGATTCGAAAATTTCAGCCTTTTGCACGATGCTAAGTTCAAGCTTTTTAAGCTTAAATTCTGGTTGCCATTGTTTTAATAATCTTTTAGCAGCGTCTAACAAGCTTATTTTTTCAAGATTTTCAGATTCTTTTTCTTTGGCGCGGGCCAGAATTAAAAAAGTTTGTACCAACTTTTGCATCGCTTGGCTTGATCGTTGTATCTTGAGGGCAAGTTCATACTGCTTTGTATCTGGCGTGAGTTGTTTGAGTAAAATTTCGCTGGATGAAGATGACACCATCAGCGCGGTGCGGAACTCATGGCTGACATCACTTGTGAATAATCTTTCTCTCAAAAGCGCTTCATTGAGTTGCAATAAAGTTTTGTCGAACGCTTTTGCAAGTTGACCAACTTCGTCTTTTGCATACTTTCCAACTAAAGGCTCAAAAGTCGTGATCTCAGCAGTAGGGTTTCTAGCTAAGACTTCTCTTGCTAGCTGAACAATGGGCGAAATGAGCTGATTGGATAAAAGCCAGCCGACAAAACCAGCCAAAAAAACACTGAATATAAAACCGACGAATGTCCATTTGAATACATTCATTTCGTAGGTTTCATAAACAGTCTGATTCATGACAACCATATAATCATGTCCATCGATTATTTTTCTGTATACAAATAATGCCTCTTGATTATTAACCATCTCTGTTAAACCAAATTTAACATGTTGAAATTCGGCGGGAATCGGCGTTGAGGTCGCATCTGAATAGTAATGCGTCGTCGCACTATTCAAGAAAGGGTCTGTAGCGGGAGGCTTAATCCTTGAATAATTAGTTAGTCGCTCATTTAGCTCTCTCGTAATCGTGTGTGCTTCAGTGACACGAAAAATCTCTACAACTGCGATTGCAAAAATACTCCCGATGATCAGGATAAGAATGACAAAAGAAAATATTATTCTGGTTTTTAGCGGGCTTTTAAAAATCATTAGATTCAGCCACTGAATATCCAGTACCTCTGACTGTATGTATTAATGGTTTTTCAAAAGGTTTATCAACAATCAATCTAAGTTGATGAATATGGCTTCTTAAACTATCACTATCTGGCAGAGAATCTCCCCACAGCGCTTTTTCCAGAAACTCTCTTTTTACAATCGCAGGGCTGCGTTGCATCAATATTTCTAATAACTTTTTACCAATAGGGTTTATTTTTAAAGGGACATTTTCACGATAGACATGTAGCGTTTCCAAATCAAATCTCAGCGTATCAATCGATAATACCTTTTTGGTACTGCCATTTGTTCTGCGCACGATTGATTGCATTCTTGCCAACAATTCAGATAATGCGAATGGTTTTAACAGGTAATCATCGGCACCTAATTTCAGGCCTTTCAGCCTGTCATCCAATGCATCTTTGGCAGTTAACATAATAATCGGCGTTAAAATATTTGCCTCGCGCAGTCTTTGGCAAAGCTGAAAACCATCCATGCCAGGCAACATTACATCAAGCACAATAATGTCAAAAGGTTGTGTCGCCGCCAAATGCAAACCAGATAAGCCGTCTTGCGCGCAATCCACAGTGTGATTTTCCGACATCAGAAAATCCATCACATTGGTTAAAATGTCTTTATTATCTTCAACAATTAAAATATGCATAATGAAATTCGCAAGAATATGGGGCTTTTTGTAAAAGCCCTAGTTGTAAGCTTAAGTGTGCGATCCGCGTAATCATTCATTTAAAACAATAACGGCAGTAATACCAGTAATAAACCCAGTATTGAAACCAGCCACACGCCAGTGCGGATTTTCGGAATTCCAAGCGCATATAACGGCAAATAAATAACTCTAGCAATCAAGTAAATTAAAGCGCCCCAATAGCTATAAACACTGTAAATTTGAGTGACTGCCACTATTAAAATGGCAGCGGCGAATAGCGGAAACGTTTCAAAAAAGTTGGTTTGTGCTCTAGCAAGTCTGCCCGCCAACGGACTTAAAGGTGGCAGTTCAGCATCTCTTGCGCTCATATTCCAAGCCACACCAAGCTCTTTAGTGCGAACATGGCTTGCCAGAATAATATGCACTAAACCTAAAATAACAGCCCAAGCTAAACACAATAATTCAACATTCATCGCGCACTCCTTAACGTTAAAGTTTAATTTCTCGGCTTAATTGCATGCACTAATCATAACGCATGTATTCCAACCAGTTGTATTTTCAATACATGCTATAAGTTTTATGCTGTAACTAAATTTAGTGCGGATCTAATTTCTTGTGCGTTAAATTGCCTCACCAAACGTGTTAACTCAACGCCATCTTTCATAAAAATCAAAGTAGGCCATAGCTTAACGGCAAAAGTTCTGCCAAGCCTGCGGCCTTTGCCATCTTCAATTTTGATATGAAGAATATTAGGCTGTAAAGCCAGTTCAGTTAAGATAATATCTTGTGCCGCCTGGCAATACTGGCACCATACCGCACCAAATTCCAGCATCACAGCACCTGTTAACTGATCGATATTTTCACGTGAGGGTTCAGATGTTAATGGGATATTCATGTTGTAAAAATCTTAATAATTTATTAGTTATCGTTTTCTAAGCTTCTGAATCATTCATTAGATTCATACCAACTTTTACTGCGATTAACGATAGCTACCACCGACAACATCACTGGCACTTCAATCAATACACCCACAACCGTTGCAAGTGCAGCGCCTGAATTAAATCCAAATAAGGCAATCGCGGTAGCTACGGCTAACTCGAAAAAATTAGATGCGCCGATTAATGCAGATGGGCCAGCCACACAATGCGCCACTTTGAATTTTTTATTCAGCCCATATGCCAGCATAGAGTTGAAATACACCTGAATAATGATGGGGATTGCTAACAAACCAATGATGATAGGTTGGGCAAGGATTTGTTGACCTTGAAAGGCGAACAGTAAAACTAGCGTTGCCAATAATGCTAACAATGAAATTGGTTGTAGGAATTTGAGTGCTTTTTCTAAAGCATCACTCCCTTTTGCCAACAGCACTTTGCGTAGGATTTGGCTAATCACAACCGGCACGATGATGAATAACAGAACAGATAAAAATAACGTAGCCCACGGCACAGTAATGCTGGAAATGCCCAGCAATAAAGCCACTAACGGTGCAAAGGCAAACAACATGATGGCATCATTGATGGCTACTTGAGATAGCGTAAATTTCGGTTCGCCTCCGCACAAGTTACTCCACACGAAAACCATCGCTGTACATGGCGCAGCTGCAAGCAGAATCAGCCCTGCAATATAGCTATCGATTTGATCTGTTGGTAATAAATCAGCAAACAGATGCCGTATAAATATCCAAGCCAGTAGCGCCATGGAAAATGGTTTAACCACCCAATTAATAAAAAGCGTTACACCGATACCTTTACGATGATTTAGCACATCTTTCATGGCGCTAAAGTCGATTTTAAGCAGCATGGGAATAATCATCAGCCAAATTAAAGCGGCTACAGGCAAGTTCACTTCTGCAAACTTAACACGTCCAATTGCTTGAAAAATATCAGGAAAAATCTGACCAAGTGCGATTCCAATCACAATACAGCCAAGCACCCACCAAGTGAGATTGCGTTCAAATGTACCAATTGCTGGTTTTAAGTTTTGCGAATTATCAGGCTTTATTAACGTTGGTTTCATCATTTTTAGAATGCTTATTCAGTTTTACAGGTTAAAGTTGAGCCGCAATCATTTGTGCCCGCACAACAATTTTCGGTGAGAACAAGCCATTCATTGCTTGGTTATTAGCAGTAATAAATAAAGCGGTATAGAAACATAGTCAAGTTGTGAATCTAAATAAGCTTTAAAAAGGGGTATTGTTATCCAAGAATTTGCGAAAGTCTTTGTTAAAGATTACCAGAGTAATTTCAATCTTCCATTACCAGCGGCAAACCCATATCCATTCTGGCCAATCGCTGCGCCATCTTAATCGTTGCTTCGCTGAAATTCTCAATATCAGTATCAGCCAAAGAAATTTGCTTGTATTTATCGTAAGCGGAATCAAAAGAAGATTCTTGAATGTAAGCAATCAATTGTGAATATCTATCTCTTTGTTTTGTATCAGTTGTTTTGGTCTGTTCACAATAAATGTTTTCTAAGTGCATAGAAAAATAGGCAATAAATTCCAGCTCAAAACTGTTTTTAATATTAATTTCGCTCATGCTAATCATTTTTACCGATTTACGTTAATTTCGACTTACGCAAGTCTGCATCCAAAATGTCGTGAATCATCTCTAATCTGAGAATAGGGCTATCCAGTTGCATTAACCGCTGTTTTAGCAGCAATGGCAAGTCCAGCAACTCAATCCAGCGATTGGCAACCCATCCAGCATCATCAAACTTGTAGGGTTTAATCACTGGAATATCGTTTGGCAAAATACCTTGCGCAGGCAAAGATTCTAATAAATATTGCAGATTGCTACTGGCGATTTCTAAGTCTTCAGGAATAGTTAACTCGGCATCGTTAGCCATATCTGTCACATCGCCAATTAACAACCCATCGGCTTGTTGTGTAAATGAATTTACCTTAACTCGATGATGGCCAACACAACGAATCATCATCAGCCCAACGGTGGTGACATCCGCTTCGGTAATCTTTAGTGATGTGCCTACGTTTGCAAATGGAAAGTGATTGTCAATATCCGTTTGGCCTTCTGGCAACACGGTGACAATAGCAAAAGAAGTGTTATTTCTAAGACAGTTTTTAACCATATCCAGATATCTGGCTTCAAATATGCGCAAAGGCATCAGCCCGCCAGGGCAAACGACCACATTCAGTGGAAACAACGGTAAAGAATAATTGTTCATTTGGATGAATGGGATGATTACAATGAAATGGTATGAGCCGATTTTTTCTAAAAGATTCTGACGGCTTGAGGAAACAGCAATATGCTAGATCAACGCTGAAAAATAACTTAAGTTGAGCGATCAAACCAAATTATTTTGCTGCTACTTGCTCAATAATTTCTATTAGTTTTTCCAGGTTAACTGGTTTGACAAGATGATAATCAAAGCCGGATTCTAAAGCCATATCTCGGTCGCTGTCTTGACCGTAACCGGTCACCGCGATTAGGGTTTTATTCTGCATCGCGTCTTTTAGCTTGATACGACGCGCTAATTCATAGCCGTCCATTTTGGGTAATCCAATATCTAAAATACAGATATCTGGCAACGTTGTATCAATTTTATCAAGGGCTAGCAGGGAGTCATGACACACGCTAACCGCATGGTCGTACAACTCAAGTAGGCTAGCCATCGATAATGCAGCATCTACGTTGTCATCTACCACTAAAATTGAAAGGTTTTTTTGATACGCTAATTCGATAGCATCATTTTTTGGTTCAGTTGTCATGGGCTCATTCCATAAAGGCAAGGTGATGGTAAATTGGCTGCCTAATCCTAATCCTGGGCTCATACAGGTGACACTTCCGCCCAGCAGTTTCAAAATGTTTTCTACCAGCGCTAACCCAATGCCTAATCCGCCTTGTGCTCTATCAGAGCTACGTTTTGCCTGGGCAAATAATCCAAATATGTTGTTTTGATCTTGTTCAGATATGCCAATACCATTATCAGAAATGCTGATGATCACGCTATCGCTGGTGATATTCATGGCAAGATTAATAATGCCGCGCTCTTGTGTGTATTTGGCAGCATTATTTAAAACGTTGGTGACGATTTGCACTAAACGTTTGTGATCTCCCATCACGATCGCATTGCCAGAATCTAACGTTAATTTAAGCTGGTGATGTTTCGACTTGATGAGAGGCCTTACTTGTTCTACCGAACTGGATATCACCGCCACCATGTCTTGAGGCGATTTCTCAATATCAACCAAGCCTCGCGTTACTCTCGACACATCTAGTAAATCATCGACCAATCCAACCATGTGTTTCAATTGACGTTCGATAATTTCGCAAGATTGACGCACGCGCTCTTCGTCATATTCACTCAAGGTCATTATTTGTGTCGCCGCACTAATTGGGGCGAGTGGGTTTCTCAGTTCATGCGCAAGCATGGCTAAAAATTCATCCTTTCGTCGATCTGCTTCCTGTAACGCTTGCTCATTTTTTTTGAGCAATTCTTCAGCGTTATGCCGATCAGTCACATCACGGGTAATACCTGTAACCGCTTCAACTTCTCCGTGGCTATTGAATACAGGAGCGAATATATAATCGTAAATTCTTTTACCGTAAGTACCATTAAATGGCACTTCTCCGCGTAACGGCATTTTAGTTAGCCTGACAGTATCAATCTCTCTGGTATGCATTTCAGCATGCCACGGCTCATATCCAATTTCGGTAAAAGTTTTACCCACAGTCTCTTCATAAGTTCTGCCAAACATTTTCAATAAAGGTTTATTGGCGTATGCAAATCGATGTTCAGGCTCATCAAATTCAAAGATATAAACAAAGTCTGGCGTGGCAGATAAAATGGTTTCGTAGAGATGTTTTTGAATATCTGAATAATTTTGTAACGAATTTCTTTCGCCTAATAATGCTTCAGTTTTTTCAGATAATTCCTGCTCATGTAGCTTGCGCTCATGTATATCGATGCAACTACCGATAAATCCTGCAAAAGAACCATTTTCAGCATATCGTGGCGCGCCATTATCAATAACCCATCGATAAACACCATCATGGCGCATCAATCGGTAATCCATTGAAAATGACTTTCTAGCATCAAAAAATTCGTTATAGATTTCTAGACATCGAACATAGTCGTCTGGATGTATGCCTTCCGCCCATCCATTTCCCCATTCTTGTTCAATCGTGCGCCCAGTAAATTCATGCCAAGGTTTGTTAAACCAATCACATAATTTGTCGGTACGCGACATCCAGATCATCACAGGCGCGCAATCGGCTAATGCACGGAAGTTGAGTTCACTGTCGTTATCGTTTAGCGATAGAGGATTGGCAGAAATATTGGTCATATATATGAATTAACAATAAGTTTAGGAATTATGCCTCTAAATTTAACTTAAAAGTTAATGGTGTTATGTGTGCTAACACACGGAATATTTATTGCATAAAATTTAATATAAATTTTAACTATTTTGTTATCAAAAAATATCTGTTTTAAGTATTTTTTGACTTTTTAACCAAATAAATTGTTAACTAAATAAATTGAAGGATGACGCAAATGACTTGGAATAATATAGAAAGTAATTGGAAAAGTTTGAAAGCTACTATTCAGCAAAACTGGACACAGTTAACCGATGAAGATCTGAATAAAATCAACGGTAATCGTGATCTTTTAATATCGACTATTCAAGAAAAATACGCTTCTAATAGAAGTGATGCTGAAACGGAAGTAGAAAATTGGCAGAGCAGTCAGACGAATTCTGATAGCCAGCAGGGCGAACCAAAAGGAACGAAATATAATCCTGATTACAGCGGATCGGACAGTAACTTAGTGTCGGAAGATGACAAGAATTCTGCAAAAAATAAACCTGGCAGCATCAATGATAATCAAAATGACGATCAGGAAAGCCAGCATGATGAGAAAAGTTTAGACCAGACTTAAAGAATTTTTCGCGGTTTTGCAAGTTTAGTAACAATTTAATTGCATAATGTGGACATGAATTTTGAATCAAATTTTTAGGTTTAACTTTTCAAAAAATCAGCGACATGCTTGATCTTATGTACGATAACGCACAACTAACCTAATATTTTCATCCATATAATGTGCGGTTTTGGTTAATACGATTAAGGCTAAGATTTAATTATTAACCAGTATTTAAACCTTAAATTTGTCGATTTTTCTAAACATTACTTGGTATTGAATGAAATCTATGCATCGTTATTCAAATTTGTCTTCCGATGAAATCGCAAGACTGCAGGCTTTAAGAAAACTAAAAATATTAGATTCGCCGTATGAAACGCTTTTTGATTGCATAACGCGTGCAGCGAGTGAGATTTGTAAAACGCCAATCGCGTTAATCTCTTTTGTCGATGAAGATCGTCAATGGTTTAAGGCGAAAGTGGGCATTGATGGCATAACTGAAACCCCAAGAGAGCTAGCTTTTTGCGCGGATACGATTCTGAGTGCAGAAGTTTTAGAGGTTTTAGATACTTTGGAAGATGAACGTTATAAAGATAATCCATTGGTTTTAGGCTATCCGCATATTCGTTTTTATGCTGGCGCGCCGATTTCATTACCTTTGGGAGAACGTATTGGTTCTTTGTGTGTGATCGATACGAAACCTGGCGAGCTCAATCAATATCAAAAAGCGGCGTTGGAAGGATTAGCTAAAGTGATATCGCAAGCTTTATTGATTAGAGACATGAACGCACGTGCTAATCAAGCTAATCCTTAACACTAATTCACATATATACCAATCTGTCTACACTAGTGTGTATACTCAAATCATTGCTAATCAAATTGTATAAATTTGCATAAGTTTAATTGAGGTTAAATTGACCCATGGACTTTTACTTGAATTGTGAAAATCCATGTATCACTATACCAATCAATCTTCAGCCGAGATTTCTCGTTTAGAAGTCATCCGTAAACTCAAAATACTTGATTCACCTTACGAAGCCTTATTCAACACCATTACTCGCGCCATTAGTGAAGTTTGCCAAACGCCGATTGCACTTGTTTCGTTTATAGAAGAAGACAGGCA
>Ga0247736_10000119_pt1 | contig 30511 bp, 32 predicted proteins | sample UWRJL193509B2_FD_180935 | JGI IMG/M metagenome (GOLD analysis project Ga0247736, IMG submission 180935) | Plant litter microbial communities from Arlington Agricultural Research Station in Wisconsin, United States - UWRJ-L193-509B-2 | ecosystem: Environmental > Terrestrial > Plant litter >...
ATGCCTTCTGGTAGTAATAAACTTATAAGGGTATTGCCAGCTTCACTCAAAATGATAATAGATTGTTATTCTTCTACTGCAAAAGAAAGAAATTATTTAATTCCCCCCAAGAATTCCGCTTGATCCACGTTTAGAGCCATCTACTCTGTAAAGAATTCCATTTTTCTCCATAAACCAAACGAAAAGATATGCGGCAATGCGTTTATTCCCATCTGAGAATGAGTGATTTTTGACCACAAAGTATAAAAGGTTTGCTGCTTTTTCTTCTACGCTGGGATACAGATCCAAACCACCAAAAGTTTGATAAATTGCTGCAATAGATCCTTTAAACGATTCATCCTTTTCATTCCCGAATAATGAACTTCCACCGAATTTTTCTTTCAGATCATGGATTGCCTGTTTAGCTTCTGCATAATCTATGATGAACAATTCTTCAATTGTAGTTCCTTCGATGACTAGTTCCTGATGATCATATTTATCAAGAATGTCCAGAGCATATGCATAATCAGTTACTACCTTTAATAATCCTGTTGCCTCATCGTTGTTCAATGATTTGTTTTCAAGTACATTACTTAACAGTGTTACTGTGTTTTTTAAGGATTTTAATTGTTCGTTCTGCTCTTTCAGGCGGGTTTCATTTATAGAGTAGCCTTTAACAATATGATCTTTTAGAATGTTGCTGGCCCAAATACGGAATTGTGTCCCCCTCAAGGAATTTACACGATAGCCAATCGATATAATAATATCTAGGTTATAATACTCCAAATCTCTTTCTACTTCTCTTTTTCCTTCCTTTTGAACTGTTCGGAATTTCCGAACAGTTGATTCCTGAGTTAATTCTTTAGCTTGAAATATGTGTTTGATATGTTCGCTAATATTGGATTTACTTGACTGAAAAAGCTGAATGATTTGCTTTTGGGTGAGCCAAATAGTTTCATTTTTCAGTCTAACATCAATCGCCGTCTCCCCGCTTTCGGTTTCATAAATTATTATCTGATCATTCTGCATGTTGTCTATATTTAGTACAGGCAAACTTATATCTAATTTTACATATGGTGGTTAAATTTGTTTTGGGAAGAAATCCAAAATCCTGTGCTATATTGCTGTAATAAAGCAATTTGATCTAAATCTTGCTTGAAGCGGTTCGACTCTAGTCCGGTAAGGGGTTCATAAGAATGCGATAACAAGGTGTTATAATGGTTAAATACAGCATTACAGACCACGGAAAGAGTATGGAGCCTACGATCCTGAAAATGAATAACTCCATTATTCAATGATTCTAAACCATCACTAACTTTACTTATCACCGATCTTATATTACTTTAGCTTTGCCGTTTTATTTGATTAGCTATAACGAGGCGGCAGGGAGCTGTGACTAGGTCGGGATGCGTGCCTGGGAAATGGCCTTAATGGCAAGGATATAATAACGAGCATATAGGAAAAGGTTCATTTTAGATGTTTTTTCAATAAAGTTGCTGGGAAACTTTTTTAGATATAATAATTTCCGCTCCTTTACATCTAGTTTTACTAATTAGTTTTATTGGCGAATGTCATGAAGGAAAAAATACTCCAGAAAGCGCTTGAACAATTTTTGCAATTCGGCACCCGAGAAATTTCGAACGTGAAGCTAGTGGAAACGCTTGGCGTTTCGACAAAGACTCTCTATAAGTATTTTAAAAATAAGGAAGAGTTGCTGGAACAAGCACTCCATTTGTACCATGATCAGCAGTACAGGTATCTGGATAGCTTGTCCCTTGATAAAAACGGTGCGTGTTGCTTCTTTGATGTATGGCACTATGCCTTAGAAGTCGAGTATCATGTCAATTATAAGTTTTTTGAGGATTTGCATCATTATTATCCTGAACTGGCAAAAAAAGTAGACACTGCAATTGATCAAAAATTTAGGGAGAAATTTTTGCACATCATTCAAAATGGAATTAATGATGGCTCGTTTCAAAAGGATATCATACCTATGGTTGTTTTAGATAGCGTTTTTTTACTCCATGCGGGTATAGTCAGAACAGAGAAGTTCAAGGAATACCACCTGTCTTCCTTTAATATTTTTTTAAATACCATCGTCATATACATTAGGGGATTATGTTCGGAAGAAGGCATGAGACATCTTCAAGAACATATCCACTCCATTAGCTCAGCCAGTAAAATTGAGTAAAGGCGTTTATAATCTTAACTATCAGAAATACATATAACACTAAGATGCAAATCAAAAAACTTCGACCAAATTTCAGGTTGTCAGCTAAACTCGCGACTGGTCTATTTATTCTACTTGCTTTTACATACTCAGCTGCCCAGTCACAACGTAATTTAGTGAGCCAAAGCGATGCGTTAGTAAGAAAGTTTAAGACAACGGACACGCTTTTTAACCATCCATATGTTGATATTGATGAATGGCGCGACAAGCCAGTTAGGCACCGGTATATTCATGGAGGCTTTAAAGGTAGCAGCTCCAAGTTTTCATTCTATTTTCCAAAAAAAGAAAATTACCATGGACACTTTTTTCAATACATAACTCCTTTCCCAGATAGTGAAAATGGATCGCAGGGAAGAACGGGCGAGGAAGATAAAATAGGATTTTCTTTAATTCACGGAGCATATTTCGTTGAAACCAACGAGGGTGGCAATTTTAGCTTCAGCGATCCTTCAAAATCAGACCCATCGCTAGCTGCATATCGTGTAAATGCGGCATCAGCCGAATTCTCACGCATCATAGCTAAGGAGATTTATGGTGAGAAACGCCCCTATGGATATGCCTTTGGCGGAAGCGGAGGCGCGTATCGTACCGTTGGAGGCTTTGAAAGCACCAATGGTGTCTGGGACGGCATCGTTCCTTATGTGTTAGGGTCTGACCAGGCTATTCCTAATGTATTTACCGCACGCATGTTTGCCATGAGTGTTTTACAAGATAAGTTTGCACAAATTGTTGATGCAATGGAACCGGGCGGAAGCGGCGACATGTATGCTGGACTAAATCAGCAAGAAAGATCCGTGCTTCGGGAAGTTACTCAAATGGGCTTTCCAGTAAAAAGCTGGTTTGGTTACAAAACAATGGGTACCCAGGGTTTTCCTGTTTTATACCAATCCATTGTTGGTATAGATCCAAAATATTTTGAACATGACTTTTGGAACCTGCCTGGCTACCTCGGACACGACTCACCAGAGATGTTTCTAAAAGGGCGAATTCAGCAGCCCAGTGTCATAAAGGCACTGATCAATAGTGACCAGGCAGCCACTTTTGGGATTAGAAAACCGGTATCAGCAGAAGATGCCGGGACAGCTGGAGCTGCGTCTAAAAATATTAGTGGCGTTGGAATGGGTATGCCGGTTGCATTTCAATTGCAGGATAAATTAAAGGATGTTTACTTTCTTGGTGGCGATCTGATTATTAAAAGTGGAGCGTCCGCCGGAAAAGTATTGATGATAGAGAAAATTGCAGATGACAAAGTGGTGTTGGGGCCTGTTGATTCTACAATCGTTGCCAAACTGAAAATAGGGGATTCAGTCCAGGTCGATAACTCAAATTTCCTCGCGATACAAACTTATCACCGCCACCAGGTACCAGGAAAGGAATATTATGTATGGGATCAATTCCGCAATCCCGATGGCACACCTAAATATCCTCAACGTCCGCTGCTACTTGGGCCGATTTTTACAAAAGGGGCAGCCGGAATCATTCCCAGTGGCAAATTCAAAGGTAAAATGATTCTACTGGAATCCCTTTGGGATCGTGAAGCTTTTCCATGGCAGGCAGATTGGTACCGCAACAAGGTCAAAGCAAACCTAGGTGACAGCCTTGACAGTCACTTTAGGGTTTGGTTCACCGATCGTGCTTTACATGGAGATGTGGCTATCGAAGACGATCCGACGGAAACAGTTAGTTACCTTGGTGTTTTGCAACAGGCGCTACTTGATCTGAGTGCTTGGGTAGAGAAAGGAATAGCTCCGGCAGCAAGTACAAATTATAAGATAGTCGACGGGCAGGTAATTGTTCCTGCGAACGCAAATGAACGAAAGGGCATACAGCCCGTAGTAGAAGTGAAAGCAAATGGTAGCAAACGTGCTGTAGTTAAAGTCGGCCAAACTGTTACTTTTACAGCAATTGTCGATGTGCCGGAACATATGGGCAAGATAGTAACTGCGGTTTGGAACTTTGATGGCTTATCACCGGATTTTATAAAAAAAATTGGTGATTTACATGGATGGAACTTTGCAACCCCAGGTGTTTTTCCTGTCGCTACAAAATGGACTGCTGTTAATAAAGCAGGCTCACGTGTCAAAGTGACGACAACCTACAAATTTTCTAAAGCAGGTACTTATTTCCCTACGCTAAGAGTTGCCTCGCAACGGAGGGGAGATGCCCGAACGCAATTCACACGTATTCAAAATTTGGATAGGGTTCGGGTAGTGGTAAAGTAAAGGTGGTTATCAGAGAACCTGAATTCCTGTTTAATCGCTGACGCAGTGCTTCATCGTATTGCCATCATATCTTACGGATCGAATTATTCGGGAAGTCACGAAGTAGAAAAAAATCTGTGGCGAATGGGGTCAATTTTATTGGTATATCCAATTGTGCTGGCATATTCATAATTCTGTTATAGTTTTTCACTTAGGGCTGTCTCTAAAACAGCTCTATTTTTTTCGCCCCAGCTTTCTAAGCTGATTATCAAAGGCAATAGACTAATACACAGAGCTGTTAACTGATATTCAACTTTAGGAATTTTAGAATCGAAAGAGATTTTATCTACGAACCCATCTTTTACTAATTCATCCAATTGCCTGGTCATTACCCGCCTATCCGCATCAATTTTCTTCTGCAACGCGCCTGGCCTTTTTACCCCGTCTGAAATGTAATATATCAGCATCAGTTTCCATTTTCCATTCAAAAGTTCCTTAAATACATGCAGGCCACAATCCGTCCTGACAGGGATTTTCTTTTTGTACATAGCTTGTCAATCAATTGTCAAAGCAAATAAGCACAAATTTGTGCGTACTTGCGACAATGTTTGTAATGAAATAAGTTTGGCTTAAATTATAAATAAAGACAATGATCAAATTTACATTTTTAGTAAACAAACTACCACACCTGAGCACTGAAGAATTTGTCGATTATCACAAAAATCACCATGCTCCTTTATTCTGTTCCATCCCTGAGGTAGAACTTTACGTTAGAAAGTATGTAGTTAACCACCCTATGGTAGCTGAAGGTTTTCCTAAGCCTTTATACGATGCGGTGGTAGAAATCTCGTTTGACTCCTTTGAGGATTTCAACAGTTTCTTTACATCAGAAAATTATCTAACAAAGGTCCATCCCGATGAGCCTACATTTTTTGATACATCAAACTATGTGGCAATGGCAACCAATGAAACTATCATTAAAGCTGGTGCATAATTAATACCGCCAATCTCACCTATTAGGTGGATTGGCATTTTTTATTTAAAGGATCACGAATACACAAAATAAAATGAAAGATAATATCCTACCAAAATTATTTACCCCTTTTAAGTTAAAAAACATAGAACTGCGTAATAGAATTGCAGTACCTCCCATGTGCCAGTATGTGGCAACGGACGGTATCCCTAATGATTGGCACCTTACCCATTACGCCCAGTTTGCCCGTGGAGGTGCTGGACTGGTTATTGTTGAAGCTACTGCTGTTTCTCCGGAGGGGCGAATTACACCTGGGTGCCTGGGAATTTGGAATGATGAACAAATGGAAAAGCACAAAGATATCGCCCAGGCAATCAAAAAAGCTGGAGCAACTCCTGGGATACAGATAGGTCATGCTGGCCGGAAGGCAAGTTCCAATATCCCCTGGAAGGGCGGTGATCATATTCCGGATGGAAACACAAATGGATGGGAAATTATTGCTCCATCAGCGATTCCCTTTGGTGGAGACCTTCCCAAAGTTCCCAAAGAAATGTCAATAAATGATATAGAGCGTGTACAAGGCGATTTTATGAGTGGTGCTAAACGCGCTCTGGATGCAGGATATGAGTGGCTGGAACTACATTTCGCACATGGTTATCTGGCACAAAGTTTTTTTTCATCCCATTCCAATACCCGCACAGACGAGTATGGTGTTAATGCAAAGGGACGTAGTAGGTTTTTATTAGAAACCCTCAAGGCTGTTCGTAAAGTCTGGCCCGAGCATTTGCCATTAACGGCAAGATTTGGGGTGCTTGAATTTGACGGTAACGATGAGCAGACAATGAGGGAAGCCGTTGAATTAATCAAAGAATTTAAAGTTATAGGATTAGATCTTTTGAATGTGAGCTTAGGATTTAGTATTGCTGAAACAAATATTCCATGGGGACCAGCTTTTATGGCACCAATAGCTGAGCGTATCCGCAAAGAAACCGGACTTCCTGTAGCCTCTGCATGGGGATTTGGGAAACCGGGTTTAGCCGAAAATGCGGTACAGCAGGAAGAACTTGATATCGTTATGATTGGACATGCGCATTTAGCCAATCCACATTGGACATATTATGCTGCAGTAAAGTTAGGCCTGGATAAACCGTCATTGGTACTGCCTACCTCATATGCTTATTGGTTAGAGAAACATAAAAGCTAGGTATTAAGAACACCTGATAATGATTCCTGCCGCACGATATCAATTACTTCTTACCGAAACGGCAGGTGATCATTATTGAAGATATGCTTGAACGTAAACGGTATTTACAAACTCTTCGGCAGTGGTTGGCGTGGTTGTGGAAGGGTACCTGGGCTGGTAGTTCATAAAGCCTGATTTGATCGCCACTGCCATATCCAGCAGGTTATCCACAAAATCTTCTGAGAAACCGTTGCCTAAAAAGATCTGTTTTGCCTGCTCAACCGGTATTTGCACGTATGGGAGTTCAGGATTGCCAATGGCATTGCCAATGATGCCGGTAAATTCACGATAGGTATAATCCCTAGGCCCCATCACCGGATGTACACTTTTACCTGTATAATCAGGGTTCGCCAGATATGCTGCAACCACTTTTGCCACGTCCTGCGTGGCTACCATTGGTATGGCGTGGTCGCCATCTGCCGCCGTTCCGTTGATGCCTTTACTTTTCACCAAACTAATGGTCCTTAAAAAGTTTTCCATAAAATAGGCGGAACGGATATGCACCACATTGACACCTTCCAACTGGTTTAATCTGACTTCCTGCTCGCCAGTACCCGCCATGATGCCGTTACCTTCGTGCATGTGAGAACCCAGGCTGCTCATATTCACAATATGCTTGATGCCCGATCTTTTGATCGCTTCAATAAAATTTCCGGTCACCTGTCTCTGATATGCCCGTGTGTTTTCAGTCCTGGCATTGTCTGGAAGAATTAGAAATGCGCTGTCCGCATTTTTGAAGCTTTCCGTTAGGGTCTCAACTTCACTTACATCTCCTGCGACAATTTCTGCGCCTTTGCGGCGAAGGCTTTTTAACTTATCAGGGTTTCTGGCGATCAGTTTTACCAAATGGCCTTCATTAACCAGTATCTCTGCTACTTTACTACCTACTGTTCCAGTAGCTCCGATGATCACTATTTGCTTTTTCATAATATTTATTTTGTTATTGATACAGTACAAAGATGCCTTGACTGGAAAGGGAAAACTTGTATCAAATCACTGTTGTGAATTGATCTCTACAACCACTTTACCTTGGAAACCGCCTTTTTCAGCATACTGATAAGCTTCCTGTGTTTGTTCAAACTGAAAGACACGGTTAACCTCAATTTGCAGCCCCTTATCTACAGCAGCCATTAACTGCGCTGTGTATTTCGCCGATGGACTGGCCAGAACAATGATGTGCTTTTTATCTGTAAATAGGTTTTTAAAAAGCGAGATTGGAATTTCAACAGGCTGTGGCGTAGGATTCAGAAATCTCGATTTAGGTTTCATTATCTTTTTGGCGAAATCGTACCTCATCTTTCCCGACAGGTCAATAATGATGTCGTAAAGATGGTTTTGGTTCAACACGTCTTCTTTGGAATAGTCTATTACGGTTTCAGCACCCCATTTTTTTGCAAATTCCGATCCTTTCGTGCTGGTAACCGCTGTAACCCTGGCCCCCTTTTGTTTGAGTAGCTGAAGCAGGAACATTCCGAAGCCCCCAGTGGCGCCATTAACTAAAATTTCTGCTTGTGCGTTTATGTTGCCCATTTTTTCGAGTGCCGTTAAGGCCGCAGTTCCTGCTACCGGGATAGATGCAGCCTGAGCAAAGCTAAGATGCGCCGGTTTTTTCCAAACCATGGAAGAGGGAACGGCAACATATTCTGCCGAAGCGCCATCTTTCATCATGTTTTTAACCACTCCAAATATTTCATCACCCTTTTTGAAAGTAGAGTTTCCGGTATCTACTATAATGCCCGAAAAATCAGCTCCGGTATTTTTGGGGAAAGATGAACCTGACATCAGTTTCATTTCTCCTTTTCTGATCTTCCAATCCATTGGGTTAACAGAAAATGCTTTTACTTTAACCAAAACCTGGCCATCTTTGATAGACGGTTTTGATTGTTCAACAGTTTGTAATACTGCTGTATTTCCGAATTTTTGATAGGCTATCGCTTTCATAATATTTATTTGCTTTAAATTATATCACAAATTTGCGAACGGGCTGGCAAGAAAAATTGTATCAAATCACTATTGTGAAAACTTTTGGGGTCACTTCAAACTCAGGCTTTCTTTGAAGATTTTTGAGCCTAAAAAAAGGCGTCAGCGCAATGCTGACACCTTCATATATACATTAAATTTAACTGCTAAAATACCCGTATCAGTTCACTATTGAATTTTAAGGCCTTGGGTGGCATTCCAAACATTTCATACATATATTTATTCAATTGCGGGAGGTCATAAAAGCCGGTATCGTAAGCAATATTCGTAAGGCTTCTTTCTTTTTCGGAAAGCGTGATGTGAACAGCCTGACGCATCCTGGTCCACAATAGATATTTAGACAAACTGCTGCCGGTCTGTTTTTTAAAAAGCGATGCGAGGCGTGATGGAGAGAGGAAAACAATGTCTGCAAAAGTCTGCGGTGTGATATCCGATCTGAAATAATTATCTGCGATGTACGCTACGATCTTTGTGATCCGCTCATCGTAATTATTGGGAGGTAAATTGGAAACTAAAGCTTCCATAATCACATTGATATCCAAACTGTCTTTCGCCGTGTTAAAAAACGCGTTGGTTTCTGAAGGCAGACCAAAGACTATGTAGTCCTGGTCTTCCTTAAACCTGCTCGCCAGTTCCAGTCCGATAGCAGAATAAGGTTCAATATTGAGAATATTGAGTGTCCCTTTTTCAGCTACGCAGAAGTGAACTATATGTGGTTTGATCACAAAACCGTGAATGCCTTCATATACAGTTCCATCAATAGTAGATGTGAATGGGGTATCATTTGACAGTACGATCTGGTAGGCGGAATGGTGATGGATTTCTACCGTAAGGTTTCTGGCCTGAAGCGCGAGGATAAAGGGATTCATATCACATAAAATATTTTTCTCTAATATACTGGATATTTCTTGTAGGGCCCCCTAATCATATACTAATGATAACCAAATTCATCTGCATTTATCCGCACACTCCGGCAAATAATGAGTGACCTCTAGTAGATGATTTCTCAATAAATCATATTTGATTCCAAATATTTCAGACATACCCAAAAATATCAGATGTTTTCATTAAAATTCCTTGCCTTATAAATCGATAGTCACTGGGGATTAATTTGAATATCGAGATTAGAGAGATTATAAAACAAGCCTTGTAGTTCCGTTATTTGATGAATCTGGACCTTTATACGAACCAGTAAATGGTGCTGCACAATTTACTGGTGTGCCGAGATTTCGATTTATGTTGGCAATAGTGGTTTGCAGTTATAGCTTTGTCGGTACTCAATTGGTGTCAGATTGGTTTTACTTTTAAATAGTTTGCTAAATGATTGTGGATATTCAAACCCTAATTGATAGGCAATTTCGCTTACAGTCAAATTAGTGGTGGTTAAGATTTCTTTGGCTTTGTCAATTAGCTTTTCGTGTATGTGCTGTTGTGTATTTTGCCCAGTCAATGATTTAAGCAACCTACTTAAATATTTAGGCGATATATTCAATTGATTTGCTAAATACTGCACAGTAGGTAAGCCTTTTCCTACCAAATCATTATTACTAAAGTAATATGCAAGCAGTTTTTCTAGTCCTTCCAAGACTTTATGATTTGCCTTTTCTCGAGTGATAAATTGACGATTATAATATCTATTGGAATAGCTAAGTAAATTTTCAGTGTGTGTAATGATAATTTGCTTGCTAAATTGATCAACATTGGAGTGGTATTCTTGCTTAATATTTGCAACGATACCATTTAAAGTTGCTTTTTCTTTTTCGGAAAGGAATAATGCTTCATTTAGGGAGTAATCAAAAAAATCATATTTATCATTCATATTAGCAAGTGTCGTATTCCACAAAAAATCTGGATGAATGAGCAACACCCAGCCTGATGGTTTTTCATTTTTTTCGTTTTCAAATTCAAATTGAATTACCTGATTGGGTGCAACAAAATATAAGACTCCATCATTATCAAAATCGTAGTACCGCTGTCCATATTTGTATTTCACCCCCTTCATACACTTTAAAGCGATGATATAGAAATCAAATATTACTTGAATAGATTCTTTTGGTTCCGAAATATCAAATTCATCGAATTTGATAATACTCATTAATGGATGCTCAGGTGCAGGTGCGCCCATTAAGTTATGAAATTCAGATATGGTTCTTAGTTTATGTGTTTTTAAGTTGGTCATGCTACATTTTTATAAAAAGTGTTGAAAGAAGAACTAGACACAAAGCTATTTCTGCAACTATCGAACGGATAATGCCCGTATCAACTCGCCCGGCATATAAAGCTAAAATGCCCGAAATTGCCAAGAAACCTGATATCGCAGAAACTCCCATTGTAATTGTTTGGGCTTTTGACAAACTTGTCAATGATAAAAATAATAACACAGAAAGCCCAAAGTAAATTGCTCCAAGTCTTCTGCTCAAAACCCGAGTTGAATCTATTGGACCCAAACCCCATTCTTTAAGTATAGAGTCACTTGAAAATATAAAACGGCATCCCAAACCTACCACAGCTATCGCTAAAATTATCACAACATATTTATAATACATAATTCATCTATTAAATAATTAATTTTATTTTTCAGTATCAAAGTTTGTAGAGAGCTACAGTTACTTATGGTTTAAACACAGCAATAAGAAGCGTAAGTGTTTATAATCTTCCTTAGCCCTTGAAGAATCCAGATTTTATAGTCGTGTTTTCCATTTGACACCGTAAACTTAGATACTAATTCACTAACCGATATAACCGAATTGCCCTTTTTTGTATTCAAAATTGCCAATGAAGCACTGTTTTAAAATCGACTACAGTTTTGCAACCTTGCTCTTAAAAATTTGGGATTATCAAGTATCAGACAATAAGATAACTGTTCTACGGAATGACGGTGTGACCCGCTACTTTATCGATGAGGACAATTTTGTCGTTGATCTTAATAGTTTTGATAACACAATCCCTTCATCTGAATATGTGCAGGCTGTTACGGAGTGCAAACTTTTGGTATTCTCTAAAAAGAGTTGGGAAGATCTTTCCCGTACCATTTTGGGATGGGATGCCATTGTTGCTAAAATAACGTCAAAAGGCTTATTACAAAAAATTGAGAGGATCAGCCCCTTAATCGCGGAAGATGCCACGACTGGATATCTGACTTTTTTAGAGAGATACCCTGGAATTGATAACCGCGTCGCATTGGTGTTTATAGCATCGTATCTTGGTATTACTCCTTCATCATTAAGCAGAATCAGAAGAAATATATAATGAATCTACAGCTAAGTAAAAAGTAAATTATGTCTTTGATTGTCGTAGTTGTTCTCGGTCTCTTGATTATAGGGGCCGTTATTTATGGAATATTAATTTCAGAAAAGGGATATACGGGTCCTGTCAGTAGCCATATTAATGGCAATAAGTTCTTTAATCTGATGAGAGACTGAATTAGCAATATGCATTCTTTGCATATTGTATATTTCTGTATTTAACCAAGTACACGCAAACTTATATCTAATTCTAGATTTGGTGGTTAAATTTGTTTTGGAAGATATTCAGAAATTATGCGCTAGTCTGCTGTATTTGAGCTATTTTATTCAAATCCTGCTTAAAGCGGTTCGACTCTAGTCCGGTAAGGGGTACGCCTTGAAGCCTTAAAGAAATCTAAGGCTTTTTTGGTTTACTGAAACTTGATATCACATTTTGTGATATCAAGTTTCAGGTTTATTTTTTCTTCTTTGGTTTTGGTGGTGGTAATTCGTTGAGTGAAATTCTGACTAGTTCACTTAACCAATCACTGTCTTCAATTTCTTCTTCTATCAAGAAACTTGGTTTTGCTCCTTCGTATGGTGGTGCTTCAATAACATTACCTATAAATTCTCGTCCCGAAATGGTTGGTTTAATAAATAATTTGTTGTCGCATATCAGTCCGAATAACTTTCCGTCAGCGTAAATGCCATATTCGCCAAACATTTTTTTAGCGGTTACTTCTCCGGCATTTCTTATTTGTTCAATAACAAAGTCCACAAAATTTTGTTCAGAAGCCATTGGTTAGTCTTTTAGTTTAAAGTGAGGATTGTAAATTAAGCCAATAACATTTCCAAATGGGTCTTTGACAGTTGCAGTCATTACATCTCCGCCAACATTATATGGCTTTTCATTTTCAGTCGCTCCTAATTCAATAAGTCGGCCGAAAGTTTCTTGAATATTTTCTACACCCCAATATGAAACTACACTTTCAGTTTTATCCAAAGTCGGATTTTCTTCTGGTTGAAGTCCTAATTCGTATCCTTGAATGTTGAAGCCCACATAATAAGGCTCGTTGTAATACGGGTCTGTTTCAAATGCTTTTGAGTACCATTCCGTTGCTTTTTGAATGTCTCCAACTTTATAAATTGTTGTTCGAAGTCCTAACATATGTTTGTTCTTTTTTTTCTGTCGCTTTATTAGTACGTGCTGGATTTGCATGCAGTTGGTAGGTCAGCTTATCAGACATATACCCCTAATTGGATTATGGTATATGTCTGATAAGCTGACCTTTCCAATAAATCAAATTTAAAATAATAATGTAAAATTGAATAGAAAAATTGTCAACAGCCGAACAAATGATTTAAAGGATTATTGTGAACATTATTATAAACTTCAAATTATCAGATAACGGTTGAAAAATGATAATAGTCGTTCAAGCTGATGGCGGCATCAACATTGACACACACCTTTGCCCTGGGTTTTGGTTTGTTGGAAGCATACCTTCTTGAAGTTCATTTCTTATGACAGTTGCATCCCTTATCATTTAGCAACTGTATCTACCAATTTGGTAACCAAAGCTTTAAATTTTGCCCGGGGTTTACGTTCTGCGAATTGATATATTACAGCTGCCAGCAGAAGTGCTGTGCCTGTAACAGCCACCAGTAATACATATTTGTTAATCTGCCCGCCCCAAATCATAAAACCAACAATCCCAAATGCATGAATAAGATATAAAGGATAGGTAAGTACACCTAGCTTTGCCGGATTCTTAAGTCGTTCAGAATCTAATTTCCCCATCGCTGATAATAGAAAAAATACATAAAATGCCGCTACGATTGCGGTCACCATGTATTTTTTGTATGCATAGGCATCATGGTAATAATCGTTCATTATTGCCATGATCACAAAAGAATTTTTAATATTGAGCAGGAAACATAACGATAACAAAAGATAAATTTTCCATTGGGCCGTATAGCCGATCCTTAATAAATAAAATAACATTCCTGCAATAAAACAGCAGCTGTACTTAGGAATAAGAAAAAATGCAAATGGATTAGTTATAGTAGCAAAGTCGATAATTAAGGTGTAAATCAGCCATGCGGAGATTACAAGGAGCAGATGTTTCCAAAGTTTAAAGATAGAGAGTAATAGAATAATGAAATAGAAGCCGATCTCATAGGCAAGAGTCCAGAAAACCGGGTTCAAATCACTCTTTCTGAAATATCCTTGTAGCATCGTTAGATTATAGGCCAGAAGCTTAAAATTTACCACTGGAAGTCCGGGTATTGTAACCAGGTAAAGCACAGCAAACGTAAGCAGGCAGCTTACCCAGTAGGCGGGATATAATCGTACCACTCTCGAAATAAAGAAGTACTTCGGAGTTTTCTTCATAGAAGACATCAGCACTACATAACCACTGATCATAAAAAAAGCATCTACCCCCAGATAACCATAACGCAGTATTTTATCAGCAGCAAACTCGGGCGTTCCATTAAGCCTGTGCGCATAAAAAGTATAATGGTAAAGTAAAACTGCCATTGCGGCAAGAAAACGCATGATATCTAGTTCGTGAAAGCGAAGTTTCTTTATTGGTTGAGCATTCATTAATGTCTGTCTTTCTTTTTTGCTGTAAATATAGGAAGATGAGACACATAAAAGTCAATAATTATATCGCGTTAAATTATGCTTATGTTGATTGCATTTACGCTTATCCCAGCGATAGAAAGTAATTTGAGCGTCAAATGTGATTAGCAACGGCTAACTTGCTTAAGCAGGAAAGTATAAACAATACATTATTCCTATCTTCAGCCGCATTTTAAGATGCTCATATTCCAAGCTAAATCATGACTGATCATACACAGAAAAGGAGTCTCGGCCTTATTCACGCCACAGCCATTAATATGACTGATATGGTAGGTATTGGCCCCTTTATTACTTTACCGATGGTGATAGGGATGGTAAATGGTCCTTTTTTTCTGTATGCCTGGCTTGCAGGTGCATTTTTATCAATGGTTGATGCGATGGTCTGGAGTGAATTAGGAGCTGCTTTTCCAATGGCTGGCGGTTCGTACAATTTCCTGAAAGAAACGTATGGTAAAAGCGGTGCAGGTAAATTAATGAGTTTTCTCTTTGTATGGCAGACAATGATCCAGGCTCCTTTAGTCATCGCCTCTGCTGCGATTGGGTTTTCTTACTATTTTTCGTATTTATTTCCGTTAACAGAATTATGGTCCAAAGCGATGAGCGGAGGAGTAGTCATTTTAATTGTGATATTGCTTTATCGTAAGATAGAAGATATTGGAAAGATTAGTGTAGTGATGTGGCTGGCTGTTATTTTGACGTTGTTCTGGATTATTGGCGCAGGGCTGGCACATGGAAATTTTCTGGAGCCCATAAAAAGTATAAATGACGGCCTTACAATTAACTATGCTTTTATTGCGGCCATCGGTTTTGCAAGTGTGAAAAGTGTGTACAGTTACCTGGGCTATTATAATGTTTGCCATCTAGGCGGCGAAATTATTAATCCCGCTAAAAACATTCCGAAAAGTATGTTTTTGTCTATTATAGGCATCGCGGTCTTATATATGATGATGAACATCAGCGTAGTCAGTGTTATTCCATGGGAACAGGCTAAAGACAGCAAATTTGTGATCAGTGCTTTTATGCAGGAGCTGGCGGGACCATTAGCGGCTAAAATTGTGACTTGCTTAGTCCTTGTCGTTGCATTTTCATCGGTTTTTTCGGCGACATTAGGGTATAGCCGGGTGCCTTATGCAGCAGCAGCTGATGGTGCATTTTTTCCTGTTTTTGCCCGGCTGCATCCAAAGGGGAATTTTCCATATATCTCTTTATTGTTTATTGGTGCGGTAGCTTTTGTTTTTAGCTTACTGTTTAAATTAAGCGATGTGATCAACGCGATTTTGGCTATGCGGATACTGGTACAGTTTATTGCACAGTCGGTAGGGCTGTTATTGTTAAAGAAATTTAGAAAAAATACTGAGTTCCCGTATAAAATGCCGCTTTTTCCCTGGCCCGTTTACCTGGCTATTGCGATGTGGTTTGGGATATTAATCTCTACCGGATACGTAATGGTTATTGGTGGACTGCTCACCACGGCAATTGGTGCCGCAGTATACTTAATTAAAGCAAAGGTTAAACGGGAATGGCCTTTTCCCGCAAAGCTCCAATCGTAAATCAATTGTCTATTTCATCGCTATATCAAACTGATAACTCCAATTATGCAGCGGGTATGTATGTTTTTGGATCGTAGCAGTCAGCTTTTCCCCCTGTGAATCTCTTAGATTTCCTCTCGGCCCACTTTTAAATCCGCTTTTTCCTTCCTGTCCGTTTACTGCATACCTTACCTTACATCCTTCGGGCGATTTTTTGCAGCTGATCTTTACAAGGTTGTTCCATAAAAGCACATTCTTTATGATATTATGGTTGGCTGAATCGATGATACTAAAACCATAATTAACAGCTTTATAAACTGCTATAGTATCAAATACTAGAGGAGGACTTGGGACGTTAAATTTAATGATGACTGTATCACCAGATTTGCTGAATTGCTCTGGTACCAAACCTTTACTCGGCATGGATTCAAAGAGCCTGATCACTGACAGTCCGGCCATATTACCTATTCGCTTGTGAGAAGTCCCGTCAATATGTACACGGTCACCTATAAAAGAATAGGGATAAGTAGGTCCCATTCCCATAAAAAGGGGGTCATTTTGTATCAGTTCCAGTTGTCCCTGTGGTACTGATGTTTCTTTACCTGCAAAAGAGTTTGCATTAAATTCCTTAGAGAGCGTTAAACAATTGGTTTGATAACTGATACAAATTACGTCTTTCTTCTGCCTGGTAATGGCCTTTATATCTCTGTTAATTGTTACCTGCAATGCTTTTAAATCCTTTTTGTAATTGGCCGATGTTTTCCATACGATATCGTTTTCCCCCTGTAGCCATAAAAAAGCCGGAACCACAAAATCCCAGCCTTTGTCCCGAGCTTTATCATACGCAGTTTTAATCTCTGCTACAAATTTAGAATATGCCGATGTTCCAGTCCCTAATTCAGTAACACTGGTCGCGCCCTGGCCACCGGGAAATGTACAGAGCAATACGCTGTCTCCATAGCCTTTTTTGTCAAAGTACTTCGTTACCACTTCCGACATACCATATATCGGAAGTTCAAAAGCCCGGTGCCTGTCATGCAGTACTTTTTTCATCCACTGTTTAAAGTGAGTATCTGACAGGTAGCCGAACTCTTCGTCCAGGTTCTCGGTGAGAACATGATGATGCGTTTGATTGCTTAAAGAGTCAAAATCAGTGATCCTGACAGCCTCTTCGCCTAAAGCCAGACTTTGTCCATACACAGGAATAGCTATTACTATTCTTTTTTCCGCAATCTTTTTTGTGCACCCGGCAAGTGAACATGTCGCCGCCAGGATAATAACCCAGTTATGATACCTCATCTTTTGTTGATGTATTGTTTTAGCTCATGTGAAATAATGGACGAGTACTGCTGTGCTCCTGCTTCATTAAGATGGCCGAAATCGAAATAGTATTCCGGATGTCCGGTAATACCTTTTAGGTAATAGTGATTGATAAAAGGGATGCCGTTCTTTTTAGCGAGGCTATCAGGAATGTTAAATAAATTGGTCTTTTCTACTGCATACATCGGAGAGAAGAGAAAAATCAGGTTGATTTTCTTTTCCTTGCATTTGTCAATAAATGCCTGCAGGTAATGCAATTTTTCGTAATCAGGCTTAAATGGAAATTTTTCGGGTATAATTTTAAAAGTGGTATCTAATTGGCCATTTAATTTCTTGAAGCCTTTGTCCGCTCCAGATGAACGTTCTGTAAGGTTGCCTGCAAGAATATTTGCGAACTGGCTATTATAGCGGTATAAATCAGACAGCTGACACTTGTAATACAATTTTGCTTTTTTCAGCATTTCATCATTGCCTGCACTGTAATTAATGAAAGGGCTGAGGCTGCTTACAGTCTCAATATCAGAGAAAGGGGTTTTTAAATAATCAATTGGATGCAGTTCCAGGCAAATCGTTTGCGGCGTATATCTTTCCAGGATATTGCACAAAAAGCCATATTGAAAATAGATATTGTGCATGCCCCATAATCCTGCATTATATACCCCTGTTTGAAGCGTATCGCTCATTATAGCAGGAACATAATGGTGATGGCACCTTGAACTTCCCATAAATACCACAGGGTCGCTCATTCGATAGGTTACGCCATTTAATTTAAATTCGTCGGTTGTGGTAGTGGTGCCATAAAAATAACTTACTACATAAGATACAGCCCTGTCAGCAAGCAGAGTTAGAATGGTAATAATCAGTAGTCTTTTTAAGAATTTTTTCATGACAATTAAAATTTAAAATAGATGAACTGATTGCTGTCAAACACACCAAAAAACAAGATTAAAATTATATATGCTGATACAGTTAGCTCATAACGGTAACGTTCAAATATTCCGCTGTAAAACAACTGTTTGTCGGGCCGGTATTCGTCTTTAAAATCTTTGAGAAAAAGGATCAATAGGCAAAGTATTCCATTGATTAATGATTTATAATCAACGAACAAACTGCCCCAGTCGGTAGCTATTTTGTACAGCACTATTCCCGCTTCTCTGATACCTGCAGACCGGAATAAGATCAGTCCCAATGCAACCAATAGAAATGTGCCCGTCATCTTCATGACACTTTTAAATGGTGGTAAACCGCTTTTAGTCTTTTTGATCTTGTTTTTCTTGAAAAACGCTCCTGAGAGCATTAAAGGAACATACAATAGGCCATGGTACAAGCCAAAAAGCGCAAAAGTCCAGTCCGCCCCGTGCCAGAGACCGATCAGTACAAATGTGATAATGATAGCTAAAATAGATCCCCATTTTTCCATGTTCCTGAAACGGATGTTCAAAGGCATAAACACATAGTCTGTTAGCCACCCGGTAAGGGATATATGCCATTTACGCCAATATTCTGCGATATTTTGAGAGAAGAAGGGGCGTCTGAAGTTTTCAGTAATCCGGATGCCTAAGAGGCATCCAACACCTATTGCCATTTCAGAATACCCTGCAAAATCAGCATACATTTGTACTGGATAAAGAAGGGAAGCAAAGGTCAGCGAAGTGCCGTCGTGGTGTATGGCATTGCTAAAGACGGCGTCTCCATAAATCGCTAACCTGTCAGCTACGCACATTTTCATGAACATTCCCCAGAAAATTCGTTTTAGTCCTATAGAGGCTAATTCGTAATCTAAAGTTCGTCCCGCTGATAATTGCGACAGGAAAAATTTCGGACGGTCAATTGGGCCTGAAAGAATCGTTGGAAAAAAGGAAATGTAAGTTGCAAATTCTATAAAATTCCTGCTGGGTTCGATTTGACCCCGATTGACATCTATGATATAACCGATCAGTTTAAAAGTAAAAAAACTGATGCCCAATGGCATAAGAATGGTAAAGGTGCTCCAGTGCGTTTGCAGACCGATTGCGTTGAAAAAGTCGCTAAAAGAAGTAATGAAAAAATTCAGGTATTTAAAATAGAGCAGCAATCCTATGCCAAGTAATGATCCGATCGCGGCCAGTATAGAAGCGGCTTTTTCATTAGTGTCCTTGTATCTTCCAATAGCTATTCCCAGGCCAAAGAAAACCAGGGTAGCTATAAGCAGCAGTGGGATCATTTTCCATTCTGCGAACCCATAAAAGAAATAACTTGCCAATAGCAGCCAGCTATTTTGAGCTTTCCCCTTACCATTTAATATAAAATAGTAAACACCGAAAACTACGATAAAGAAGGTCAAAAAGTTGAGAGAGTTAACGACCATTATTATGTTTTATTTACGATTTCTATAAAACCTACATCCTTTCGATAGAGATAACAAATCAGCCTGTTGTCCAGTGCTATAGCTTCCACAGGGCGAAATAGTGGTATAAAGTCCTGCACTTCCACTAGTTCATCGAACGCTGCAATGATATCATCAACTTCGTAACAGACATGGTAGGGCGCAACCCCTGTTTTCTTTAAAATCTTGTTTACCGAAGAGTTTTCGTCTACCGGTTCAATGAGTTCTATCCTGGGAAAACCTTCCCTTAGCAGAAAACAAATGGACACCCCCTGAATTTCGTCTGTCACATTCCCGGTTTTTTGATAACCTGCATCCAGATAGAAGGCTGAAGTGTGCGCTATGTTGTCAGTCACATAGCCAATATGATGAAACCTGAAATCCTTGAACATGGCTATTTATTTGCTATACATTCGATCATTTCTGCTACATTACTCCATGAAAGGATTTCTTTGGATGTAAACTTGATTTTAAACTTTTTTTCGATCGCTACAATCAATTGAATGTGCGACAGCGAATCCCAGTCATCCACATCATTAGCAGTAGTTTCTGGAGTTAGTACAATTCCATCATCATCAAGCACGTCACGGAAAATATCCTGCACATTTGCTAAAATTTCATTTTGTTCCATTATTTTTCTTTATTTATCTGTGATATAAAATTCTTTTGTCTGGTAAGCTTCGATGTCCAGTTCAAACTGGAAACCTTCCGCTCCTTCCAGTTTGCTAAACCCCAGTTTTGGATAATGGTCTTGCACCATGCTATTTTTGGCGGTAGGCAAATATTGGCCAACAATATGCCTAAACCCATTTTTTTTAGCATAGGCAACAATAGTGCTCAGCGTAAAATCTTCCATTCCGCGCTTCAGCACTCTGCAGCTCATAAACCAGGTATCGATAAACAGCGTTTCGGCATCCAGTTTTTTTAGGATGATTACGCAGATCAGGCCGTTGTCGCCAAACTTGTCTGCCAGCGTAAAAGAGAAGGTTGCATACTGTTCGTCTTTTTCCAATGCTTCCAATTCGGCTTCCGTATAACGGATTGTACGCAGGTTGAACTGGTTACTACGTTGTGAAAGCTGTGCTACACGGACCGTGTTAAAAGAATCAAAACCTTTTACTTCCGAAACCATGCCGAGCGATTTCAGGAAATCGGCTTCATTAGTGAAACTTTTTAATAGTGTACTGCGCTGGCTTTCTACCTGGTATTGTAACGTACGTTCTGCATCTGCATCGGTATAAGAAGCCGTTTCAAAAAGGTTTAGGGTATAAAGGTATTCCAGATATTCACCCGGATCTTCAGGAAGTTCAGGTACAGTAATACCAGGTACATGTTCCCTTACCATACTTCTTTCAAAAGGGTTGTCATCCAGAAACACCATAGAATCAAACCCTATATTCAGGATACCCTGGATGAGACGAATGTTGTCTGCTTTGTTATCCCAATTGGAAACAAACACTGCAATATCTTCGATTTTTATCACCATTTCGGGATTCTTTTCGAAAGGCGACCTTGCTTTGTCCTCGTCGTTCTTGCTGCATACTGTAATGATAATTCCCCGGTTTTTCAGCTTTTTGATCCAATGCTGGAACTCCGTAAAAGCCTTGCCGATACCTAAGCCATGACCAACCTGTATATTCTCCCATCCATCGTCCCCCACAATACCACCCCATAGGGTATTGTCCAGGTCCAGCACCAGGCACTTTTTAATTTTGCCTTCCACAGCACACATTACATCCAAAGTACGGGAAGCTATATAGGGCAGGATATCCAGGCTCAGCACCATTTCAGTACTGATATATACATGGCTGTTGAACATGATGTCACGGCCGAACTTATTTTGTAAGCCTGCGATATCGCAAATGAAAAAATCAGAGTTTTCCTGCGCCAGTTTCATCAACTCAAAATTTAACTTCCTGAGTTGATAAGTAAATGAAGAAGCTACCTTATTGGCATAACTTCCAAAAATTGTATCCTCTATTTCCGGGTAATTGTAATACACAATACGGCCTTTTATAGTATTGCAGAGTGTACGTACAAAATCAAGCCTGTCATCTGCCATAGCAATCTGTTCGGCAGGGGGCATTGTACTGTGTTTTTCAAGAAGCTTATGCGTTGATTGAAATACGATAGTATAATCCGCGCCAAATTGATGTAAATCTGAAGTGGGGTCCAGTACCTGGCGCTCTATCTGGTTAAATTCTGCTTCAAATAATTCAATGTGATAATTTCTTTCATATCCCATTCCTTTAAGTGATATAGCTAAAAATTGAGTGGCCACATCACCTAAGAGTGCAGTTTTTAGGCTGGGTAAGGTTGAACTGTCCTTTTTTAGATTGCGTTTGAGATCGTTAAAAGTTAACATACAATTTCTTTAAGATGAATGTGAAATTAAAAAATCAATTAATAATTTCAAATAACAACAACATAAACATACTGAATTTTGTTGATATCACTATATTATCTGAATATGAAATAATTATCACGGTATTTTTCGGAATAGATGTTATAACATGCTGATATTGTGATTTTATAAGTATTTCTTTTTAAGAAATTCAGATGTCATTAGCTACTAACCCTGTGTTTTATAAGTTTATAGCTGTCATGAAAGTCGGCCGATGCCAGATTTGACAATAAGAGGAGATGGATAAGTTCGTGTTTCAAGGAAGATCGGATAATATGTATTATATTTGCCGTTTTAATTCCATGCTTTGAAAGCCAGAACAATTAAATATCGGTCTGCTTTAAAGCATTCAGAATAAATACCCCTACTTCAAATCTTATTTCTAACAAAATGGCTCAATATTTAAACGAAACATCAAGAACTTTTAGCGAATTTCTCTTGATTCCAGGATTGACAACTCTTGATTGTACACCCGATAAAGTATCCTTAAAAACTTCTTTGGTAAAGTATAAAAGAGGGGAGAAGTCTGCAATAGAATTAAATATACCGTTTGTTTCTGCTATCATGCAATCTGTATCAGATGATAAAATGGCTATCGCACTAGCTAAGAACGGTGGGGTTTCATTTGTTTTTGGGTCCCAGACTATTCAGAAACAAGTAGAAATGATAGAAAAGGTTAAGCAGCATAAATCTGGATTTGTGATTAGTACTGCCAACCTAATTGAAGAAAATACATTAGGTGATGTCATCGCTTTAAAAGCTAAAACAGGTTATTCAACTGTGGCTATCACTCATGATGGTACAGCACAAGGTAAACTCATCGGTTTGGTAACTGGCAGGGATTACAGGGTAGGATCAGATTCTATGAATAAAAAGGTCAAAGAATTTATGACTCCTTTATCAAAACTGATCACTGCAAAAGTAGGCATCACATTAAGTGAAGCAAACAACATCATCTGGCAGCATAAGTTAAACAGCCTGCCTGTAATTGACGAAGAAAACAATTTCAGGTTTTTTGTTTTCAGAAAGGATTATGACAGCCATAAAAACAATCCTCTGGAATTATCTGATTCAGGAAAACGCCTGATCGTTGGGGCCGGTATCAATACAAGAGATTACAAAGAAAGGGTGCCTGCCCTGGTTAACGCTGGTGTAGATGTATTATGCATCGATTCTTCTGACGGATATTCTGAATGGCAAAAAGAAACTTTGCAATATATCAGAAATGAATATGGCGATAAGGTTAAAGTTGGTGCGGGAAACGTTGTAGATAAAGACGGCTTTTTATACCTGGTTGCCGCAGGTGCAGATTTTGTTAAAGTTGGTGTAGGAGGTGGTTCAATCTGTATCACAAGAGAAACAAAAGGTATCGGAAGAGGTCAGGCTACTGCGCTGATAGAAATAGCACAGGCAAGGGACGAATATTTCGAACAAACCGGTGTTTATATTCCCATCTGTTCTGATGGCGGTATAGCACAGGATTACCATATGGCCCTTGCTTTGGCAATGGGTGCCGACTTCATGATGATGGGCAGATATTTCGCAAGGTTTGACGAAAGCCCTACCCAGAAAGTATTGGTTAGTGGTAACTATATGAAAGAATACTGGGGCGAAGGTTCTAACCGTGCCCGCAACTGGGAACGTTATGATATGGGTGGTGTAAGCAGCCTGAAGTTCGAAGAAGGAGTTGACAGTTACGTTCCTTACGCTGGGAGCCTGAAAGATAATCTGGAAGTTACCGTTGGTAAAATTAAATCAACCATGTGCAGCTGCGGATTTATTACGGTTAACGAATTCAGGGATAAAGCTAAACTGACGCTGGTATCATCTGTTAGTATCGTGGAAGGCGGTGCGCATGATGTAATTGTAAAAGAGTAATCTTTCAGTTCTTAATGAATAGCATTAAAAAATAGCTGGGATCATAAATTCCAGCTATTTTAGTATGTGCCTGATCACATTTTCCCTCATACTTCTGCTTAACGGTATTTCATTAGACCCGATTAATAGCATATTTCCGTCAACAGCCTTTATTTTATCCAGTGCTACTACAAATGATTTATGTGTTTGTATGAAGCGGTTTAATGGGAGTTTTTCTATAAATGCCTTAAGCGTGCTGTGAATCACCATTCTTTTGCGATTGGTATAAATAGAAATATAATTCTCCATTCCTTCTACATAGAAAATATCATCAAAAATTAACTTTTCCAGCCGGCCATCAACTTTCACAAAAATAGAATTTACCGCATGCTGCGGATTATTTTTACTGGAAAAATAATCTAAAGATTTATTGGCAGATTTTAAGAAACGTTCATAGGAAATTGGCTTTACTAAATAATCTAAAACGTCAAGCTCAAAACCCTGTACGGCGTATTGCTCAAATGCTGTAGTAAAAATCACTTTTGGAGGGGAGTCCAGGCTTCTTAGAAAATCTACGCCATTCAGGTAGGGCATTTGGATATCAAGAAAAAGAAGATCAACTTTTTGCTGTTTTAACAGGTTGCCCAGCGCAAGTGCATTTTCGCAAATACCATTTAAAGTTAAAAAATCAGTTTTATCTACATATCCTTTCAGGCCTTTACGCGCGTAAGGCTCATCATCAGTGATAATGCAAGTGATCTGGTTACTCATGTTTTATTCGTAATTGTGCGATGAAAACGTTATTAACTGTGGTAGTACTGAATTCATGTTTGCCCGGATATAAAAGATCCATGCGGCGCTTAAGATTGGTAAGTCCTATACCGCCAGCGCCTTCGGTAATCGGGACAGGAAGGGAATCTGGTATCGAGTTTTCAACTTTAAAAACCACCATGCCATTTTTAACTTCTGCCGTAATCAGCATCTTGTAATCGCCTCCAATAAATTTGAATGCATTTTCTACAAAAGGTAAAAATAGCAATGGGTAAACCATCTGCCCGTTCAGTGCATCGTCAAATATCGTTTGGAGCTCCAGTTCTGCACTGCTCCTGGCTTTCTGCAGTTCGATAAAACTTCGAAGGTATTCGATCTCCCTCCGCATTGGTACAAGTTGCTGCTGGTCATACAGTTGGTAGCGGAGCAGATCCGAAAACTTCTCTATGCTGATTTTTGCATCAGCTATGTTTTCGTCCATCTGAAAATAGATTGTATTTAAAGCATTGAACAGAAAATGTGGATGGTACTGCGATTTTAAAAACTTCAATTCAGTTTCCAGATGTTCGTTTTTTACCTTTTCCAGTTGCAGGCTGTTGGCTATATAGGCTTGCATATACGTCTTGCTGCGGGTTATACCATAATATCCAATGGCATATAATGTCGGGATCAGGTTAATCTTTACTACGTCAGACCACGATAACCCATCGTCGGTTAGAGCAGAAAGAGGTGTAAAAATCAAGTTGAGCAAAACTATATTCGCCAGTACGAGTAGTGTTATTTCTTTAATTACAATAGGATAGCTGAATATCGGGAGCCATTTTTTATCAAAGTAGTTGAACAGCCTCCTAAAAAGCCATATGCCTAAATAGCCCGTCAATATACTAAAGGTAAGTTCCAGCAGGCTTGACTGTAAGTCTCTTTCCCATGACTTGATGCCCGACTGTGTGTCTTCCAGAAGTCTGACCGTTAAATAGACCATCAGCCCATATAATGCTGGAAATATATAGGTCCGGAATAATTTCTTTTGCATGGCTTTAAACTGTCAACTGTTTCCCCGAATAAATTCTTACGAATATAATCCAACAGTACCTTAAATAATTTTATTGACAACTTTAATTTTAATGATCAGCCCGGCCAGCAGGAATGAACCCGCTACACTTAGTGGTCCAACTATCAGCAGCTTGATACCCGGTTCTACAGGCCATTCAAATAAAGCGACCGTAAGACTAACCACAATGAGGGGGTGAAAAATATATGTCGCAAATGTAGCCCTAGATAATTTATCCAAAAATGTGAAAGGTTTATTCCAGTATTTTTTACCAGTTCCTAATAAAGCGATGATAATGGCAAAACCTACAATTTGCTCCCAGATACTATAGAACAAAGAAATCACGTTTAACCCTCCCATAAAATGTGAGATAGGACTGTGCAGTACATTTTTAATATAGACCATTAAAGGGAATAAAAACACGATCATAAACAGAGCAAGCAAACCTGCTCTTACGGTTGTTTTATAATCGATATCTTCCAGCCAGCTATTGTTTTTTGCAATTAACCCGGCACAGAACAGCACTATATATTGTGTGAAATGTCCAAATTGAAAGCCCAGAGGATCGAGGCTCCAGCCCACGGGAAAAATTGTTCTTACCGCAAAAGTAATAAGCCCTACAGCAACTGCAAGCAATAGTAATTTACCATTACCGGGTAGCTGTATACTGATGGTCAGATTTGGCTTGATCCATTTAAGGAGTGCGTAAAATAGCGTAAAGTTTAACAATGCGGCAACAAACCAGAGTACACCCAAATCTATCCAGCTGTCGTATCCTTCTATGAATTCTAAAAAGGTCACTTGATTATGTTTGCCAAACCTGTATACAATAAAATTAACTACAGGCGATAAAATCAGTGAATAAAAGAGCAGTGGAATACCCAGTCTTTTTAATCGGTCACTTAAAAAGTTTTTCATTCCTTTTTTTTTTAAGGATGCCCCTGTGAAATAGGCGGCGAGAAAAAAGAAGAGGCCCATAAAGAATGACTGGTTTACACTCACAAAGAGTGTCATTGGGATCAATGCACCCATCAGTTTACTAGGCTGTATAAAATACCATCCTCCTGATGAACTGTAAGCCACACAGACATGATGTAGTATCACTAATACGGTCAGCAGGATTTTGATGTAATCAAGGTAGAGGATCTTATTTGTAGTTGTTTTCATACTTCAAAAGTACCTCGTTGGCCCTTTTCTACATTCCCGCTCGTCAACGAATAATTGCCGTTCGTCAAATGGAATTCAATAAGGTTATATTTTTATCCGCCGGCGCTAGCTAACTTCGTTTTCTGCCGTTCCCGTCTTGATAAAAGATACCAGGTTGTTAATCCCGCAGGCAACCATATTCTCTACAGCGGCGTCGGTGTAGAATGCCATATGCTGCGTCATAATTACGTTTGGGAACTGACGGATGTAAGCCATATCTCTGTTTTTAATTATTTCCGTTCTCCTGTCAAAATGATAAATCCCTGCTTCGTTCTCAAAAACATCGAGGCCCAGTGCGCCGATTTTTTCATGTTCAATAGCATCGATAAGATCGGGGATATTCATCAGTTCTCCGCGGGAACAGTTGATTAATATTACTCCATCTTTCATTTTACTCAATGATACTTTATTGATAATCTGTGCAGTGCTTTCGAATAAAGGAATATGCAAACTGATCACGTCGGCACGTTCGTATAGTTCATCAAGTGATACATATGCTGCCTTTCCTTCTACTCCTGGATTTTGAAAAGTATCATAGGCTAATACTTCACAACCAAACCCGGTCAGGCTTTCTATTACTTTAACACCGATCCTGCCTGTACCAATAATACCAATAGTCAGGTCTTTCATTTCTTTCCCCTGAAGGCCGTTTAAAGAGTAGTCATTAACATTGGCGCGGAACATCGCTTGTTTATACTTTCTTAGCGACATTAAGATGAGCATTATCGTATAGTCTGCAACCCCATCAGGACCGTAGTTTGCATTGCTTATTTTAATATTTAATTCTCTCGCTGTATCCAGGTCTATATGGTTATAGCCTACTGTGCGAGTAGCTATATAATTAATGTTTAGTGCTTTCAGCTGATGCAGTATTTTTGCATTAATTTCTGCGCCTAATACTGTAATCCCGTCACTTCCCGCGGCAAGATGAACGGTATCTTCGCTCAATGTATTTTCCAGATAGGTAACATTAATACCAAGGTCTTCTGCCATCTGCATGAAGACCCCTCTTTCATCTTGCCTTGTTTCGTACGCCGTTATGTTCATTCGGATATAATGATTGCTGATTTTTTTCATCTACCCCATACCAGGAATTGTCTTCCGGCATAATATTCATACGGTCTATCTGGTGTGATCTTAGAATTTCAGGCTAATCATTTCATTGCAGTCGCAAATTTTATAGCGTTTATGCTAAAATCAGGATTGGCAATAAGAGCGATGAAATTCAATGTTCAAAGTTAACTAATTTGATTTAGCTGGGCTAAGTAATTTATTGATTAAAAATGATTGCTCAACTCCTTGAAATAGTTGTGGTATCTGATAATTTATCAGTCGAAATGTTAAATGATTGCTTTCAGAGGCAAAAAAATATATTAAATCATATATTTGTACTAAATGAACAAGATTAAACACCTATTACTACTGGTTTGTATTGCGGGATGCTTTACAGCTTGTAAAAAAACTGAAAGTTTTGATGCTGAAAAACAATTTACAGCAGATACCACCGCGATAAGGAACTTCATAGTGGCAAATAAAATTCCTGCTGTTAAAGATGCATCAGGGATATTTTACCAGATCATCGCACCAGGAACAGGTTCTGTGACTTACAGTGCATCAACCAGTGTTACTGCGGATTATACAGGGAAATTATTGGACGGTTCAACTTTCGATAGTTCGAAAGGTACTCCTATTAAATTTACTCTTGGTGGCGTAATTGTTGGATGGCAGATCGCTATTCCTAAAATTCAGAAAGGCGGATCTATACGTATGTTCATTCCTTCTTATTACGGATATGCAAATTCTACAGTTGGTTCAATCCCTGCAAATTCAGTACTTGATTTTACCGTCTCATTAACAGATGTAGTTCAATAACATTTAATTAATACCCATCAGGGCAATAGTTTAAAAGCGCTTCTAATTTAATTTAGTAGCGCTTTTTTTGTCTGCCGGAATTTTAGGCTTTGTTATGAATAAAATCCTGAACCACCCGATCTCTCAAGGTATCTATTGTTATTTCTAAATTAATACTGGCTTCATATACCAGGGATTTCTTTGTGAAAAATAATCCAAAGTAAATCATGTACATGAGAAAACAATTACTAAGTACTGTTGCAATCGCAATATTTGCCCTTTCGGCCTGTAAAAAAGATAAAAATAACACGCAGTCTGCTATCGTTTATCCTGATATGGCAGAAGTTTCTGATCCTGCAATTTTGTTCACTACCGCCGGCGGTGTAAAAGTATATAATGGTGGTTTTGGTTCTGCCGTTGCAGCAGATCCTAATTCTCCGGATGTATTTTATATGCTGACGGACCGTGGCTCAAACGTAGCCGGTCAGTTGGCCAACTCTATTATAATCGGTAAACCGGATTTCGATCCTCAGATCGGTAAATTCCGTCTTAAAGATGGAAAATTGGTTCTTGAACAAGTGATAGAACTTAAAAATGCCAATGGCGGAAAGCTGAATGGTGTGCCTAATCCGATAGGTATGGGTGCTTCGGGCGAAACTGCTTATGATCTTAATGGTGGTGTTATCGCACCAAGTGCAGATGGTATCGACTCTGAGGGTATGGTACTTGCTGCGGATGGTTCATTCTGGATCAGTGATGAATACGGACCACATATTGCACACTTCGATGCTGCTGGAAAAACTATTGAACGCATTAATCCATTCGGAACGGGTACAGGAGGAAGAAAGATCCCGGCTGTTTTTGCTACACGCAGAGCAAACAGGGGAATGGAGGGATTGGCCATTACACCGGATGGTAAAACGCTGGTAGGTATGATGCAGTCGCCGATGTACAATCCATCAAAAAATGCAGTTACCAATTCAGTAGTATTACGCATACTTACTTTTGATATCGCAACCGGTGCAACTAAACAATATGCATATTTAATGGACAACACAACGCTTACAGGCGTTAGTGATATTGTGGCGGTTAACAGTACAACTTTTTTAACGATTGAGCGTGATGGCAACTTTGCTGGTTCTGTAACTGCCCCCGCTACTTTCAAAAAGGTTTTCAAAATTGATTTAAGCAGCGCTACAGATATTTCTGATGCTGCAAACAGTGCAAATGGTAAATTGTACAGCGGCAAGACGGTTGAAGAATTAAATAATCTGGCCGGCCTGCAGACTGCAGGTGTTGTGCCTGTGACCAAAACACTTGTATTGGATCTTTTAAAAGATTTGCCAACGGTTTATCCGCATGATAAAGCTGAAGGATTAGCATTATTACCGGGTAATATTTTGGTTATTTCTAATGATGACGATTTCGGAGTAGTAGATAATGGTGCAAGCGGCTTTGCGGCGAAAATACTTCCATTAACAAATGCAGTTGACCGTAACAGGTTGTATTTTGTGAAAATCAAATTATAATAGCTGATTATACATAGCTTAAATAGTCTCCGCATCTGGTTTTAAGGATAAATCAGTGCGCTACGGACAGGCAATCTCAAACAAAAGGCCGTACCTCTATGAAGTGAACCCCAAAAGTTGGATAAAAACTTTTGGGGTTTATTATTATGTCAAA
>Ga0247736_10000120_pt1 | contig 29813 bp, 26 predicted proteins | sample UWRJL193509B2_FD_180935 | JGI IMG/M metagenome (GOLD analysis project Ga0247736, IMG submission 180935) | Plant litter microbial communities from Arlington Agricultural Research Station in Wisconsin, United States - UWRJ-L193-509B-2 | ecosystem: Environmental > Terrestrial > Plant litter >...
TGGTGTGGAATCTTTTGGGTAAAAATAAATTACCAGTGTTTTGCCTAGATAATCAGATAGTTTAAAAGTTTTTCCACTGGTGGCAGGTAATTCAAAATCAGTAACGGGCTGGTTTAACATATTTGTAGGTTTAGCATGTTGGTTTAATGTGTTAATTATCGTGCGGATGAGATTTATTTAACTACGTTACTATTGTTGTAAAAAAACGGCATTAAGGCAAGCTTAAATTGCACTAATAATTAAGACAAGTTTTAAAACAACTATTGAGACAAGCGTGAGTACTTAACGTGCGAAAAATGCCAAAAATGCTTTGGACTATTTATTGCGGTAAGGTAAGGGTGATGGATGTGCCTTTGGGCTTAACAGTTTCAAACAAAAGCGTGCCGCTTAATACTTCGCATACTTTGAACGCGAATGGAATGCCCAAGCCTGTGCCAAAACGCTTGGTGCTAGGGCCGGCGCTAGCGGCGTGCGGATCTGGTATAAATGGCATGCCAGCGCCTTCATCCAAAATATTGCTGCTGAAAATGCCTTCTATGATTTGCGCTGTGATGATAATTTTGCTATTTCTAGGTGACGCGTCGATAGCATTTAATATGAGATTGTAAAAAACTTGTTCTAGTAAATGTTCATCAGTGCGAATATCAACCACATCAGTGCCAATATTTTTGATGATTTGAATATTTTTATCTCGTATTTTTTGCATCAGTGGTAATAGAGCACCATCTAAAATTGGCACAAATTTCACCAATTTTAATTGTGGTTTAATCGGCAATAGATAAGCCAAAAGTGAGCCAGTCCAGCGCTCAAGCCTATCAACGGTATTGATAATGCCATTCAGAGATTCGCGCGTTTCAGTATCATTACTCGGCACATCGACCACTTGCGCGGTAGCGCGAATGCTGGCGAGCGGATTGCGAATATTATGTGCCAACATTGGCACTAACAATCCCATAGCCGCTTGCTTCTCGGTTCGTACCAACGCATCGCGGCTAGTTTGCAAGTCATCTGCCATCTTGTTGATTTCTCTGGATAAAGTCACCATCTCAGCAGCGCCGGTTTCTGGCACTTTGTGCTGTAGATTACCTGCGCTAATTTCAGCAGTTGCTTTCATCACGGCATTAATGGGGTTAACGATGGCGCGTTTTAAGAAAACGCGTGATAAAAATAGTAATAATCCAGCCAACAATATTGGGATAATCAACACCGCAATGGCGGACTCTTTTGCTTCGACTAAACGGGTTTTTAACTCAATCTGTTTTAAGGTCAGTAAATCTTCCGCGCGTTTTGAAACAATTTCGTAATGGCTGAAAATGCCTGTTTCGATATCTTTATAAAGCGATTTCTGTGAATCTTTATCTGGCTTGGCCTGATAGCGATAAAACAAGCTGGGCGCTTCATTCACAAAGATACGGTAATTATTTTCCAGCTCATTAATCGCTTGCTTTTCCTGCTCACCAACCGCTAAAGATTGCAGCTCAGCAAAGTGTTTTAAGATGGATTGCGTGTAGGTGTTGTACTCAGTTAACGCTTCATTATCTTGCAAAAAAAACGAATCAAATAACTCTTTCATTTGCCGATACAAATCACCGCGTGTCTGTTGAATTTCACGCACTAATAAATTGATACGCTGCGATTCGTTAGACGCTTTATCCCAAATATGAATGCCATAAAATCCGCTGGCAAAGGCAAGCAGAATAAGCGCGATAAAGATTAATTCATGCACTAACAGCAAATCACGTAGCGTTTTAGTAGTGCGCATGGCTAGGATTTTTCAGATTGAGATGCGAATTAAAATCGACCGAATCGATTATTCGAGTTTAAACGAAACTGGCACAGTAATATTAAATGTGCGGTTTCTAAGCGCTTCTGGCGGCGCGGGGAAAGGTGAAGCTTTACGGACCATTTCGAGCGCTTGTTTATCTAAAGCATCGTAACCACTGCCCTCCTTAATGCTGACAGATAGCACTTTTCCGCTACCGTCCAATTTTAAATCTAATAACACTACACCTTCCCAACCGCGCGTTTGCGCGATTCTTGGGTATTGTTTATGTTTCGCAATCGCGCGACCTAATAAATTGCCATAGTCGCCCAGCGCATTATCTACTTCAGCTTGACTGCGCTCTGGCGCTTTAGCTACTTCTGGGGCGGGCGGCGCAACAACGGCCACAGGCGCGGTATCTGTTTTAGGTTGCACGGCAATAACAGTAGGCGCTGGCTGCACTTCCGCTGGCGGTTCTGCTTGCTGTACTTCTGCCACCGGGCTTGGCGCTTCTACGGTTTTAGTGATAGGTTTTGGTTCGATTATTTTTTTAATCGGCTCAGGCTTTTTTACTTCTGGTTTCGGTTGTTCAATTGGCTGTTCTGGCGTTTGAACTGGCTGAACTTCTGCTACTGGTTCTGGTGCAACTGGTTTCTGCAGCTCAATTTCTAACGGGACGGGTTTTTTAGGTGTATCAAACTTTAGATTGGGTAAAGTAATTGCCAATAATGCATGCAATAAAATAGAGCAAATAATCGCCCAAATAAGCGTGCTTTCATTAAAGTTAGATTTTTTAATAGAGACGTCCAAAATACAATCAATAAGGAAACATATTAAGCTAAGCCGTTGATTATACTATAGCTTTAGTTGAATTGGTAAGGGTTGATTTTGGTTGAATAAAACCATTACCTTAATGTTATGTTAAATAATTTTGTTAAATTGCTTGTTAATTAGCTTGTTAATCGGTTTGATAATAGACAGGTTAAATTAAGCCTTCTAATAATTGCACTTGCACCATTTCGCCACTTTTGCAATTGCCCACAGTATCGTCCAATACGATAAAGCAGTTGGCGGCGCTCATGCTACTTAAAACGCCGGAACTTTGATTCGCCAACGGCTTCACTTTCCAGCTTCCGTCTTCAATCATATATAAAATACCGCGCTGAAATTCGGTGCGGCCTGTGGCTTTTTTAATCGGTTCTGTGCATTCCACATTAAATAGCGGCAACGGCTTAGGTGAGCCGCCCATCAATATAATGAGCGCTTCGCGTACAAACTGGTAAAACGTCACCATGGTAGCGACAGGGTTGCCAGGCAATCCGAAATAATGTGCCGTGCGTGCTTCACCTGCTTTTTCGTCAGCGCTTGTTTTCTCCTCAGCCAAGATTTTCCCATAAGCTAATGGCCGGCCAGGTTTCATATTGATTTTCCAGAATAGCACTTGGCCATGTTTGGTCAATAAGGCTTTCATGTAATCCGCTTCACCCACCGAAACGCCGCCGCTTGTAATGACCACATCGTTTTCACTGGCGGCTTTTAATAAGGTTGATTCTAATAATGCTGGATCATCTGGCACCACGCCTAAATCGCTAATCACTACGCCCAATCTGCTCAACATGCCAAAAAGTGTGTAACGATTGCTATCGTAAATCTGTCCCGACGCTAATGATTTTCCTACGCTGATTAATTCATCGCCAGTACTAAAAAATGCGACTTTTAATTGACGAAATACCTCTATATTTTCAATACCTAAAGATGCAATCAAACCTAAATCGGCAGGGCGTAACAGATGGCCTTTCGCTAAAACAGATTGGTCTAACTGTAAGTCTTCGCCAGCCAATCGCACATTTGCGCAATGCGTCATTGAAGCCACATCGGTCAGCGTGATTTTATCATCGACCAAACGAGTGCGCTCTTGCATCACAACGGTATCTGCGCCTTTGGGTATAACTGCGCCAGTCATGATTTTTACGCATTCCCCAGCGTTAACTTCCTGCTCAAACGGTCTGCCCGCAAATGCAGTGCCAATGATAGTTAACCTTTCATTTGCATCAGTAAATTTAAATGCATACCCATCCATGGCAGAGTTATCGTGATTGGGCACATTGCTGGGTGACACGATATCAGCCGCCAATACGCGGCCTAAACTGTGCATCACCGGTAACAGTTCAGTTTCGATAACAGGTGATAAAAACTGTTGAATAAAGGCCCTGGCTTGTATCACAGACATCGCATTTGGATCGTAATCATCCATGCAAGAAGGGTCGGAAACGATTTGTGTCAATGTGGTTTTGGTCATTTTCTTAACGATTAATCTGGGTTAATTAGCATGAATTTTTGGACAATAAAGTTAGTGATTTGTTGAATATTATTTAAATCGAGTGTGGGAATATTTAACGCTAAAGTTGCATCGCCAGCAACTGCAATAATACTGCTATCTGTTGTCGCTAATAGTGGTAAATCTAAATCAAGTCGGTAAACCTCAATTTTTGGCAAAGGCTTTTGGTGAATCACTGCGTGTTTAAAACCTTCGACCAGAATCAAATCGGCATAATTAGGATTAATTTGCGCGATTAAATCGGCTAAATTTGCCTCGTTTGTTGCTTCAGGCAAACGAGGCATTTCTGTCATCAATGCCCAACGCTTTCCGCTTGCGATCAATGTTTGCACGGCGCCAGATTCACGGATTTTGTAACTATCTTTGCCAACATGATCAATATCGAATGAGTGATGCGCATGTTTAATCACCGAAACGCGAATATTGCGCGCTGTCAATTCTGGAATTAGTTGCGTGATTAAAGTGGTTTTGCCAGCATTACTGCCACTGGCAACGATGCCCAAAATTGGAATTTTCTTTTGCATGCAGAAGCTTAACTTGAATAAAGATTACTAAAATCTAGTTAACTTAAATATTGCTTAACTTAAACGTTAGATGATAATTTTATTTCAAGCGCTGCCAAATCCTCAAGTGTATTCAAGTTAATAAACGCATCTGCATCATCACTAAAATCGACTTCAATATAAGCCAGACTTTTTTGCCAGGCACTTACGCGCCGTTCACCTGAAGCAAGATAATCAGTCAATGATGGCAACACATTTTTCTTGCATAAACAAAAAACAGGATGCGCGTTGCCATCGCTACTTGCAACAGCAATATCCGCATTTTTTTCGTTTAGCTGGGTAAATAAGCGTTGCGCTAAATCCAGCGGTAATAAAGGTGAATCGCAAGGCACGGTTAATAAGTAATCGTGTTTGGCATGCTGCAAACCCAAACTAAAACCCGCTAAAGGTCCAATAAAATCGGCATGCGAGTCTTGTAAAACGGGATAACCAAAAGCCTGATATTGAGGGAGTTTGCGATTGGCATTAATTAGAATTTCGTCTGCTTGAGGCATTAAGCGCTTAATCACGTGCTGAATTAAGGGTTGATTTTGCAGTGTGACTAAACCTTTATCAATGCTACCCATACGTGTGGCGAGGCCGCCTGACAGAATGATGCCAGATATTGCCAATTTAAAATCAACCGCCCGTATGCGACATAAATCTGATTACTGCGGGCTGTGCGCGTTTTAGATCGAAGTCGTGACCTTTGGGTTTTATCGCCATGCTGCCTAAAATCGCAGCAATCAGTGGCGCATCATCGTTGGGATATTCACGCAAAAGTGGCATTAAGTCGATTTTGTCTTCTTGGCCTAAACATAAATATAATTCGCCTTTGCAAGTGATGCGCACGCGATTACAAGATTCGCAGAAGTTGTGTGAATGCGGCGAAATAAAACCGATTTTAGTGGCAGAATTAGCTACGCGCCAATAACGTGCTGGGCCGCCAGTACTTTCTAAGCTTGGTGTGAGTAAATACTTACTTTGCAGCAATTTCAGTGTATCGGTGTTGCTCACAAAAGTGGAATCACGTGTGTGGTCAACTTCGCCCAGCGGCATTTCTTCAATAAAGCTGATGTCGATTTTTTTGTCGATGGCGAATTGCACTAAGTCTACGGCTTCATCATCATTGCTGCCGCGCATTAAAACCGTGTTTAATTTAATGCCTTCAAAGCCTGCATCAATGCTGGCTTGCAAGCCATTTAACACTTTGGCCAAATCGCCAGTGCGGGTGATTTTTTTAAATCGTTCAGGTTGTAAACTATCCACTGAAATATTGATGCGCTTAACGCCGGCATTCTTTAATGCGACGGCTTGTTTTTCTAATTGGCTGCCGTTAGTAGTAAGCACTAACTCATTTAAGCCCTTTAATTGGCCGACTTCTTCAAATAGCCATAAAGCATTTTTACGCACCAGCGGCTCGCCGCCTGTAATACGCACTTTGCTGACACCTAAATTAACAAATACTTTCACTAATCGCGCGCATTCTTCCAAACTTAACACTTCTTCACGCGGTAAAAAAGTCATGTCTTCAGACATGCAATACACGCAACGGAAATCGCAACGATCGGTAATCGAGAGTCGAATGTAATCAACTGTTCGACCAAATTGATCTATTAATTGTTGGTTTGTATGCATGCTTTTTTCCATCCTTTAATTCTAAGTCTTATAGCGAGAGTTAACAATGAAATCTACATAATTTACTTGTGTATTTAGTGCGGCGCAAAATCAAAAAAGGCCAATAAATTCTGTTTAAAAATAATGTACTTAATCACTTTTTTAACGAGTTTTTCCATAGAGTTTTTAACGTGTAATGACGTTTTTTAATAGTAGTTTAATATAATTAAAAGTTATTTAAATATAATTACAAATTCTTTTTAATTATTTAAGCGCTTTGATAAAGTGCACACATTCCTCAGCAACGTATCGAGATAATAGATGAGTCAAATTAAACCAAAATCACTGGATAGCGATGATGAAGCGTTACAAGCAATATTGCGCGCAGTTACATCGGTGCAACGCGAAGCTGGTTTCGGCTCTATTGAAATCACCATACATGAAGGTCGCGTGACGCAAATTGAGAAGCGCGAAAAAATTCGTATTACGCAAGATAGGTCAGAAAAACAAGATAAAGCAGAAAAACAAAGTTTAGATAAGTTCGGTTTGAATAGACAAAATCTAGAGAATCAAAACTTACCTAAACAAGGTGCTGAAAAGCAAGGTAATGAAACACTTAGCATCAACAAGCAAAAAAGAGAATTGTCTTCCGCCTTACACAATTAGCTTTCAATTAAAAAAGCATCATTCATTCAATTGATGTAATGGTTTTGGACAACCAATATGCAATTACATTAAAAATCATAAAAATTATTTAATAGCTTCAAGGGAAAATACGTGAAAAAAGCAAAACTACACCAACAATTATTTAATAGAAAGAAACTGGCTTATCCATTAATCATGGGCGGCTTATTTCTGTCTAGCGGCTTTGCGTATGCGGCTGAAGCAGAAGCGAATTTGAACGCGCCTGCTCAAGAATTATCAGAGGAAGATAAGATTCAACAGAAAAAAATCGCGGCGCGCTTAAAAGAAATTGATGCAGAAGCAAAAGCGGCAGCAAAAACAGCGGCAGTTGCACAAAACGGTTATTACGTAGAACGTAAAAGTTACGGTACACAAAAAGAAACTGAGCCACCGCGCTACGTTAAACAAGCAAACAAAACTTGGTTAAAAGATTACGATGCTTTTGCTGATGTGGATTGGTTGGACTTAGGTTTTGAATATCGTGCACGTTACGAAATGCGTGATAACGACTTCCGTCGCAACACCGAAAATGTAGATCATCCGCTTTTATTACGTTCACGCGCTTACGTTGGCATTAAAGAAATTTTAGATCCATTACGTTTGGCGCTTGAAGTACAAGATTCGCGCCGTAACCACAGTGATTACACACGCGAATATGACACGCGCGATGTGGACCAATCTGATGTGATTCAAGGTTATGCCGAGTTGTATTTTAAAGAAACACCTTTTGGTAAAGATGATTTAGGTAACAATCGTCCATTTTGGGTAAGAGCAGGTCGCTTGGCTTGGGAATCATTGGATCGCCGCTTGATTGCACGTAACGAATGGCGCAACACAACCAATTCATTTCAAGGTGTAAGAGCTAATATCGGTGAGAAAAGAAATGACTGGCAATTAGAAGCTTTTGCGGTAAAACCTGTGCAGCGTTTCACCACCAGATTAGATGAAGTGGATCACTCACAAGACTTTTACGGTGTCATTGGTGATTGGCGCCGTTGGTCTGAATACGTGACTTTACAACCTTACTATTTCTTGCTGAAACAAGATGGCGATAAAGTTAAATACAATCCTGATGGCAAAGAATATTCTGACCGTACATACTTTACTACCGCGCAGCAAAATGAAGCCAGAATTGACCGCACCGTGCACACTGCAGGTTTGCGTGCATACGGCGTATTCAATACAGGCTGGGATTATGACGCAAGCTACGTAAAACAATGGGGCGATCAAGAGCGTTTTCTTAGCTCAATTAACCGCACAGTTAATGTAGATAACGAAGCAAAAGCTTACAACGCAGAAGTAGGTTATACATTTAAGACTGCTTGGAAACCAAGAGTCAGCGCATCATACGGCGTTGCATCAGGCGATAACAGGCCTACTTCAGGTGCGAACGATAGAGGTGATAATCAGCGTTTCGACCGTTTATTTGGCTTTGCCCGTCCTTGGTCCAACAATGACTATATACAAATGGAAAATATCAAAACGCCTAAAGTACATTTGGAATTTGATCCAATAGTTCCTTTCCTGAAAAATGTCAAAGTCGATACAAGCTTTAGCTGGTACCGTTTAGACAGCGCTTCAGATCGTTGGAATGCAGGTGCCAACTTGCAAGATCGTTCAGGCAATAGCGGTAAAGATTTAGGTAAAGAATTAGATATGCGAGTACGTTTTCCAATCAACCAATATGCATCGTTAAACATTGGCTATGCACACTTTTGGGCTGGCGACTTTGTTAAAGATGCGGTCAAAATACCAGGCAATAGAAACGACCCAAATCGTACAGATTCATCCGACTTCTTTTACACAGAATTAACGGTATTAGGCTTCTAAACCTAGAAATTCTCAATAGAAACTTTTAAATTACAGAGAAATAAATAATGCAAACATTTAAATTATTAAAGAAAACCTTGCTGATTAGCGCGCTGTTAGTGCCGCTAGCCAGCTGGGCGGCAGATGTGAATCTGCTAAACGTATCTTACGATCCAACGCGTGAGCTTTACCAAGATTTTAACGCGGCATTCAGCAAACATTGGTTAGAAAAAACTGGCGATAAAGTCACCGTTAAAGCTTCACATGGCGGTTCTGGCAAACAAGCGCGTGCGATTATTGACGGCTTAGATGCCGATGTCGCAACGCTGGCTTTGGCTTATGACATCGATCAGCTTGCAGATAAAGGTAAGTTAATCCCCAAAGATTGGCAAAAACGCTTGCCGCATAACAGTTCACCTTACACATCGACCATTGTTTTGTTGGTACGCAAAGGCAACCCAAAAGGCATTAAAGATTGGGATGATCTGGTTAAACCAGGTGTTTCTGTGATTACACCAAACCCAAAAACTTCAGGCGGTGCACGCTGGAATTACTTAGCTGCTTGGGCATTTGCACAGAAAAAATTCGGCAATGATGAAGCAAAAACAAAAGATTTCGTCGCTAAATTGCTTAAAAACGTACCGGTTTTAGATACTGGCGCACGTGGATCGACCACGACTTTTGTGGAACGTGGTATTGGCGATGTATTGCTGGCTTGGGAAAACGAAGCGTTTTTAGCGCAAAAAGAATTAGGCGTTGGCAAATTTGAAATCGTTGTGCCATCACTGTCTATTCTGGCTGAACCGCCAGTGACTGTTGTCGATAAATTCGCAAAAAAACACGGCACTGAAAAAGTCGCTAAAGCATATTTAGATTATCTCTACACCGAAGAGGGCCAAGAGATCGCGGCTAAAAACTACTATCGTCCTACTTTAGAATCTGTTGCTAAAAAATATGAGCATCAATTTCCAAAAGTGAAATTAGTGACGATTGATGGCGAATTTGGCGGTTGGGCAAAAGCACAGAAAGAGCATTTTTCTGATGGCGGTACTTTCGATAAAATTTATCAAAAACAGTGACAAGATTTACCAAAAGCAATAAAGGTTATAAGTTTTTAGTAGTTTTTAAGTGTTAAGTTGTAGATTTAAAGTGTAATTTCGATTCAGATGTCATTCAGTTTTAAACCGTGTAGAGCCAGACAAAATCTGGTTCTACACAACCAGTTCTACAAACTAAAGGAGGCTCTTATCATGAGTTCAATAGATAGTTCGAAAAATGATTCAAAGTTAAAAAATTCCGCTTTAATCGTCGGCGGTGATCAAATCGACGGTATCAAACAAGTCTTAAATAACCACGGCATTACAGAAATTAATCACTGGTCTGGGCGCAAAGTGGGTGACAGTAACAAAGTGATTCCGCATGACACAAAATTTATCGTGTTGATCACAAACTGGATCAGCCATTCGATTACCCACAAGGTAAAAAAGAATGCGTTAAAGCGCGGCATTAAAGTGATTTATACACCCAATGGCTCTGCAGCTTTACATAATCGCTTACTTAATATTGAGGCGGTGCATTAGCAATGGCAAAAAATTGTTAACTTAATACAATTTAAGTTGTCATATTTTTGCAAGTGTAATATTTGCAGGTAACTGATTTCACTATTTAAACTTTTTGTAGGTTTTTTAGTGTTAACTATTTGTAGTAAAATTTTTAAAGAAATTCTGTTTATATTTTAAGATTAAATTGAGTAAAGGTATTTTATGAGTAACACAGCGTTAAATAATACGGCGGAGTCGTTGCCGCGTATTCCAAGAATCAATGAGCTAGCACCAGATTTTGAGGCGAATTCGACGCAGGGTGTTATCAAGCTTTCTGATTATATCGGCAAAAAATGGGTGGTTTTATTTGCGCATCCAGCAGATTTTACGCCAGTTTGTACCACTGAATTTATTGGTTTTGCCAAGCACGCCGATGCTTTTGCGCAACTTAACACGCAATTATTAGGCATTTCTGAAGACAGCAATTTTAGCCATTTGGCTTGGATTGCTAATATCAAACAAAACTTTGATGTCAGCATTCCATTTCCAGTCATTGATGATAGAGCAGGTAATGTAGCCGCTAAATTCGGCTTGATTCATCCTGGCGAATCGCAAACCGCCACAGTGCGCGCGGTATTTATTATTGATGACAAAGGTTTGATCCGCGCTTTTGTTTATTATCCTTTGACGACTGGCCGCTCTGTAGAAGAGATTCTGCGCGTGGTTGAAGCGTTGCAGGTGTCGGATAAATATAAAGTGGCGACGCCAGAAGGCTGGCAAAAAGGCGACAAAGTTATTGTGCCAGCGCCAGCAACGCAAAAAGAAGCTGAATCGCGCGCCAGTGAAGGTTATGAAACGACGGATTGGTATTTCAGCAAAAAGTCATTACCAATAGAAACTGATGCTAAGTAAAGTTATCAATAAATATTGAGATAAACCTTGCAGTTAATTATTCAAGATTAATCTGCAAAAATCCTCCTCATTTCCGGCAACCTTTAATAAGGAGCCGGTTTTTTTTACGGCTATGATTTTACGGTCATGAATTTCACCTCGTAAATAAAAAAAGACTTGTAAGCGGTTAACTTACAAGTCTTTCTACTTACATATAACTAGTCTAAAAATGACATTTTATAAGCCGACTTTATAAACCGTTAGACGCTTTATGTGAACTCAAACGCAACAGCGCATTAGTCAGCACATCAATCTCAGCATAAGTATTATAAAACGCTAACGAAGGACGCACAGTGGTTTCAACCCCAAAACGACGCAAAATCGGTTGTGCGCAATGATGACCTGAACGTACCGCAATACCTTCTTGATTCAACGCAGCGCCGACTTCTTCACTTTTGTAACCATTGAGCGTAAAAGACAACACGCTGGCTTTATCTTGCGCGGTGCCAATCAAACGTAAACCTGGCACTTTGTTTAATGCTGCCGTTGCGTACACTAATAATTCGTGTTCATAATGCGCAATATTATCAATACCAATGCGTTCAACATATTCCAGCGCAGCGCCTAAACCAACCGCATCGGCGATGTTGCCAGTACCTGCTTCAAACTTAGCAGGCGCTTCGTGATACACGGTTTTGTCAAAAGTAACGTCTTGAATCATATTGCCGCCGCCTTGCCAGGCTGGCATATCATTCAACACTTCTGGCTTGCCGTACAACACGCCGATACCCGTTGGACCAAATACTTTATGGCCTGAAAACACGAAAAAGTCAGCATTCAAACTTTGCACATCAGTACGCATATGCGAAACAGATTGCGCACCATCTAATAACACTTTTGCGCCTGCATTATGTGCCATTTGTATCATTTGCGCGGCTGGCGTAACTGTTCCAAGCGCGTTAGACACTTGCGTGAATGACACTAGTTTGACTTTTGGCGTCAGCATATTCTGGTATTCATTCAGCAATATTTGGCCGCTATTATCCACTGGAATCACTTTTAGCTTGGCACCTGTTTCTTGACAAAGTTGCTGCCAAGGCACGATATTCGCGTGATGCTCCAAATGCGAAATCACGATCTCATCGCCCGCACTTAAATGCTTTTTGCCCCAACTTTTCGCGACTAAATTAATCGCCTCAGTCGTACCGCGCACAAAAATAATATTATCGACAGAAGGTGCATTAATAAATCTGCGCACTGTTTCCCGCGCATCTTCATAAGCATCTGTCGCACGCGCTGCAAGTTCATGCGCGGCGCGATGAATATTAGAATTTTCATGTGCGTAAAAGTAAGCCAATCGATCAATCACCACTTGTGGCTTTTGCGTCGTTGCCGCGTTATCAAACCAAATTAGCTGCTTACCATTGACCTGTTCATTTAGTATTGGGAAATCTTTGCGTACCAAGTCTGCGTTAAAAGCCGGATGCGTTGAAGTCGAAAACGCTGGGTTTGACGCGGCAGAACTGGAATTCAAATCAGCTGAAGGCAAGCCCTGTAGAAAATAATAGTGATTATTTTCTGCTTGCTTGCTACCAGCTGAGTTGACATTGCTACCAGCCAGCAAGCCATTCAGTTGCGATTGATAGGGCACATCCATACCACCTAATAACTGACTTATTTCCACTTGGTTTTGCAGATTAGGCGAGTTTTGTAAATACACTGCGCTTAAATCGGCTAAACCTGCATGGTTGAATGCTTCTGTTGCGTTACGGTTAAAAGGCAAAGCTTGCATGTCTGGCGAAAAACCAACTGATTTGAAATCTGGCACAGCATAAGGATGCGCTTTGCTGGCTATATTTCTAGCTTCCGGCTCACGCGCATCAGAAAGCGATGCTGTTGAAGGAATCTCAGTCGCCTGATTACCAAAAGCATTTGAGTTGCCAAATGCGCCAGCTGGAAAGCCTTCCGCATAAATCTCACTGGCAATACGCGACAACTCAGCCACATCCAAATGACCAGTTTGACTGGCTTCGCGACCTAATGCTAAAGCGGCGGCCGCACGTGGATGCTCTCCTGGCACAGCTGCTAAAATAGCTTCTGGCTCAAATGAAGACAAATCGTGCGCAGCATTTAAATCAAACCCGTTGCCTAAGTTAAAGCCATTATTTTGCTGAATATTATTTGTAGTCATAGTAGTTGCCTACATCGACGTTCTCTAATACTGCAATCGCATCATCAGTTAACACCGCTAATGAGCAATAAAGTGAGACTAAATATGAAGCAATAGCTTTGTGGTTAATGCCCATAAAGCGCACTGATAAGCCCATTGATTGTTGGCCTGGCAAGTTTGGCTGGAATAAACCGACTACCCCTTGACGACTTTCGCCTGTGCGCAATAATAGGATATTGGTTTTACCTTTAGTTACTCTTAATTTATCGCAAGGAATGATTGGAAAACCACGCCATGTGATGAATTGTGAGCCAAATAATGAAACTGTTGGTGGTGGAACGCCACGACGCGTGCACTCGCGACCAAATGCGGCAATCGCTTGTGGATGGGCTAAAAAGAACGCTGGCTCTTTCCAAACTTTTGTTAATAGTTCATCAAAATCATCCGGTGTCGGTGCGCCAGTGCGAGATTTCACACGTTGTGAAGCCGCAATATTGTTCAACAAACCATACTCAGCGTTGTTAATCAACTCGCTTTCTTGGCGCTCTTTTACTACTTCAATGGTTAAGCGTAATTGTTCTTTAATTTGATTATGCGGGCTGCTGTAAAGGTCGGAAACGCGTGTATGCACATCAACCACAGTATTAACCGCATTCAATACATATTCACGGCCCCACTCTTCGTAATCCACAAAAGTATTCGGCAATGCGCGTTCATCTTTGGCTGAACAATCCACCTCAATCGCACCAGGATCTTTGGCTTTGTTTACGCGGTAAATACCTGCTTCAACTGGTACCCAATGTAATAAATGCACCAACCAGCGTGGCGTAATGATATCCAGCATCGGTACCGTTTTGGTCGCATTGGCAAGCGTCCGTGCGGCTACGTCGCTTAAAGCGGTTTGACCTTGATTATGTTCTGCCATGTAAATCTCCTTATTAAATTGGGCTAGTGGTAAATATATTGGTAAAGATTAGTGTGTTGGTGAAATTTGTTGTGAATCGGCTAAGTTGCTTTTATTGACTAATGTTGATGTTGAATCTTGTGTCGCTAGCGGACTTGCCTGCGTTTGTGCTTGGGTGATATTGCTGTTTGCTGGCACGCTGCGTGTCAGCCATACATTGCCGCCAATGGCTGAACCTTGGCCAATTGTGATGCGGCCCAATACTGTAGCGCCTGCATAAATAACCACGTCATCTTCTACAATCGGATGGCGCGCATGGCCTTTTAATAAATTGCCGTTTTCATCAGTTGGGAAACGTTTTGCACCTAATGTGACGGCTTGATAAATACGCACATGTTTGCCGATAATGGTTGTTTCACCAATAACCACGCCTGTGCCATGATCTATAAAGAAGCTTTCATCAATCTGCGCGCCAGGATGAATATCAATGCCAGTTGCAGAATGTGCTATTTCTGAAATCATGCGTGCGATTAATGGTAATTCCAAGTTATGCAATACATGCGCCAGACGATAATGAATAATCGCTAAAATACCTGGATAGCAAACCAGCACTTCATCTACGCTTCTGGCAGCAGGATCGCCCTCAAATGCGGCTTTAATATCCGTATCCAACAACACGCGGATTACTGGTAAATGTTTAGCGAATTCGCGCACGATTTCAATCGGTGTTTTCGTACTGATTTTTTTGATTGACTCTGCATCGGCATTAGATTCACTTAGCGTATCAGCTGCAAAATTGAGCTCCAATTTCACTTGTGTAACCAAATCGCGCAACACCACATCTAACGTGTGGCCTACAAAATAATCTAAACTTTCTTCTTTTAAATCGGGCAAACCTAATCGATTCGGAAATAAAGCCGCACCTAAGCCTTCTACAATAGTTTGTAATACTTTGCGAGAAGGTAGTTTTGGCGGTTTATTACGACGCTTGCGATGCTCCAGCGAAGACAATCTTAAATCGCGCAACGACGCAACAATGTCGCTAATGCCTAAGTCATTGCTGCCTAAAGCGCTGCTTTCTGCTGCTTCATTTTGATCGTTGATTTGGTTTTTTTTCATTACATTTCAATGTATTTAAATGCTCAGTAATATTGTGCAGTTAATATTCAACTAATTTAAAGTACTTAATTCTAAGTACGTAAAGTTAAGTATTTTGGTCAATGTTTCGTTTAGTAAGGCAATACTTAACAATATTTCAGACGCAAAAACGAAAAAAGCCAGCAGTTTTTCAACTTGCTGGCTTCCGGTTGTCCGGTTGGCACTCAACGGTTTTTTAAGCTTTACGCTTGGTTATTGCTTACATTAACGCTTTATTTTTGAATCTTAATATGTCAATAATCCTCGACAAATATACACTAGACTAAGCAAAAATCGCAAGTGAATTTAAGGTTTTGCTTAGGTTGATTTCTATATATTTTTTGGGTATAAACATATCTTTTATTATTCTTTTACATTATTTAAGGAAATGCGTAAAGTGCGGGTTATTCAAATTTACTTGCAAAGAAAAATCAAATGTTTAAAAAAACGAGTTTGTTAGGCGCGCTCATCGCAGCAATGATTTTATCGACAAACGTGCTGGCAGATAGCACATTGTTGAATGTTTCTTACGATGTAACGCGCGAATTTTATAAGGATTTAAATCCTGCATTCGTTAAATTCTGGAAGCAAAAAACAGGCGAAACTGTCACGATTAATCAATCGCATGGTGGTTCTAGTAAACAAGCACGTTCCGTGGCTGATGGCCTTGAAGCGGATTTGATCAGCATGAATCAGGCGCCAGATATCGATATTTTGTATGAGCGCGCAAAGTTAATCCCTAAAGATTGGCAAAAACGCTTGCCGCATGGCAGTTCACCAACGTCTTCTACAATCGTCTTTTTGGTGCGTCAAGGTAATCCAAAACATATTAAAGATTGGGACGATTTAATTAGGCCAGGCACAGCCGTAGTCATTCCTAATCCTAAAACTTCTGGTAATGGTAAATATAGTTATTTAGCTGCTTGGGGTTATGTACTTAAAAAAGGCGGTACTGACGCGCAAGCCAAAGATTTTGTCGGTAAATTATTTAAAAACGTACCAGTTTTAGATACAGGCGGCCGCGGTGCAACCACTACTTTTGCGCAGCGTGAAATTGGCGATGTGTTGTTAACGTTTGAAAATGAAGTGAATTTAATCAACAAAGAATTAGGTAGTAAATTTGATGTAATTTATCCAACGGCTAGTATTTTGGCTGAAAACCCAATCGCAATAGTCGATAGATATGTTGATAAGCACAAAACGCGTGCAGTTGCGCAAGCTTATGCCGATTTTCATTATTCTGAAGCGGGACAAGAAATCGCCGCGCAACATTTTATTCGCCCAAGTTTAGCTTCCGTTGCTGCAAAACATAAGGCCGATTTTAAGCCGATTGATTTATTCAGTGTGGATGAAGTATTTGGCGGCTGGACAAAGGCGCAGAAAACACATTTCGCCGATGGCGGTACCTTTGATGCTATTTACGCAAGGTAAGCGCTATGCGAAACAAATTTAATGAAACATGTTGTTGCAAATAACTTTCACTAATCAATTATTAATAGTAAACAGAATTTATAAAGAATAAAAAAAGTAAAAGGATTGAAAATGGCAGAGCTAAAAATTGCTGTTAAACATGTAGAACAGCTTAGGTTACAACTTAAAGAATCATTGTTTTTAGATTTAGACGAATATGGTTTGGCAGAACAATCGACAGGTGAATTTAATAGTACATTTTTAGGTGTGCAATTAAATAGCGCGTTCCAGCCAGTTTATGACAGCGTTGCAGGTGATTTATTCGGTCACGAAGCATTGTTAAGGCCGTCATTGGGCGGAGAATTGCCTAGCACGTCTGAGTTTGCTTACAGTTATGCAGCGCAATCAGGAAAATTGGTGCAATTTGACCGAGTAAGTCGTGCTTTGCATGTGCTTAATTTTAAACAGATTTATGATGAAAACGGCTTGTTATTTTTGGCGGTTCATCCAAATTTATTGATTTCTGTGAATGCGCATGGCAAAGTTTTTGAGCGTATTTTGCATGCCAATTCTGTGCCAACTGAGCGTGTTGTGATTCAGATCGATGAAGGTTTAGTAGCGCAAGATAAGCAATTGATTGATGCGATTAATAATTATCGTGATCGCGGCTATCGCATTGCGATTGAGCATTTTGGCAACACCAATTCGCATATTGATCGCTTATGGAAATTGGCGCCAGATTTTGTGAAATTTGATGCGGGTTTGATTCAACAAGCTGAAACCAACGACAATCTGTATAAAGTATTGCCCAGCTTGATTGCCGGTGTGAAAGCGCTTGAAGCGCGTGCTGTGGTGACGGGTGTAGAAACGCAATCACAATTGAATATTGCCATTGAAAGTGGTGCAACATTATTGCAAGGTGACTTTTTGGGTAAAGCAGTAGCAGCCAAAGATTTACAGAAAACCGAATTATTTAAACCAGCAATCAATAAGCTGGCGGCTGCATAGTTTTAGTTAATTGATATAAAGCTTGATATTTAAGCGGGTAGTTTGAGGTTTAACCTTAAAATTCCCGCTTTAAAGCGATTGAGCTTATGTGGATTAAAGCTTGCAGTGTTTAAACTTAAAATAGTTACTTAACGTAAGAGATGGATCGATTTTTATATGGCAAAACAAAAAAACGTACTTCCTGGTTTGAATTTATCGCTAGGATTTACCATCTTTTATCTCAGCCTGATTGTGCTCATCCCACTTTCAGCCGCATTTATTAAAACTACCGATTTAAGTTTAAGTGAGTTTTGGGCAGTCGTTAGCGCGCCACGAGTTGTCGCATCTTATCAACTCACTTTCGGCGCATCATTATTAGGCGCGCTGATTAACGCTGTATTTGGGTTACTGACTGCATGGGTATTGGTGCGTTACAATTTTCCAGGCAAAAAAATTATCGATGCTTTAGTCGATTTGCCTTTTGCTTTACCAACAGCCGTAGCTGGTATTGCGCTAACCGCTGTTTATGCAGGCAATGGCTGGATCGGGCAATGGCTCGAACCGCTTGGAATTAAAGTTGCGTTCACACCAATTGGCGTCATTGTCGCGTTAACGTTTATCGGCTTGCCATTTGTAGTCAGAACCGTTCAGCCGGTATTAGAGGATTTAGAATCCGAAACTGAAGAAGCCGCAGCTAGCTTAGGCGCAAATCGCTGGCAAACTTTTACTAAAATTATTTTCCCTGCGATATGGCCAGCTTTATTGACAGGTTTTGCTTTAGCTTTTGCCCGCGCGATTGGCGAATATGGCTCAGTCATCTTTATTGCAGGCAACGTACCATTTGTGTCTGAAATTACGCCGTTAATCATTATTACTAAGCTAGAACAATATGAATACGCCAGTGCAACAGCCATTGCGGTAGTGATGTTAGTGATTTCATTTTTGCTGTTATTTGCAATTAACGGCTTGCAGTGGTGGGTTAATCGCCGCGCGACTGCTAATTAATCAATACCTAATCAATATAAATAATTAGAAAATATCAGGAACAACTTATGTCCATTTCCACCTCGTTGCTGACGACACAAACGTCTCAGTACAGCAATTATCAAAACAAAATTGCTCGCAGCCGTGCGACTTCTGAACCAGTTTGGGTGCGTTGGACGCTAATTACGATTGTGCTGTTATTTTTAGGCTTGTTTTTAATCGTGCCATTAGCCGCGGTTTTTACTGAAGCCTTGCGCAAAGGTTTCGATACTTACATTACGGCGTTGGTGGATCCTGATGCACTTTCGTCCATCAAACTGACGTTAATCGCAGCGGCAATCGCAGTGCCGCTTAATTTAGTTTTCGGCGTTGCTGCGGCTTGGGCAATCGCTAAATTCGAGTTTCGCGGCAAAAGCATTTTAATCACGTTAATCGATTTGCCGTTTGCAGTTTCGCCAGTGATTGCGGGTTTAATCTATGTATTGATTTTCGGCCTGCAAGGCTGGGCGGGTTCAACATTATTGGACCACGATATCAAAGTGATTTTCGCAATTCCAGGTATCGTTTTGGCGACTATTTTTGTGACTTTTCCATTCGTGGCGCGGGAATTGATTCCATTAATGCAAGCGCAAGGTAAAGATGAAGAAGAGGCAGGCTTGGTACTGGGCGCTTCTGGCTGGCAGATTTTATGGCGCATTACTTTACCGAATGTGAAATGGGGTTTGTTGTACGGTGTGATTCTAACCAACGCGCGCGCGATGGGCGAATTCGGCGCGGTTTCAGTGGTTTCCGGCCATATTCGCGGGTTAACCAATACCTTGCCATTGCACGTTGAGATTTTATATAACGAATATAACTACGCAGCCGCTTTTGCGGTGGCTTCATTATTGGCGATATTGGCTTTAGTAACATTGGTGCTAAAAAGCTTTGTGGAATGGAAAGCGGCGCGCGATGCCGAGATTGATGAAAAGTCTTGATGAAAAGTCCGGATGAGGAATTTTGATGAAAATCTTAATGCAAATATCAAGTCAAAAAATATTAGTGAAATTAAGTTAATGGTTAATCAGTTTGTTCATGCAAATTATTATTAAATTGGAATTTTAAGTATGAGTATCGAAATTAAAAACATCCGTAAGAATTTTGGCAACTTTAGTGCGCTTAATGATGTAAGCCTAGACGTGCCAAGTGGTGAGTTGGTTGCTTTGCTGGGGCCATCGGGTTGCGGAAAAACCACTTTACTGCGCATTATCGCTGGGCTTGAAACACCCGATTCTGGCAGTATTCTGTTTCACGGAACAGATGCGACTTCGCGCCAGGTGCGTGAGCGTGAAGTGGGTTTTGTGTTTCAACACTATGCCTTGTTCCGCCATATGACGGTGTTTGAGAATGTCGCATTTGGTTTGCGCGTGCGTCCCAAAGAAACACGACCGACTGATGCCGAGATTAAAAGACGCGTGCATGAGCTGCTTGAACTCGTACAGTTAGATTGGTTGGCGGATCGTTATCCACCGCAATTATCTGGCGGTCAACGTCAACGTATCGCCTTGGCGCGCGCATTGGCAGTTGAGCCTAAAGTGTTACTGCTAGATGAGCCATTTGGTGCGCTGGACGCGAAAGTGCGTAAAGAGTTACGCCGCTGGTTGCGTCGCTTGCATGACGAATTGCACATCACCAGCATTTTTGTCACGCATGATCAGGAAGAAGCATTGGAAGTTTCTGACCGCGTTGTGGTGATTAACAAAGGTCAGATTGAGCAAATCGGTTCGCCACAAGAGGTTTACGATCATCCGGTTTCACCTTTTGTGTATCAATTTTTGGGTAATGTTAACCAGTTCAAAAGCCAAATTCATGAAGGTGAGGCCAATATTGGTGGAGTCGGTTTAAAAATTGATGCGCATCAAGATACCAAACATAGTGCTGGTTTGGCTTATGTGCGACCACATGATATTGAGATCCGCAAAGAATTGAACGGCACTACACCAGCATTTGAAGCGGTGATCAGCTATATTCACGCGATTGGCCCATTGGTTCGGTTGGAGTTACAGCGTGATGATCAATCTGATGTGATTGAATCGGAATTAACCAGGGAAAGATTTTTGCAATTAGATATTGCAGTGGGTAATAAAGTCTACGTTTACCCACGCAATGTACGGGTATTTTTGTCTTAATTTTTGTTTTATTTTTTGAAAGTATTTCCACGTTAACTTAACGCAAGATTAACGTATTTATTGGTGTTAATTTAAGCGTATTGATGCGCAATAGTTAACGGTTGAATTTAGCTCAAAATGCACAGTCTTAACATCCATTATTTCGTCTTTAATAAGCCTGCAAATAGGTATATTATGGCGAAATCTATTGGATTGTTAGGATTCATGTGGCCCACGTATTAACAACAGAAATATTAGACGCAGAAGTGCTGAACACTGTTTTATTAGACAGGATTCATGCCTTAATCGCGCAACACAAAAACATGCCAGGGGCGTTATTGCCTTTGCTGCACAGCATTCAAGACAATATCGGATATGTGCCAGAAGCTTGCTATTTACCCATCTCAAAAGCATTAGCACTTTCGGTCGCAGAAGTGCACGGCGTAGTCACTTTTTACCATCATTTTCGTAGACAGCCCGCTGGTCGCCACATATTGCAAGTTTGTCGCGCAGAATCTTGCCAGGCAATGGGTTCAGAAAAGCTTGAGGCCAATATCAAATCTTCGCTCGGCATTGATTATCATCAAACCACGCAAGATGGCGCTATTACATTAGAACCTGTTTACTGTTTAGGCAATTGCGCCTGTTCACCCGCGGTGATGATGGATGATGAAGTATATGGCCGCATGGACAATCAAAAAGTAGCTGAATTGATTGGTGATGCGAGGGCTACTTCATAATGAGTAACTCAGAAGTCAAAGTTCAATCAGTGAAGATATACGTGCCGCGTGATTCCAGTGCATTATCGCTAGGAGCCGACCGTACTGCCAAAGCAATTATTACCGAAGCACATAATCGTGGTATTGAAATTGAGTTGATTCGTAACGGTTCACGCGGATTATTTTGGCTAGAACCATTTGTCGAAGTACAAACTAAACAGGGTCGCATCGCTTTTGCGCCAGTACAACCTAAAGATGTGCCCAGCTTATTCGATGCTGATTTTTTAAATCCACAATCAGTAAAAGCCGCCGCGCATCCGCTTAATTTAGGATTAACAGAAGAGTTGGCGTGGCTAAAAAGCCAACAGCGCCTGACTTTCGCCAGAGTCGGCATCATCGACCCTGTCTCATTGGAAGATTATCTCGCGCATGACGGCTACAAAGGTTTAGCAAATGCACTGAAATTATCCGGTGCGGATATTGTTAAAGTAGTAACTGATTCTGGCCTGCGTGGACGTGGTGGCGCTGCTTTTCCGACAGGCATCAAATGGAAAACGGTTTTAGATACGCCAAGTGAACAAAAATATATTGTCTGTAATGCAGATGAAGGCGATTCTGGCACTTATTCTGACCGCATGATTATGGAAGATGATCCATTTGTGCTGATTGAAGGCATGACGATCGCGGGAATTGCCGTTGGTGCAACCCAAGGTTATATCTATCTGCGCAGCGAATATCCACATGCACTTAAGGTGTTGAACGAAGCGATTGATAAAGCAAAAAAAGCCGGTTATTTAGGTGCCAATATTTGCCGTACTAACTTTAGCTTTAATTTAGAAGTACGCCGCGCAGCAGGCGCTTATGTCTGTGGTGAAGAAACCAGCTTATTGGAAAGCCTGGAAGGTAAACGCGGATTAGTGCGCTTTAAACCGCCATTACCTGCGATAGAAGGTTTGTTTGGCAAGCCAACTGTTGTGAATAACGTGATTTCTTTGGCGACAATTCCGATCATTTTACACAAAGGTGCGCAGTTTTATGCTGATTATGGCATGGGACGTTCACGCGGCACTTTGCCGATCCAACTGGCTGGTAATATCAAGCAAGCTGGACTTGTGGAATTGGCTTTTGGCGCAACGTTGCGTGAATTGCTCTACGATTTTGGTGGAGGCTCTGCAACTGGCAGGCCAATCCGTGCTGTCCAAGTGGGTGGTCCTTTGGGAGCTTACTTGCCGGAAAGCCAGTTTGATACGCCTCTTGATTATGAAGAGTTTGGCAAAATATGGGCAGTACTTGGTCACGGCGGCATCGTTGCGTTTGACGATACGGTTGATATGGCCAAAATGGCGCGCTATGCATTTGAGTTCTGCGCAATTGAAAGCTGTGGTAAATGTACGCCATGTAGAATCGGTTCAGTACGCGGCGTTGAAGTGATCGACAAAATTATCGCCGGCACTGAACACAGTAAAAATATGCAATTGGTGCGCGATTTAAGTGACACCATGCTGAACGGTTCTTTGTGCGCATTGGGCGGCATGACGCCGTACCCGGTACTAAGTGCATTAAATCATTTTGCTGAGGATTTTTCACCCAGAAACAGTGGTCTTAATCAATTACTGAATCAAGAAAAAGCGAAAGCTGCTTAACAAGGCTCAAGATAAATCATGGATGATATTAAATACACACTGCCAGCGCCGCCATTGAATCGATACGTTGCCGGTAAAGATTACGGCACACCCAAAAAAACCAGCCACAAATCCGTCACGCTGAATATTGACGGTGTAGAAATCACCGTGCCAGAAGGTACATCGATTATGCATGCGGCACAGTTAACCGGCGTAACGGTACCGAAATTATGTGCGACAGACTCATTAGAAGCATTCGGTTCATGCCGATTATGTTTGGTGGAGATCGAAGGTCGACGCGGTTATCCCGCTTCCTGCACCACGCCAGTAGCTGAAGGCATTCAAGTTCGCACACAAACCAGTAAATTGGCCGATGTGCGCCGTGGTGTGATGGAGTTATATATTTCCGATCACCCGCTGGATTGTTTAACCTGTTCGGCTAATGGCGATTGCGAATTGCAAGATATGGCTGGTGCCGTAGGGCTGCGTGAAGTACGTTATGGTTATGAAGGTGAAAATCACCTGAAATCCACCAAAGATGAATCTAATCCTTATTTTACATTCGACCCGAGTAAATGCATTGTTTGTAGCCGTTGCGTACGTGCGTGTGAAGAAACTCAAGGTACATTCGCATTAACCATTGAAGGTCGTGGTTTTGGCAGCGTGGTTTCTGCGGGTACTAAAGATTTTCTAGAGTCAGAATGCGTATCTTGTGGTGCTTGTGTGCAAGCGTGCCCAACGGCCACATTGATGGAAAAAACAGTCATTGAGGCCGGCACGCCAGAGCATACAGTCACCACCACTTGTGCTTATTGCGGTGTTGGCTGCAGTTTCGATGCCGAAATGAAAGGCGAAGAAGTCGTACGCATGACGCCGAATAAAGAGGGCGGCGCCAATCATGGACATTCCTGCGTAAAAGGCCGTTTCGCGTGGGGTTACGCGACCCATCAGGACCGCATCACTACGCCGATGATTCGTAAAAGTATTCATGATGAATGGCAGGTAGTGAGCTGGGATGAAGCGATTAATTACGCTGCCAGTGAGATTAAGCGCATTGAAGCCAAATATGGCAAAGAAGCGATGGGCGGCATTACCTCCAGCCGCTGCACCAACGAAGAAGTGTACGTCACGCAAAAACTGGTGCGCGCAGTATTTGGCACCAATAATGTGGATACCTGCGCACGTGTTTGCCATAGCCCAACCGGGTATGGACTCAAACAAACATTAGGTGAATCAGCAGGAACCCAAACGTTTGATTCTGTGATGCAATCCGATGTGATTATGATCATCGGCGCAAATCCAACCGATGGTCACCCGGTATTTGCATCGCTGATGAAACGCCGTTTGCGTGAAGGTGCTAAATTAATTATCGCTGACCCGCGTGCAATTGATCTGGTTGAGAATTCACCGCATATTCGTGCCGATTATCACCTTAACTTACGTCCTGGCACAAACGTGGCATTGATTTCTGCTTTAGCGCATGTCGTGGTAACAGAAGGCTTAGTTAAAGAAGATTTCGTGCGTGAACGCTGCGAGTGGGATTCATTCGTGGTGTGGCGCGATTTTGTTGCTAAACCTGAAAACTCACCTGAAGCTTTAGAAGAAACATTGGGCGTTAATGCCGAATTGGTGCGCCAAGCTGCACGTTTATTTGCAACAGGCGGCAACGGCGCGATTTATTATGGCTTGGGTGTTACCGAGCACAGTCAAGGCTCAACCATGGTAATGGGTATTGCTAACCTTGCAATGGCCACAGGCAATGTGGGTCGCGAAGGTGTGGGAGTCAATCCATTACGCGGCCAAAATAACGTTCAAGGTTCTTGCGATATGGGCAGTATGCCGCATGAATATCCGGGTTATCGTCACGTGTCGGATGAAGCTACACGCGCCTTATTCGAATCTGCCTGGGGTCGCCCATTAAGCAATGATCCGGGCCTACGTATCCCAAATATGCTGGATTTGGCAGGTGAAGGCAAATTCAAAGCCTTATATTGTGTAGGTGAAGATATTGCCCAGTCAGATCCGAATACACAGCATGTGACGCATGCGCTGGAAAGTATGGAATGCGTAATTGTGCAAGATTTGTTCTTAAACGAGACCGCGATGTATGCGCATGTATTCTTTCCAGGCGCATCATTCCTGGAAAAAAGCGGTACGTTTACAAATGCGGAGCGTCGTATCTCGCCTGTGCGCCGAGTGATGCCGCCCAAAAATGGACATGGCGAACGCGGATTGGAAGATTGGGAAATCACCGCGAAGCTGTCAAAAGCGTTGGGTTATGAGATGAATTACAATCATGCCAGCGAAATTATGGATGAAATTGCAGCATTAACGCCTACGTTTAAAGGCGTTAGTTTTAAAAAACTGGATGAGTTGGGCAGTATTCAATGGCCTTGCGATGACGCGAATCCAACAGGTACACCGACCATGCATATTGATGAATTCGTGCGTGGAAAAGGTAAATTCTTTATCACGCAATATGTGCCAACGACTGAAAAAGTGAACGCCAAATATCCGTTGATTCTCACGACGGGTCGAATCCTGTCGCAATACAATGTTGGCGCGCAGACTCGCCGTACAAAAAACAATGCCTGGCATGCAGAAGATATTGTCGAAATCCATCCGCATGACGCTGAAGATCGCGGTATTAAAGAGGGTGACTGGGTTGGTATCGCCAGTCGCGCTGGCGAAACCGTTTTACGCGCAACATTAACGGAGCGCGTACAGCCGGGCGTGATTTACACCACTTTCCATCATCCGGAATCGGGTGCGAATGTGATCACTACGGACAATAGCGATTGGGCGACCAACTGCCCCGAGTTTAAAGTGACGGCGGTGCAAGTCAATCGGGTGCATCAGTTATCGGATTGGCAAAAGGATTATCAATCCTTTAGCGAAGCGCAAATTGCTTTTACTGGTAAGAAGTCCAGTAAAGTGATTAAGCAACCAGCTTAATCAGACTGCTTGAAAATTACTGAATTGGCGACTGAAACCATCAAACTCAAATCGCCAACCGAGTCTGCACGAACTGAGGTTGCACCAAAGCTGACTGAGTTGCCGCTCATTTCCGTAAACGCAACATCTACACAAGTTAACGTAACACGCTGGCGTGGCGGTGTTTTAACGGATGTGACTGATAAAGTCGCGGAAGAAGTGCCAATCGCCATGATTTATAACGGCATTTCGCACGTCGTCATGCTGGCAACGCCTTCAGATCTAGCCGATTTTGCACTTGGTTTCTCATTAAGTGAAGGTATTTTTGGCGACAAAAGTGACTTGTATGGCGTGGATATCGTTGCGCAGGCACAAGGAATAGAGTTGCAAATGGAAGTGGCGACACAATGCTTTGTCCAGCTAAAAGAACGCCGTCGTAATCTCACTGGCCGTACAGGTTGTGGTTTATGTGGTGCGGAAAGTCTAGATCAAGCTTTGCGTTTACCAACGCAATCTATCAATGATGCAGTATTAAAAATTCCAGTAAACAGTATTGAATTAGCGTTTAAAACTATGCAGTTATACCAGCCTTTACAACAGGCAACCGGCGCTACACATGCTTGCGCATGGGTAAGTGCGCAAGGTGAAATACAATTAGTGCGCGAAGATGTCGGGCGGCATAATGCCATGGATAAGTTGGTTGGCGGACTTGCTAACTTGTCAGAAACAGCCAAAACACCAAGCCAGAATAATGGTTTCGTGCTGACATCAAGCCGCGCTAGTGTTGAAATGGTACAAAAAGTGGCAACGGCTGGCATCAGTGTTCTAGCCGCGATTTCTGCGCCAACTGGGCTTGCGATACGGGTGGCTGAGACTTATGGCGTGACATTAATCGGTTTTTTGCGCGATAATCAATTTGTGATTTACACACACAAACACCGAATACAATTTTAAACCAATTCAAACGAACATCTTAACAACCTCAAACTTATGCAAACAGAACAGTTAATCAAAATGGCCAATCAAGTAGGTGATTTTTTTGAATCGTATCCAGATCAAATACAGGCGCAACAAGATATCGCGCAACATTTGAATCGTTTTTGGGCGTTAAGTATGCGCCAGCAGATTGCTGCGCATGTCAAAGAATTCGACGGTGCTGGTTTGCAAGCTAAAGTGATTTCGGCTATTTCCACATATCTGGCGGTTGAGTAATCAGATTTCAGCGGATTTTAAGTGAATTTAAATCCAATCGCGTTGCTTTTTCGCGTCAATACTTAACCACTTAAAAACTTCATTTTTTACTCACATCATCATCAAGCCGTGAACTTCTCTTTTTTACTTTTAAGCCCAACAGAAATCGAAGCGCTGCTGCTTTCGGGGAAAGTTGCGGTATTTTGCACGGTCATCATTTGTGTTCCCGGTGTCGCAGTTGCATGGCTACTGGCAAAAAAATCGTTTATTGGTAAATCGCTGTTAGACAGCATCGTGCATCTGCCGCTAGTTTTACCGCCGGTCGTACCAGGTTTTCTGTTGCTTATATTGCTAGGTGGACAAGGAATCATCGGCAAATGGCTACAAAGCAGTTTTGGCATCAGCATTGCTTTTACATGGATAGGCGCGGTCATCGCTTCGGCCGTGATGGCCTTTCCTTTAATGGTTCGTTCTGCGCGATTGGCGATTAGCCAAGTTGATGCTGGATTGGAAGCGGCCGCACAATCATTAGGCGCACATCCATTGAGAGTGTTTTTTACCATCACTTTGCCACTTGCCATGCCAGGAATCGTCACTGGTTTGATTCTGGCATTCAGCCGCAGTTTGGGCGAATTTGGCGCAACCATTACCTTTGTCGGCAATATCGAAGGTGAAACGCGCACGCTGCCATTAGCGATTTACACATATACGCAGATTCCAGGCGGCGATCTTGCTGCTATGCGTTTAGTGATTTTAAGCATGATTATCGCGTTAAGTGCATTAATGATTAGCGATCTGCTCGAACGCAAAGCAACCAAAAATATCGGACGTGGATTGCGGGAGAAAGGCAATGATTGAGTTTGATTTTCAGCGCAATCAAGGTGACTTTAACCTAAACGTCAAATGTCATTTAAGAGCACCAGTGATTGGCCTATTTGGCGCATCTGGCGCAGGTAAAAGCACATTACTCAACATGATTGCAGGATTGGTAAAACCACAATCAGGCCAACTAAATATAGATGGCGAATACTTATTCGATAGCCTGCGCGGCATTGATGTGCCCATACACCAAAGGCGGATTGGCGTGGTATTTCAAGATAGTCGCTTATTTCCGCATTTAAACATTCGCGATAATTTAAATTACGGTTTTGATTTGCTGGCAGCAAAAGATAGGCGCTTTAGCTTTAAACAAATTGTAGATTTGTTAGAAATAGGCCATTTGCTGGCGCAAAAACCGCATCAAATTTCTGGTGGCGAAAAGCAGCGCGTATCGCTTGGACGCGCTCTGCTGACTTCGCCACGTTTGCTGTTATTAGATGAGCCGCTGGCTTCATTAGATGTGCGATTAAAACATCAAATATTACCGTTTTTACGCCGCATTAAAGATGAAATCCATATTCCGATGATTTATGTGAGTCATGCGATTGATGAGATTTTATATATCACTTCTGAAATCGTCATCATTGAACAAGGGCAATTATTAGCGCAGGGGCATTTTCACAACATCATACATCAGGATAATTTGCAGAAAATTGCGCAATCATTAGGCTTGGAAAATGTGATTGGCGCAGTGATTACTAGCCACGATAAAACGTATGGATCCACCACGCTAACGCATGGCAATCAAATTATTATGGTGTCTTTGTTAGCCGCAGAAACGGGCGCGCAAGTGACTATTTCGATTCCTGCTTCGAGTATCGCGCTATCGTTATCACGATTAGAAAACGTCACGATTCAAAATCAATTACAAGGTTTGGTGACTGAGATTAAACAGATCGGTTTTCGTATATTAGTCACAGTCGATATTGGCGAAAGCCAAATTGTGGCTGAAGTCACAGCAAAAGCGCTAGAAACGCTAAATATTGTTGTTGGTAACAGTGTTTATTGTTTGATAAAAGCGCCGGTGATACGCGCGCACGGCTTTATTTAAATTATCTGTAAGTAAGAATGCCGTTATTTGCGAGTCAAATATTTAGGACATTTGGCGCAATTTAGTTAATACGTTGAAATAGGCGAAAACCTTCACGACGATCGCTGATGCGCTTGCCATTCCAAATCAGCTTCCAATCAGGCCCAGGCTCTATTTTCTCACTGCCTTTTTCATCCTGAATCAAATATAAATCACAATTAAGATTTTGTTCTGTTTCAAACGCTTGGGTTTTTACATTGGCATAATAATGCAATAGATCGCGCTGGCTTTCACCTAAACGATTGCTTGTGATACAGGCATATTTTGTTGGCAGCGCACTTTTCAATTGCGTAAATACGTTGCTATAACTACGTGCAGAATCAATCATTGGTAGCCACAAGGTCATCAGCAATGTCCACACACAAGTCATACCAATAGCCCAATTGGTCGCGCTTGAGCGGTTGGAATGCTGTGCGCGAAATATCGCAAATAACCATATTAAACTGATGGCGATG
>Ga0247736_10000121_pt1 | contig 29794 bp, 22 predicted proteins | sample UWRJL193509B2_FD_180935 | JGI IMG/M metagenome (GOLD analysis project Ga0247736, IMG submission 180935) | Plant litter microbial communities from Arlington Agricultural Research Station in Wisconsin, United States - UWRJ-L193-509B-2 | ecosystem: Environmental > Terrestrial > Plant litter >...
GAGCTTCTACGCGACCTTCCCCGACGGGCTCGCGGATGTCGGCCTCGCCCCGTGGGTCGCGACCGACGGACCCTTCAACGAGCACCTCATCCGCGATGTCGGCGCTCTCTATCTCGCCCTGGCCGCGGGCGGAATCGTCGCGGCACTGTCTACGAGTGGCACCGCGACCCGCCTGGTCGCGGTTGCCTGGATCGTGTTCTCGGCGCCGCACCTGCTCTACCACTCCCTCCACTTGGGCGGCCTGGCCCCGCTCGACGCCATCGCGCAGCCGATAGCTTTGGCACTCACGCTCGTCTTGCCCATCCCCCTGCTGTTCACCGGTCGCGACCCGCGCCCGGTGAACACCGAACAGAAAGAAGAAAGCCGTTGAGAATCGCAGTTGCCGGAGGAACCGGTGCCGTCGGAAAGCACGTCACCGCGGTCGCCCACGAGCGCGGGCACGACGTCGTGGTGCTCGCCCGTTCGACCGGGGTCGACCTGACAACGGGTGCCGGGCTGGCCGCGGCACTCGAGGGCGTTGACGCGGTCATCGATGTGACGTCGATAGCCACTCAGTCGGCGACGGCCTCGCGCGAGTTTTTCGGCACGGTCACGACGACGCTGCTGGATGCCGAGCTCGCCGCCGGCGTCGGTCACCATCTCGCGCTCTCGATCGTCGGCAGCAACACCGCACCGTTCGGCTACTACGCCGGCAAGCACGAGCAGGAGCAACTGGTGGCAGCGGGCCGTGTTCCGTGGACCATCCTGCGCGCGACCCAGTTCCACGAGTTCGCGAAGCAGATGCACGAGAGATTCCGGTTCGGGCCGGTGACGCTGGTGCCGCGTATGACCTCGCAACCGATTGCGGCCCACGAGGTCGCCGAGCGGCTGGTTGCTCTCGCCGAGGGTGCGCCGGCCGGTCACGCGACCGACCTCGGTGGGCCCGAAGTACTGCAGATGTCCGCGATGGTCAGGGACTACGAGCGGGCGATCGGCGCGCGCAGCGCGGTCATCGAGCTGCCGCTTCCTGGCGGATTCGGCCGTGCCATGCGTGACGGCACCACGCTGGCCGGTCCCGCCGCCGATCGTGGAACGCAGACCTACGCCGCCTGGCTCACCGACCTCTGACGCTACTGGCCGCGCAGGGCCACTATCGCGGCCGACACCCGGCCGATGAGGTCGTACGGGATCGGCCTCGAATACGAGAAGTTCACCGAGTCTTTGGCGGCACGATACGGCGCGAGTTCGGCCTCGAGAGCCTCGTCGAGAACGGGCACCGGGTAGATGCCGAGGTGTTTCTTCCAGGCCGCGAAGTGAATCGCGTAGCGCCCGCCGAGCATGACAGCCGGCATCGCGTAGCGAATCTTCTCTTCGCCGCCGGGAACGGCGTCGTTCACGATCTGTCGTACCTCGCGCAGGATCACCTGCACGTCATCCGGAAATCCGGCGATGTACTCGTCGATCGTCGCAGGTGCCGAGGCTGTCATGCCGGTGAGAATAGCGCGCGAGCCCGGCGCAGGCAACGCTGCGTGGATACGCTGAGGCAATGACTGAATTCACCGCCCAGAAGCCCCTCGGATCCGGATTCGGTGCGCGCAGCACCGCGGCAGAAGTCATCGCCGGCATCGATCTCACCGGCACGAACGCGATAGTGACCGGCGGATACTCCGGGCTCGGCCTCGAAGTCACCCGTTCTCTCGTCGGCGCCGGTGCGGCGGTGACCGTTCCCGCTCGCCGCCCCGACCACGCGCGCGAGGTGCTTGCCGACGCCGGACTCGGCGGAGTCGAGGTGCAGGCCCTCGACCTGGCCGACCTCGCCAGTGTCGAGGAGTTCGCGAACAGCTACCTCGCCTCCGGGCGCCCCCTCGGCATCCTCATCAACAACGCCGCGGTCATGGCCGCTCCCCTCGAACTCGTCGGCGACGGCTGGGAATCGCAGTTCGCCACCAACCACCTCGGCCACTTCGCCCTGACCAACCGGCTCTGGCCCGCGCTCGTCGCGGCGGGTGGCGCCCGCGTCGTCGAACTCTCGTCGACCGGCCACAAGCTGTCAGGCATCCGCTTCGACGACCTCGCGTTCAGCGAGGGGTACGACAAATGGCAGGCCTACGGACAGGCGAAGACCGCCAACGCCCTGTTCGCAATCGAACTCGACCGCCTCGGGCGCGACCAGGGAGTGCGGGCGTTCGCCGTGCACCCGGGAGGCATCATGACGCCGCTGCAGCGTCACCTCCCGCGCGAAGAGATGATCGCCTCCGGCTGGATGACCGAAGACGGAACCGTCAACGAGCGCTTCAAGAGCACGGAGCAGGGTGCGGCGACGACGGTGTTCGCCGCGACCTCGCCCCAGCTCGACGGCATGGGTGGCGTGTATCTCGAAGATGTCGACATCGCACTGCCGACGGTTCCCGGTTCGGCCGAGGCGCGGGTCAGCGGGGTCGACGCCCATGCAATCGACCGGGCGGATGCCGCCCGCCTGTGGACCCTCTCCGCCGAACTCACCGGCGTCGACGCTTTCGCCTGACAACTCCGCTCCTGCCCTCTGGCGGGGATTACAGTGCCCTGCCCAGCCTGCCGCGACGCTTGGCGACACTCAAACGCCGCGGCCGCGAGGGGTAGACAGGTCGCCCAGTCCGCGACGTGTGGTCGCGCTTCCGCGGCATCCGCTGAAACCTAAGAAATGGCTGTGAGCGGTTCACGCCCTGTTCACCTTTCGTTGGTCGCTGGGTTCCCCAGCGCCTTTTGACTTGACGACGGCTCACTGCGATGCGCGCGTCCGATGTTTGGGAATCGACGCACGCCCTGTCGCTGGGCCCTGTGCACATTCCTCGAAAGGACACAATGAAAGCCCCCCTCGGCTTGCGGACGAAGTCAGCACTTCGTAACACCGCAATCTCCACGCTTCTGCTTGCCATGCTCGGAGGCGCCGTCACGGCTGCTCCCGCGCTGGCCGCTGACGCTCCGTTCACCGCGATCAGCACCGCTTCCACCACCTGGAAGTACCTCGAAGACAACACCGACCCGGCAGGCACCGACGCCGATGTGAACGTCTGGGCTAAGGCCCCGTTCGCCGACACCGCGTGGAAGTCCGCCCAGGGCATCTTCGGCGCCAAGGCCGGCAAGCTGACCGGCTTCGCCGCAGCGACCCCGACCCCGACCGTGCTGCTGCGCCAGTACATCGACAACGTCGCGGCCCCCGACACCAAGACCTTCTTCTTCCGCACCAAGATCGACCTGACCAGCACCCAGCTCGCGGGCATCTCGGGCTTCAGCGCGAACGTGCAGCACGATGACGCTCTCCGCGTCTTCGTCAACGGCGAGAAGGTCGCCGGCGTCGACGACTCCGCAGTGACCACGAACCTCCAGTACGCGGGCGTCAGCGCCGGCGAGCCGAAGGACTCGACCTTCACGATCCCGAAGAGCGCTTTCGTCGCGGGCACGAACACCATCGCCGTCGCCCTTCACCAGGACCGCGTAGACAGCTCGGACGCCTACTTCGCGTTCAAGTCGCTGACCTCGGTGCCGCTCGCAGACACCGTTCCGGCAGCCACGGTCACCGACCTCGTACTCAACATCGGAGCGAACGAGAGCCAGCGCAACTTCGCCTGGTACTCGAACTCCGGTGCGACCGAGCAGGTGCAGGTAGCCAAGAAGGCGGATGCCACCGGCACCGACTTCCCGGCTGCCAAGGCCGCGTCGTTCGTCGCTGAGAACGGTGACACCACGCAGGGTGGTGGCTTCAAGTACCAGCACGCCGCAGCAACCGGCCTCGTCGAGAACACCACCTACCTCTACCGCGTCGGAAGCGCCGCCGGATGGTCGGCAACCAAGGAGTTCTCCACGCAGAGCTTCGACGGTGACTACAGCTTCCTGCTCGTCGGAGACCCGCAGATCGGTGCATCCGGAAACGTCGCCAACGACCAGGCCGGCTGGACCGCGACCATGAACTCCGCTGAGAAGGCGTTCCCGAAGACCGAGTTCATCTTCTCGGCCGGCGACCAGGTCGAGACCGCGGGCAACGAAGCACAGTACGACGCGTTCCTCGCGCCGACCCAGCTCACCAAGTTCCCGCTCGCTCCGATCAACGGAAACCACGACGTCGGCTCCAAGGCCTACGAGCAGCACTACAACACCCCCAACTGGGACCCGACCTCGGGTGCCGGATCGGCGACCTCCTCGGGCGGTGACTACTGGTACTTCTACAAGGACGTGCTCTTCATCACGCTCAACTCGAACAGCCAGGACACCGCAAGCCACAAGGCATTCCTCGAGAAGGTCATCGCCGAGCAGGGCGCGAAGGCCAAGTGGAAGGTCGTGGGATTCCACCACTCCATCTACTCCGTCGCGAGCCACGCCAACGACAGCGACATCATCGCTCGCCGCAGCGTTCTGCCGACCATCCTGTCGAACCTCGACATCGACCTCGTCCTCATGGGTCACGACCACGTCTACACGCGTTCGTACCTCATGAACAAGGGCGTTGTCGCCGAGGCTCCCGGAGCCAAGGCGACCGTTACCGCGAAGGATGGCGAAGTTCTCTACATCACCGCCAACTCGGCTTCGGGCAGCAAGTACTACGACATCCGCACCACGCAGACGTTCGACTTCGCCGCTGTGACGAACCAGGAGTACATCCGCAACTTCTCGAACGTCGAGGTGAAGGATGACTCGCTCACCGTCACCACCTACCGCAGCGACCTGATGACCACCGTCGACAAGGTCACGCTGAAGAAGGCCGACGTTGTGAAGCCCGAGCTGACGGTTCCGGCCGACTCCTCGATCCTCACCGGTTCGGACTTCAACGCCCTCACCGGCGTTTCGGCAACCGACGCGGTCGACGGCAACCTCAGCGGTTCGGTCACGGTCGACGGCACCGTCGACACCAGCAAGGAAGGAACCTACGTTCTGACCTACTCGGTGTCGGATGCCGCGGGCAACACCGCAACCGCGACCCGCACGGTCACTGTCGCCAACGACGTATTCGTGAACTCGGCCGTGCCGACGATCACCGGTTCGCCGGTCATCGGCCAGACGCTGACGGCGACCGACGGAACGTGGACCCCCACGCCCGCCACGGTCAGCTACCAGTGGAAGCTCGACGGCGCAGCCATCGAGGGCGCAACGCACTCGACCTACACCGTCGCCCTCGCCGACCTCGGCAAGGCCATCACGGTCACCGTCGCGGTCGCGAAGACCGGTGTGAACTCGAACTCCGCAACCACCGCCGCGGTGACCGCGATCGAGGGAACCCTCGACGCAGCAACCCTGGCGATCAGCGGAACGACTCGCGTCGGCAGCACCCTCACCGCGAAGAGCACCGGAACCTGGACCGAGGGCACTGAGCTCGCGTACCAGTGGAAGGCGAACGGCACAGCGATCTCCGGCGCGACGGGCACGACCTACAAGGTCAAGTCGTCGCTCGTCGGCAAGAAGCTGACCGTCTCGGTCACCGGAACCAGGGCCGGCTACACCACCCGCGAGGTCACCTCGGCCGCCAGCGCGACGATCGCCAAGGGTGTCTTCACGGCACCGAAGCCGACCATCAGCGGCACCGTCAAGGTCGGCAAGACCCTGCGCGCCTACGTCGGCGCCTGGTCACCGAAGGCCACGACCTACTCCTACAAGTGGTACGCCAACGGCAAGGCGATCTCGGGCGGCACCAAGTCGACCGTGAAGATCTCCAAGTCGCTCGCTGGCAAGCGCATCACGGTCAAGGTCACGGGTTCATCGGCTGGTTTCACCACCAAGTCGGTCACCTCGGGCCAGACCGCGAAGGTCAAGAAGTAACAGCTCCACCGAAGTAGCCTCGGGGTGTGCGGCGCAGTGCGCTGCACACCCCGAGGTGTTTTCCGTTTTTCAAAGGATCCCCCGTGCCCCGTCGACTCCCCCGCATTCTTCCCGCCGTCCTCGCGCTGGCTGTCACCGTTTCGCTCGGCGCCTGCTCGAGCACGCCGGCACCCACGCAGACCGGGGCTGCCCCGGATGACGGGCTCGCTCTTGTGCTGATCACGCCGACAGCCGTCGAGCCGGGCACGTTCCTGCAGTACGCCGTCGACGGAGTCAGCACCGCGGCAACAAAACTCGACGCCTCGCTCGAGATCCTCGAGCCCTCGGCGAGCGTCTCCGTGCAGGACAATATCGATGCCGCGATGAACGAGAACCCCTCGGTCATCATCGGGCTGACCGATGGCGTGCTCACGGAGTTCGACTACACCGCGGCTTCCAACCTCGCCCACCAGTTCCTGCTCATCGACTCCGCCGCGCTCGAACCCACCGGCAACCTGAGTGCGGCCCTGTTCCGCGACTACGAGGCCGATTACCTCGCCGGCGTCGAGGCGGGCGTGCTCGCAACCGGCAAGCGCTCGGTCGCCGTCGTCTCCCCCTTCGCCAGCCCGCTCGTACAGTCGCAGGCGGTGCCATTCCTGACCGGTGCGGCCAGCCAGGACGACTCGCTGACGATCGACATCACCAACGTCGGAACCGAAGAGTCGTCGACGCAGGACGAAGCGGATGCCGCGGCCGCGTCCTCCAGCGCTGCCGGGGCCGAGATCGTGCAGCCGATCGGCTTCGGACCGTCGACGAACCTGCTGGCGGCTGCGGCATCCGACGGCTTCCTGACCTTCGGCCACCACGTCGACCAGTGCACGGTCACCCCTGGGCAGGTCATCGACAGCACGATCAACAAGGTCGACGTCGTCGCCGAGCTCGCCCTGCACGACGTTCTCGCTGGCACCACCGGGCTCATCACCAGCTACGGCCTCGCCGAAGGCGCGGTCAGCCTGGCCAGCCTCGAGGGCAACCAGGACTGCACGGCTGCCGGGGATCCGCGCGTGATGGCGGCGGTTGCGAAGGCGCGCGACAGCATCATCGCCGGCGACATCGTCGTCGGCGACCCGACCTACGCAGACCCGACGCTGCAGCCCCAGCCCTAGTCGTCGCGGGCCTGCCGGGATACGCTCGGGCCAGACATCCGCTGCAAGCGACAGGATTCCGCGTGACCATTCCCGCCCGCCTCGTTCCCCTTCTCGAGCAGTACGACTTCGCTGTCGAGAGGCTGGTCACCCGCATGGGCGGGCCGCTGAGCAACAGCGGCGACGGGTCGCCGGTCGCTGTGACCGAGATGACGGATGCCGAATACCTCTGGGAGCCGGTCGCCGGCTGCTGGTCGGTCAGGCGCCGCACCGATGGCCCCGGCGAGCGCGCCGTAAAGCTGCTCGGCGACGGCGAGTGGGGCCGCGACGCGTCTCCCGAGTCGCCCTATCCCCCGCCCTTCACCACAATCGGCTGGCGACTCAGCCACCTGGTCGAAACCCTCGTGCTCCGGGCCGACCACACGAGCGGCACCCACACCGTGATGCGCCCGGAGTTCCTGTCGACCGGCAGCGCACGCGAGGCGATCCTCTCGCTGCAGAGCGGCGCGGCAGCGTGGCGGCACTCGCTCGTGACGGCCGACGACGCAGCCCTCGATACTGTCGGCTACAGCACCTATCCCTACGGCAGCGACGCTGAGGATACCTTTCTCGACATCGTCTGGTGGATGAACCAGGAGGTGCTGCACCACGGTGCGGAGATCGCGCTCCTACGCGACCTCTACCGCGACACCCCCGCCTGAGCAGCGCACGTATCCCGGGTTTCGACTAGCTCAACCAGCGCCTCATCCCCACCCCGCTGGTCGAGCTTGTCGAGACCCCGCCTAGCGCTCGCACAAAGCACCTGACAGACTCAGACAATGAGACTCCCTCGTTTGACGCTCGCGGCCGCTGCAGTCTCCCTCGCCTTGCTTACCGGATGCGCGGGCCCGGTTGGTGAGCCGGCCGAGACTACGACGCCGCCCGTCGCCGAGACGCCGACCGCCACGGCCACCGCAACCGCATCTCCCGAGCCCTCGACATCCGCCACCGCCGAACCGGAAGCCGACGACCGACCGGTCATTTCGACGGCCGGCTTCGGTGACGTGAAGCTCGGTGCGCCAGTTCCCGACGGCCTCGACTACGCGACCTGGGACCCGGATTACTGTGGCGACACCGGCGCGTTCATCAAAGCGGGTACGACCCGCGATGACGAGTACGACTATGTCATCGGCACAGGAAAGGTCAATTCGCCGAAGAGCGACGTGGTCGGCATCATCATGCTCGGCAAGAAGTTCAAGACCCCCTCGGGCGTACATGTGGGCCAGAGCTTCGAGACCGTCGAGGCGACTCTTCCGCAGATGAAGCGCTACAAGAACGGCTACGAGCAGTCCAAGCTCTACATCGTGAAGGACGACCTGGGGCAACTGACCTTCGAGTTCGCCGAGGGTGAGTTGAAGGTCATCACGTCACTCGCGAACAGTGTCGAGCCGTTCCAGATCTGGTACAGCGACGCCGCTGCGATCTGCGGCGCGTAGAGGGTCGAATGCCGCAGGTCGCGATCCCCGCCGAGATGCGATCGTGACGGGGCAGTCCTTCCGTTCCACCACCGTGGCTGCGAGACTTGCCGCATGAGATTCCCTCGCCTGCTCCTCGCGACCCTCACACTCTCGCTCGTCGTGCTCACCGGATGTGCTGGTCCGTCCAGCACGCCGGCCGAGACGACCGCACCCCCGGTTGCGGTGACGCCGACTGCGACTCCCGAGCCCACGGCATCCGAAACACCGGATCCGGAACCCGAGGCACTCATCGTCTCGACGGCCGGTCTCGACGCAGTGAAGCTCGATGCTCCCGTACCGGCCGACCTTGCGATTGCTACCTGGGATCCGGAGTTCTGCCCCGGAGGCGAAGGGGCTTTCGCTCCCGTCGGGGCGACCTCCTCCGACGACACCCTCTACGTCATCCGCACCAAAGACTTCGACGAAAAGAGCGACGTCACATCGATAATCGTTTTCGACGAGAGCATCCTGACCCCGTCGGGTGTGCACGTCGGGATGAGCCTCAAAGAGGTGAAGAAGATCCTGCCCGATATGGAACGCCTCACCGGAAACGGCGAGCTCGTGGGTCTCTACCGCGTGCAGGACGACCTCGGTCAGCTGGTCTTCGAGTTCGCCGAAGGCAACGAACTGAAAGACATCAAGTCGATCGCCAACTCCGTCAAGCCTTTCGGAATCTGGTACACCGACGGTGGCGGTCCCTGCCCCGCCTGATCCACGTCCTGATCATGTGAATCGGCGCCTCACCACCCTGCGGGGAGACAGCGCGAGCGCCGCGAAGTGCGTCTAGGCCGAATCGCGTGAGACGAGCTGCGTCGGCAGGGTGATGGATGCCGGCGGCTCGCCGTCGACGACCTGGAGCAGCAGTCGCACCATCTCCGCGCTGATGCGCTCGAATGGTTGGCGCATGGTGGTGATCGTCGGGGTCGTGCGGCTCGCGATCGGAGAGTCGTCGAACCCGATGACAGCAACGTCGCCGGGAACGGATCGGCCGCTCGCGATGAGCGCATCGATGGCGCCAGCAGCCATCCGGTCGTTCGCCGCGAACACAGCGTCGAGCTGCGGCTCGCGCTCCAGAAGCGCCAGCATCGCTGCAGCCCCGCTGCGCTCCGAGTAGTCGCCGATCTCGATCAGTCGCTCGTCTACAGCGTCGCCGAGCTCGTCGCGGTAGCCGATGAGGCGCTGGCGACCTCCCGAGGTGTCAGCCGGGCCAGCGATGGTGGCGATCCGCGAGCGCCCGAGTGACTGCAGGTGGGCGACGGCCGAACGCGCGCCTTCGCTGTCGTCGGCCGCGACCCATCCGATCTTCTTCTCATGCCCTAGCGGAACACCGCAGGCGATCACGGGAACACCCGCCGAGTGCAACTGTCCGATCAGGTCGCTTCCCGAGCTGTGCCATGAGACGAGGAGCACTCCGTCGACGTGTCCCTGCAGGATGAAGTCGCTGGCCCGTCGTTGCTCGGATGCCGATCCGGCCATGAGCACGACAAGTGACAGGTCAGATGCTTCGACCGCCTGGGCGACCCCGCGAAGCAGAGTAGCGAAGTTCGGGTCTTCGAAGAGCTGGTCGCTGCTCTCGGTCAGCAGGAACGCGATGGATCCGGTGCGCTTCGTCGCGAGGCTGCGCGCGTGCGGATTGACCCGGTAGCCGGTGCTCTTGATCGCCGCATTCACGGCGGCGAGCGCTTCGGGACTCACCCAGTGGCCGCCGGTGAGCACGCGGGAAACCGTGCCACGCGAGACGCCGGATGCCGCCGCGACATCGCTGATCGTCGGTCGTCGGCGAGGGTTGGCGGTCACCTTCGGAAGTCTACTGGCGCGCTCGTCGCCCGCCGCCGTGGTCACGCTTTGACGGCGCCCGCTGCGAGATCGACCCGCCAGTAGCGCTGCAGGACGAGGAAGATCAGCACCAGGGGAATCACCGAAAGCAGCGCACCGGTGATCACCAGGGTGTACAGCGCGGGAGTCGACGCGCCCTGGTTGAGCAGTCCGTTGAGGCCGACCGTGAGCGGAAAGAGCGAGTCACTGCCGAGCATGATGTACGGCAGCATGAAGTTATTCCAGATCGCCACGAACTGGAACAGGAAGATCGTCACGAGTCCTGGCCCCATCATCGGCAGGGCTATGCGGTGGAAGACGTACATCTCCCGCGCCCCCTCGGTGCGGGCAGCCTCGATGATGTCGTTCGGCACCGAAGCGGCCGCATAGATGCGTGCGAGGTAGATGCCGTACGGGCTGATGATCTGCGGAAGAAGCACAGCCCAATAGGTATTGGTCAGGTTGAACTGGGCGAAGAGCAGGTACTGCGGGATCGCCAGGATGACGCCGGGCACCAGCACGCCCATGAGCAGAATGCTGAAGACGGTTTTCTTGCCCGGGAAGGTGAACTTGGCAATCACGTATCCGCTCAGCGCTGAGACATAGGTGGAGAGCACTCCGCCGACACCCGCATAGAGAGCGGTATTCAGCATCCAGCGCCAGAACAGGCCATCGCGGTAGGCAGAGAGCTGGGTGAGGTTGTCGAGAAAATGCGTGCTTGGCGCGAGCGTGAAGGTCGAGAAGAGCTCGCCGCCGCTCTTGGTCGAGGCCATGACGACCCACAGGATCGGGAACAGGCAGTAGACCGCACCCACGATGAGCACCGCCGTCGCGACGACACTCGGCCGCTCGATGCTTCGGGTGCGCGGAGCCAGCGGTGGGATGCGGGTGACCGGTGCGGGCGTTGCCACGGTGCGTGGGGTGGTGTCGATGGCCATCAGTCCTCCTGACCGAAGGCGCGACGCTGCACGACGCGCAGGAATACGAACGAAATGAGAATGGTCGCCAGCGCGATGACGATCGAGCTGGCCGCCGCCGACCCGATGTCGTCGCGGGTGAACGCATCGCGATAGACCTTCATGAGCGGGGTCCAGCTGGTGGAGAGCGAGTTGGTCAGCGGGCGCAGGGTCGTCGGCTCGGCGAAGACCTGCAGCGTCGCAACCATTGAGAACAGCGCCGTCATGATCAGCGCCGGGGTGATGATCGGGATCTTGATGCGCATCGCGATCTGGAACTCGGTGGCTCCGTCGATGCGGGCGGCTTCGTAGATGTCAGAGGGAACCGCGCGCAGCGAGGTGTACATGACGATCATGTTGAACCCGACACCGCCCCACAGTGCGATGTTCGCGATCGCGAAGATGACGAGCTGGTTGGAGAGGATCTCGGGGGCATCGATGCCCAGGCGTTCGAGCACCCAGTAGATCGGGCTGACCGCGGGCAGATAGAGAAAGCCCCAGAGCAGGGAGCTGATCACGGCAGGCACCGCGTACGGCAGGAAGATCGCCACCCGCGAAAAGCTCGTCGCCCGGCTGCGCTTCGAGTCGAGAAGCAACGCGAACAGCAGGGCGAGAAGCAGCATCGTCGGCACGAGTATCAGCCCGTAGAGCAGAACCCGCAGAACGCTCGCAACGAAGTCCGGATCGAGCGCCGCAACGTAGTTCTCGAAACCGGCGAAAACCGTCGATCGGCTCCCCGAACCGAGACCGAGCCCGCTCACCTTCGTCTTCTGAAAACTGAGCACGAGCGTGTAGAGAATCGGTGCGGCCATGAAGAGCACGAACAGCACAATGCCCGGCGCGAGCATCAGGTACGGCACGGCAATGCGAGAGCGCCGCGCTGATCGGGAGCGCCGCGCGTCTTCGCGAGCGAGTGTGGTCATCGTTGTCCTTGGTTCGCGGGAACGTGCGGGGCAGCGATGGGCTGCCGCCCCGCACGATGGGTGGGGGCCTCGCGGCTACTTGACCGTGAAACCGGTCTTCTTCATGTCTTCGACGGTGATCGTCTGCATCTTCGTGACCGCCTCGAGGAAGGCCGATTTCGTCTTGGCGTCTGCAGCTTTCGCGAACTCGTCGTTGTAAGCGCTGAAGGCGACGTTGACATCGGGGCCGTAGGTGAACGACGAGACCCCGTCGGATGCCTGCGCGGCTACGTCGTAGAAGTCAGCCTGGTTCGAGATGAACTCGGGTGGGTCGGTCAGCGCTGCGGATGCCGCATCCGTCGCCGCGGGGTAGATCCCCGAGATGTCGGCGAGTGCCTTAACGGCTTCAGGATCGGTATTCAGCCAGGTGGCGAACTCGACAGCGGCCTCGGCGTGGTCGGACTGGGTCGTGACCGCAGTCGTGGATCCACCCCAGTTGCCGTTGGCGTTGTCGCCGGCGGTCCACTGCGGAAGCAGTGCTGCCTCCCACTTGCCCGCGGTGTCAGGCGCATTGCCCGCGAGAACCCCGGGGCCCCAGACCGCGCTCAGCCAGCCGACCTGGCTGCCGTCGTTGAGCCCGGCATTCCACTCGGGGGTGTACATCGGTTTGTTGTCGATTACTCCCTCTTCGACGAGTCCGCCCCAGTAGTCGGCGACCTTCTGGGTGGGCTCCTGGTCGATGTCGACACTCCACGCGTCGCCATCCACACCCCACCACGAGGCACCGGCCTGCTGCGACAAGCCAGCGAACCAGCCCGCGTCATTCGCCGAAAATGTTCCGAGGTAGCTCTTGGAGTCGGCCTCGTGCACGGTGCGCGCTGCCTCGGCGTACTCGTCCCAGGTGGTCGGAACGGTGATTCCGAGATCCTTGAAGATGTCCGCGCGGTAGTAGAACATCATCGGCCCCGAGTCCTGCGGAATCGCATAGACGGCGTCGCCGCCGAGGGTGACCGCGTTCCAGGTGCCCTCGCTGAACTCGTCTTTGACCGACGCATCCAGCGTGTCGGAGATGTCGAGAAGCGCATCACTCGAGACGAGGGTGGGGATCTTCTGGTACTCGGCCTGGATGAGGTCGGGGGCTCCGCTGCCAGCCTTGATCGCGGTGAGCAGCTTGGTGATCGCCGGGTCACCGCCGTCCTGCTTGTTGACAGTGACCTGGATGTCGGGGTGCGATTCGTTCCAGATATCGACGACCTTGTCGAGGTTCGGGGCCCAGGCCCAGTAGTTGAGTTCGACCGGGCCGGTATCAGCCGGTGTGGTCGAGCATCCGGTCGCACCTAGGGCTACTGCCGCTATGGTCGCCACCGCCGCGAATCGGGTGAGTGCACGCATTTCGTCCTCCTTGTCGAATGCGATCGTCCAGGTGTTCTGCCTTGGCGCAGAGGGCGTACTCCATCTCGAGAGCGAGCGCTGCCTGTGATCGGTAACAGTCACGCACGGACCACAGGAGCTTGTCAAGGGCTAGTGGGGGCTTGACAGCGGCATAGTGTTCAGTGATAGAACTGTGACCGCGCACAGTCAAAGAGGATGAGATGACGATCGACCACCACACAAGCCCCGCCACACCCGCCGCCCACACCACCGGGCTCCCCGAGGTGGCAAGCCCTTTCGCCACCCGCAGCCTGCGGTACGGGGGCGACTACAACCCCGAGCAGTGGCCGCGTGAAACCTGGGTCGAAGACGTCGCCCTGATGCAGCAGGCCGGCGTGAACCTGGTCAGCATCAACATCTTCTCGTGGGGTCTCATCGAGCCGACTGAGGGTGTGTACGACTTCGCCCAGCTCGACGAGATAGTCGAACTGCTGTCGGGTGCGGGAATCGATATCGACCTCGGCACCCCCACCGCGTCGCCCCCGGCCTGGTTCTGGAAGAAGTACCCCCACGCCCGCCCGGTGACCCGAGACGGTGTTCCCCTGGGCTTCGGCTCCCGGGGCATGGCGAGCCCGAGCTCACCCGAATACCGTCGCGCCGCGGTCGCCGTGACCGAGCAGCTGGCGAGGAGGTACGGCGCCCACCCGGCCGTCGCCATGTGGCACGTTCACAACGAATATGGTGCGCCGGTCAGCGACAGCTATGACGATGCATCCGTCGTCGCATTCCGCGAGTGGCTGCGAGCCCGCTACGGCAGTGTCGAGGCCGTCAACGACGCCTGGGGAACCACGTTCTGGGGCCAGCGCTATGGCCAGTGGGACGAGATCGATGCCCCACGCACTGCGGCGAGCGTCGTGAACCCGGCCCAGCGCCTCGACTTCGCGCGATTCACCTCGGATGCCCTGCTCGAGTGCTACATCGGCGAGCGCGACGCCATCCGCACGTACAGCCCGAATCTTCCCGTGACAACGAACTTCATGGCCACGAGCTGCCCGTCGATGGACCTGTGGAAGTGGTCGCGCGAAGTCGACGTCGTCGCCAACGACCACTACCTCACGGCCGAACGACTCGACAGCCACGTCATGCTCGCCATGGACGCCGACCTCACCCGGTCGCTCGCCGGCGGCCGGCCCTGGATGCTGATGGAGCACTCGACCTCGGCCGTCAACTGGCAGCCGCGCAACATCGCGAAGCGCGACGGCGAACTGGCGCGCAACAGTTTGTCCCACCTCGCGCGCGGAGCCGACGCGATCCTGTTCTTCCAGTTCAGGGCTTCGCGTTTCGGCGCCGAGAAGTTCCATTCCGCGATGCTTCCCCACGCGGGAACCGACTCACGCGTGTGGCGTGAGGTGCTGGAGCTGGGTGAAACCCTCGGCTCCCTCGGTGAGCTCCAGGGCAGCCAGCTGGCCGCGCGGGTGGCAATCCTCTGGGACTGGGAATCGTTCTGGGCCCAGGACCTCGAGTGGCGACCGAGTGTCGACGTGCGGCACCGCGCCACGATCGAGGCTTTCTACGCCGCGCTCTGGGAACGCAACGTGACGGTCGATTTCGCGCATCCGGAATCCGACCTGTCGCAGTATGCCCTGGTGCTCGCCCCGTCGTCCTACCTCCTCACCGACGCGGCCTCGCGGCGCATCAGCGACTTCGTCTCCGGTGGGGGCGTCTTTCTGGCCTCTTACTTCTCGGGAATTGTCGACGTCAACGACACCGTTCCGTCGGGCGCGTACCCCGGCCAGCTTCGCGACGTGCTCGGACTACGGGTCGAGGAGTTCCTTCCGCTGCGTTCGGGCGAAAGCGTGACACTGACTGACGGAGCCTCCGGCTCGCTCTGGGCGGATGCCGTGATCACGACCAGCGCCGACGCCGTCGCCCGCTACGCTGACGGCCCCGCCGAGGGCTCCCCTGCAATCACGAGGAACCCCATCGGTTCAGGATCTGCCTGGTACGTGTCGACCGAGCTGGATGCGAACGCCCTCGGCGCACTGCTCGAACGCGTTCTCGACGAGGCCGGGGTCGCACACTCGGCCACCGCCGCCGGGGTCGAGATCGTCACCCGGCACGGGGACAGCGCTGACTACCGGTTCCTGATCAACCACTCCGGCCTCGACACTGACGTGCAGTTCGATGCCACAGCGACCGAGCTGGTCACCGGCCAGGCGATCCATGGAGCTCTGACCGTTCCCGCGGGAACGGTGCGGATAGCGAGGGTGCCGGTCGGCTGACCCGGCAGGTCGCAGCAGCGACGAACGTCAGCGCAGAGATGTCAAGGAGGACACATGAAGCACCGCATCACGATTCGTTCCGCGTTAGCGACCGCGACCGCGCTTGGTCTGCTCGTCGCGCTCGTCGCACCAACCACGGCGAGCGCAACGGCTTCGCCGGGGCTCACCAACCCGGGATTCGAGTCGGGCCTCACCGGTTGGACGGTGACCGGTTCGGCAGCGGCGGCAAAGGCCGACGCCGGCGGTGATGATTCGGCCACTCGGCTCACGCACTACCTGGCTGGCGCTGGCTCAGTCACGACAAGCCAGAGGCTGCGACTGCCGTCGACCGGCTGGTACAGCTTCACGGCCTCGGTCAAGTCCGGTGGTCCCGTGAATTCCAGTTCGCTCGTGGTGAGCGGATGCGCGGTGGCCGCGAAGACGACAGTTCCGTCAACCGAGTCCGACGACTCGTGGCTGACGCTCGCCGTGAGCTTTCGCGCGCTGAGCCGCTCCTGCACCATCGGCATCCGCACCTCCGGAGCAACCGCCTGGGCCAACGTCGACAACGTCGCGGTGACCCCCGGCCGCACCGAGCGCGCGATCCGCGGTGCCGACCTGTCGAGCATCCCGCGCAACGAAGACAAGGGTGCGGAATATCGCACCCCGGGCGGCCGCGACGTCGACCCGGTGTCGGCTTTCGCACTCGCGGGCGCCAATGTCGGCCGCCTCAAAGTCTGGGTCGACCCGGCTGACGGCTACAACGACCTCGACGATGTCGTCGCCATGGGAAAGCGCATCACCCGCGCCGGAATGACGGTTCTCGTCGACTTCCACTACTCCGACCGCTGGACCGACCCGGGAGCGCAGGGCGTTCCTGCCGCGTGGGCAGATGACTCGGTTGCCGAGATGACTGCGCACCTTCGCGCACATACCGTGCAGGTGCTGACCGCGCTGAAGAAGGCCAAAGTCAGCGTGGGCTACGTGCAGGTGGGCAACGAGATCAATCCGGGCATGTTGTGGCCGTATGGTCAGACCTGGGATGTCGACACCAGCGACGGGGTGACCGGTGCACAGTGGGACAACCTCGCCGGATTCCTGACGGCTGGCTCGACCGCAGTCGACCAGGTCTTTCCGAAGGCGAAGGTCATCCTGCACCTGACGAATATCAACAACGGCGTCGGATCCCTGACCTGGTGGTTCGACGAGATCACCGCCCGCAACGTGCCGTTCGACATCATCGGGCTCTCGTACTACTCCTACTGGCACGGCAGCTTCGCCGACCTGCAGGAGGCGGTGTCGGTTCTCGGCGATCGTTACGACCGCGACGTGATCGTGGTGGAGACCGCGTACCCGTTCACACTCGCGGATGACCCGGAGTCGCCGTGGGAGAACACGATCGACCTCGAGAGCGAGCTGACCGCGGGCTATCCGGCCACGCCGGCCGGGCAGGCAGCCAACTTCCGGGCTGTGCAGGATGTCACCGTTGCTGCCCCGGGCGGGCACGGCCTCGGGGCCATCTATTGGGAGCCGGCGTGGACTTCGGTCGCGGGTGCCGGCTGGGATCCGGCCGACCCGAGCTCGGGCAACGCGTGGGAGAACCAGGCGATGTTCGACTACGACGGTCGCCTGCTGGTTCCCGGGTTCTCGCAGTTCCTGCCCGACTTCGGCACGGTCGCTCCCGGATGGGCGAAGCTGCTGCGTCGCTGACTTGGGCGACTCTCGACAGGAGAAGGTGGCGTCCGACAGCCGCCTTCTCCTGTCGACCGCGCGCTATCGCGGACACGTCCTGACGAGCGGACGAGCCGTGTCCGCAGCCGGTCAGCCTCTCGGTTTTTCGGTGAAAAACGGTTGACCCGTACCCACCAGCGGAGTAAACCGGAACCTGTTGTACCACCGTGAGGAGCAGCAGTGACGACCGAGACCCCGTCATCCACGAACCTTCCGGCCGCAACTGCGGCCACCGAGGCCGAGCGCGAAGCCCGACACGAAGAATCCCTCGCCGTCGAGCTCCGGCGCACGATGACCAGCGGCACCATCTGGTTTGCCGCCGCGATCATCGCCGTCGGTCTGCCGCTGTCCGGTCTGTACAGCGCCGGATGGCGCCCCGCCGACCTCCCGGTGCCAGCCGAAATCGCGTGGTGGCTCGGCGCTGCAATCACCCTCATCGGGACGGCCGGCTTCGCGTGGGCCGGCTGCCCGATCCTCGCCTGGGATGCCGAAACGGCCCAGCGACAGAAGCAGCTCTCCATCCGTGGCGGGGTGCTCCTCTACTTCATCGGCACCGTCGTTGCGGGAGTCGCAGTGCTGGCGGTACCCGCCTGACGGCGCACCAGTTACTTGATAGCATTTGCTATATGGACAACCGTGCAGCACTTGTAAGTCGGCTCGCCGTGGACGCCGCTGAGGCGGACGAGCTCCATGAGCGTTCGCGGGCGCTCCTCGTTGCTACCGTCCGAAAGGGCGTGGTCGAGGGGCTCTCACAGAGGGAGATAGCGGAGGCAGTAGGTCGCAGTCAGCCGGAAGTCTCACGGCTGCTGCGATTTCAGGGCGCATCTCCACTAGCGCGTCGACTCGCTGCCAATCGCCGCGATGTGTCACGTATTGCGCGCAGACATGGTGCAACAAACGTGAGAGTCTTCGGAAGCGTCGCGCGAGGAACTGACAATCCCAACTCAGACATCGACCTTCTCGTCGACTTGGCTCCCGGGACGGGACTCTTCGCGCTTGCGCGCCTTGAGTTCGAACTTGGCGAGCTACTCGAGGCGAAAGTTGACGTCTCGCCCGCTCGTTCGCTACGAGACAACCTCTCGGAACAAGTGATGTCCGAGGCGGTCCCGCTGTGACCAGAAACAATGATGAACTGATTGGCGATGCACTGAATCACATCGCCGCATTGCGACGCCACCTTGAAAGGGGCGACCTGGCCGATGAGACTGAGGCGGACGCAGTGAGTCTTCGTTTGGCCGCCGCGATCGAGGCGCTTTCGGATCTCGAGCCAGAGGTTCGCGAAGACCTGTTTGGGGAGGATTGGAAAGTGATCTGGGCTACCAGGAACCGCATCGCGCACGGTTATGCCTTCGTTGACCTCTCCGTCATTCAGGACACGGTGGAAAATGATCTACCCGGGGTTCATGATCGACTTTCGAACTACCGACTTGGACGGAAGAAGTAGCAGGAGGGGCATTACTCGATCCCACTTCTGCAGTACTCGACCGCTAGGGTTCGCAAATGAGCGATTTTGTGGTTGAGGTCTTGAAAGTCCTTGCAGCTCCCATCGCGGCTTTGGCCGGCGCGTTTGGTGGCATCAGACTCACGGAAAGTCGGGTAATGAAGCGCGAAGAGTTGCAGCGCTGAGAAGCACGGAAGCGCGACGTGCGCGATGCAGCTGTCGAGCTCGTTCAGACAGGGGAAACGTGGGCAACCTCAAGCATTTCCTGCGCAATGTGGTCGCTTGGCTCGGGCATCGACGGCCAGGCCCCGGCGGAAGAAAACCGGGCACAAAGAAGCGACGACCTCTTCGAAGCACGCAACGCTCATGTGGCCGCCACGAGTCGATTCGCTTGAGCGTATCCGACGACGGTCCCGCTAGGTCCTTCGAAGCTATGCGGGCGAAAATGAACGCCGCGATCAGTGCAACGAGCCGCGTGTACGGGGCTATCGCTACCTCTCAGAACGTAAGCCCTGACGCGATGTCTGACATGTTCCAACTATTCGACCACTATCGAAAGAACTTGGAAGTTTTCGAGACCGAACTTCGCCCCTTCGTTGCAGACACTCTTCTCATCCCTCCCACTCGCTCAAAACACCGATGAAAATGGGCTAGCTACTCGCCACCCGAGTTGCGACAGCAGCCTTCGAATATGATGGACTCGTAGGGTGACCCAGACCTATCGCAGCTACGTGGCCATCGGAGACAGCTTCACCGAGGGCGTCGGCGATGACACTCCCGACGGCGGCGTGCGCGGCTGGGCAGATCTCGTGGCCCTCGGACTCGCCCTCGCCGGCCCGGAGCCGGTCAGCTATGCCAACCTCGCCATCCGCGGTCGGCTGCTCGGCCCGCTCGTGCGCGAGCAGCTGGACCCGGCCATCGCACTCGGCGCGGACCTCGTCAGCATCAATGGTGGCGGCAACGACATCATGCGCCCGAAAGTCTCGATCGACGCGATCAGCGACGAGCTCGTCGCCGCAGTCGAGAAGGCCGCAGCCAGCGGTTCACACGTGCTGCTCGTCAGCGGCGCGAACCCGACCCGCCACATCCCGCTCGGCCGGTCGATCGAAGCGCGGGGCAACCGCTTCGCCCAGGCCATCCGCGATCGTTTGCCGCTCGCGAATACGACGTGGGTCGATAACTGGGCGGATGCCGAGCTGGCCGAGCTCAAATACTGGTCGCGCGACAAGCTGCACCTCGGCCCGCTCGGGCACGAACGCGTGGCCGCAAACGTTCTTTCGGCGCTCGGCGTCGAACTCGCCGACGGCTGGGCGACCGGAGCCACCCACGTCGACCACACCCAGCCGACCGCCGCCTACTGGCGCGAGTACGTTCTGCCCTGGATCGGGCGCCGCCTCTCAGGCCGTTCCTCCGGGGACAATCGCGTCGCGAAGATCGCCACGCTGCAGCCCGTCGTGCTGCCCGGCAACGAGTAAGGCCCAATTCGCGTTTCACTCTTGACCGCCGGACGTGAGGTTCGCTACGGTGGTGCCAACGCCACTAGACGAAAGGAGCCCAGCGTGATTAACCCAGCGATTGCACCAGCATTCCGTACCGCCGGCTTCGTCGGCGTTACCTCCGCCTGCTAACGGGGTAGCTCTTCTGCCGCCGGTCCAGACGGTGGTGACGCTCTCGAAGCCCGACCAGGCAGCATCCGCAGATCTCTGCATTCTCCTGCCTTCGGTCACCCACCCCGCAGCTGCCGCGCTCTAGCCCGGCATGTTCGCCGCCCATGCGGCCACCCCTCATTCGGCGACTCCGATCTCTTCGGAGCGCCGCGAAACACACGCACGCCAGCAGGCAAAGGAACCATCACCATGCATACGCAACTGGAGACCACCGTCGGTCACCACCCCCACCCGCCCCACACCGAGACAGAGCTCACCACCGAGTCGCACCAATTGCGTCGCGTCGGCACGCTCGACCGGGCAGCACTCCACCTCGGGCTCGCGCTCGTGCGCTGGGGACGCCGCCCCCTCAAGGGCGAGCGCAGCGAACGCCTCGCCTTCAACCGCGAGGTGCACGAAGCCCGCCGCGAGATGGAGCGAGCTCGCGCAGCGCACCAGGCCTACAACCTGACGCGCATCCGATGAATCACAGTACGACCTTCGGGGCCGTCACCTCAGCAGTTGCTGCGGTGACGGCCCCGCTGTCTTTAAGGAGTCGGTGTTGGAGGCGCGGCAAGCGCTGAGCGTCGCGCAACGAGCCACCAGAGAAGCGCGCCGAGGAACGGTGCAACGACCACGGCGATCGTCCAGAGCGCGCGGATGCCGGGGTCGAGCGTGATCTTCTTGCTCCAGATGCTGAAGACGGTGACGACCATGAAGACAACCACGGCCAGGCAGACGCCCGACCAGGCGATGTCGGCAAATGCGGGGAGGAGCGGGTTGACCGCCTCTTCAGCCGCGTACCCAGACTCGATCATGAGTGAAGAATAGCTCCGCATCAGTCGCGGCACTCGATGTTGTCGAGCGCAGAATAATCTGCTGTGCCTGTTTTATCGTCAAGAACCGCAACCGCGGTCTGCCCTGTCGTGAGCGCACGGGTCGTCCGCGTCACAGTGCCGATCTTCTTGTCGTTCCGGTACACCGTCGCCTCGAGCAGGAAGCCTTTTGCGCAGTAGGCAAGCGTGGTGAATTGCACCCCGACGCAGCTGTAGTTGGCGGCGGCGCACTCGAAGCGGCTGTTCGGCGCCCACTTCCAGTAGAGCGTATCGGTCTGCTTGTAGTACTTTCTCGCCGCCCAGTAGTCATCGAGCTCGAGCTGGGCGGCCGCGGCGGCATCCGCGATCTCCTTCTCTTTGGCAGCCTTGTCGGCAGCCTTGATCGCACGGTCGAGGGCGTCCGCTTTTCTCGCTACTTCCTTCTGCGCTGCGGCGTAGGCCGATTCACTCGCCGAGGCTGCCGTGCTCGATACAGTCGCGCCGACCGCCACGAGGCTCAATACGATCGCCGACGAGACGAGCATGACCGACGATGCAAGAAATGACAGCCCCTTGGGTTTCACGACCGGGTGTTCCGGCTCGAAGCCGGCGTTCACTGCTGCTCGATCGCGGTCGTGGCAGCACCCAGGAACGCGGTGAGAGCGAAGTTCCGCACGACAAGAACGAGGCAGACCGCAGCGGCGGCCAGGAGCACGCTAGTGAGGACGACGACGATCCAGGAATGCGCGACGCGGCGCTGGGTCCAGCGCGGTTCAACGACAGGCGAGGCGGCATCCGCTTGGTGCGGCCCGTCCATGACGGGGTGCGGGGTGATATCCACGGCTGTCACTGCTTTCGATAAAAGGGACTTTGATTCATCTTTTCACACCGGCGAGGGCGCTACGGATTCGTCGGCACCTTCATCACCGCGTCAGCCATTCCAACCGTCTTGTCCATCATGCACGAGGAGAAGACCGAACCACCCGACGAGCCCCACGCCTCAGAGGCCGAGGTCTCCCAGCCGATCCCGCCGCTCTCCGATGCGTCGTAAACCTTTTTCGCGTTATTGAGAGTCGTAGCAGCGGTAACGATCGGCTTCACATTCGCGGCGAGCTTCTCGGCCTGGATCTCGAGCTGGCCGAGGGTCGTGAGCGGGTTGGCCGTCGACGGCGTCTTCGGCGCTCCGGCCGACATCGCCGTGACAATCGCGGTTCCGATCATGTTCTGTGCCGCGTAGATCGCTGTGCCCGTTCCGCCGGCCGACCAGGCCGTGATGCAGTCGAACGGCGCGTAGAGCATCGCGAGCATCGACGACATCGCGGTCGAGACGTTCTTCATCACCTCGATGCCGGCGCCGTGCACACCCAGCTCCTCAAGGCCCATCGCGATGTACCCGATGCCCTGCGCGACGAGGCTCGCCTTCATGATGAAGGCCTGCACTACGGCAGAAAGGGTCGCGGTAGCAACGCCGACGAGCTTCTTCGACACGATTGCCATCTGGTTGCCGATAGCGGTGCCGTAGGTGGAGACCTGCTCGCCCACCGACTTGCTCGAGTAGTACGGGATGACAGTTTTGTCACTGGACATCGTGACGGATGCCCAGTGCGCGTCCTCTTCGTCGATCGCGTCGGTACCGCTGACCCAGTGGCGGAACAGGGTATCCCCCGCGTCGCGAGCGTGGATGACCACGTTGGTGCCACCGAGGTAGCTCAGCGTCTTCGAGGTCGATGCGTTGGCACCGCCCGGCGTGCTCGACGTCTCGCCTCCGGGACAGTTCGGCTGCGTGATCACTTCGAGCAGCTGGGTATCCGAGGGAAGAGACAGCGTGTAGCAGATGGCGGTGAAGTTGGCCGCGAGACGCCCATGGTAGTAGTCGCCATTGGCCCGGTGGCCCTGTCCGACCAACGAAAGCGCGGCATCCGGAGTCTTGTTGGTGCCCTTCACATCGCCCGACCAGCCGGTGAACTTGTACGCCACGGGGTCGGCGACGGTGATGGGCAGCAGCTGCGTGCCGACGGTCCAGGCGTAGTTGCCGTAGCCGGAGCGCGGGTCGGATCCGACCGCGCAGTCGGTTGCGGGCGTGCGTACGAAGTTCTCGAGGTTGCCCTGCGTCGCAGGATTGATGTTCGACGAGCTGGCCGCCGGCACAATTGTGCCGTCGGGTGCGTAGACATTCGCACCGATCGTGACGAACTCGCAGGCGTAGGCGATGATGTCGGTCGTGCCGTAGAGCTCCTGGTCGAGGTACGGCGAACGGGTCCAGGTGCTCGCGACGTTGCCACCCGGGTCACCCGACGCGACGCCGGGCTCCTTGGTCGCCCAGGCGAAGACGACCTCGGCTCCCTCGCCGAGCTTTGTCAGTTCAGCATCGATCGAGATGACGTTGCCGTTGATGCCCTGGTCGTAGAAACGGTCGCCGTACTGCACTGCGCACGCATTCTCACCGTTCGAGAACCTGGTGGTGAGTTTCAGTGCGTCACTGGGAATCGCCGTGAGGTTGAGCGGCCTGCAGTTGGCGTTGGTTCCGTACGATGCCGTCGCGGTCGCGTCGGCCGCCAGCGTCGCGGTGACCGTGGTGTCGTAAATCCTCTTCTTGTCGATTGGCAGACCTGACCAACCGAGAAAGCGCAGTCCGGTGGGGCCAGCAGCCTTCTGCGCCGGGCTCTGCGCCGTGGTCAGGGTCACGGTCGCCCCGGTGCGGTACCAGGTCTCGCCCTTGACCCGCGAGACGAGCGGGCAGTCTGCGGCCGGCGAAACGGTGATCGTTCCGGGTGCACCGAGTGACTTGTCGCCGATGACCTTGGTGGTCAGAGCCACGCACTTGTTGTAGGACGCGGTGATCGAGAACGGGGTCTCGACGATCGGGAAGGTGAACGGACGCGTCTCGACGTAGACCTGGTCAGCCGCGTTCCAGACCCGGGTCGATGCGGTGGGCGTATAGCGCTTCACGTCGCCGCCGAATTCGGTGAAGAACGTGCGCACGCTCGGGCCGGCGGCGTCGACGAGTGTTCCCGCCCCCTGGGTGCCCCACGACCAGCCGGTCTTGCCCGACTGCGGTTCAGCACAGTTCTGGTCAGGGATTCTTGTGGTCAGCGTGCCACCGTCCGGCTGCACGAGGGTCGGCACGCCGGTGTAGCAGAGTGGTCCGAACGCGGCGGTGATGGTGGGGTTCTCGGCGCTGATCGTGTACAGCGAGCGCTGCGCGAATCTCGCGTCACCGGTCAGCCCGGCCCAGCCGTAGAAGGTCGAGTGTTGCGGGATCGACGTTGTGTTGTATCCGACCGAGACTTTCGAGTCCACCTTGAAGTAGGCGACGACGGCCGAATCAGAGACCACAGAGACCGGCTCGCCACACGCCGACTGCGCCTTCCAGTCGACGACATTCAGCGCGGTCACCTTGTCGCTGATGCCGGTCGTGCTGATTCTCACCGGCACGCACCCTGCCTCGGTGTCGATTTGGAAGTTCATCGGCAGCAGCTCCCCGGAGCGGAAGGCCTTGATGGGCAAAGTGTTGATGCCGGCGCTCTGTCGGTTGCTACCGAAGTACACCTGATCGGCAGTGAGGTCAGTGCCCTGGTTGCTGATTCGGGTAATGCTGTAACCCGCTTTTGCGTTCACGTTGATGAAAATCGGGGTGTTGTCGTAGTAGCCGGCGCCGTTGTCGCAGTTCGCCGTGGTCAGTAGTTCGACCGACGCGGATCCGCTCGGCGAAACCGTCGGCGCGACCCACGGCACACACGCGACGATCGTGCCGGTGCGCGAGGTCGAGGCGTCGTTCCAGAGCGGGTTGCCACTGAACGACAGTGAGAAGGTGTCGCCACCGGACTGCGCGCCGACGCGAGGAACCGCGACGTCACACGATCCGGTCATTGCGGTCGACGTGCAGACGACGGTAGCGCCGAGCTTCAGCGTGACGGTTCCGGTGCTCGGGCCGCGTACCGACCAGGAGACCGGAAGAGACGCCAGACCGAACCAGCGATCGGCATTACCCGCGCCGGTGGTCAGGCCCAGCGTCGGAGTGCCCTTGTCGAGGTGCACGATGGTGCCGGACGTTCCGCCGACGTAGTTCGCATCGCCGGAGTAGGTTCCCGAGACGAAGACATCGCCGGCCGAGGTGAAGGGGAACTCGCACGAGGCCGTCCCCGCGTCGAGGGCCGGGTACGACGGGTTTAGTTGCACGGCGCACTGGTCGCCGGTCATGGCGTCAGCCATCGTCACCGTGCCCGTGGGGTTGTGCTTCGGGCGCAGGTCGTCAGGCAGCAGGCTGAACTTGCTGAGATCGAAAGCGACGGATGTCGTGAGCACCGATCGTGCACCGATGGCCGTCGTGCCGGGGCCGGTCACCGAGACCACGACAGGAGCCTTGACCCACGAGTGCTGCATCGTCGTGCGGCTGTCGGCCAGGTTGTCGCTGTTGCCCGAGATGTACTCTGCGACGATGTCACCCGACCACACGACATCCGGCTCGACAGAGATCGTGGCCACCTTGTCGACGTTGAGGCCGACCTGCCCGAGCACCACGTCGCCACGGGAGAACCGCACGCTTCCGATCGCGTTCGATCCTTCAGGAAGGTGCACCTGGGCGGAGTAGACGACCTTGGCACCGACGATGGCCGGGTAGTAGGCGAGCGACGTGCTCGTCGTCGAAAGCGTGAGAGACGTCGGGATCTTGCCGATCCGCACGGTGAACGGTTGCGACTGCGAGGGGCGCAGCGCGGTGTCGCCGGAGTAGTGGACCGTGTACTGGTGGTCGCCAAGAGCAGTGAGACGCGAGATCGGAGCCGAGAGTTCGGCGTGGCCGTTCACGAGCTCGACCTCGTCGAAAGTCGTGATGCCGTCACCGGCCAGGCGCACGGTTCCGGTAGCGGCGGTCACACCGGTCACGTCGACTGACACCTTCAACGGCGAACCGAAGGCGATCTCATCCGGAGCATCGACGGTGATGATCGCGCCGGTGGTGTCGACGTCGACCTGCTTCACGGCGACGTTGTTCGGATTTGTCGAGACGTACCGCGTCTCGATGTCGCTCTTCGCGTAGGTGGCACGGATAGTCCACGAGCCAGCGATATCGACCTTCACCCCGTTGATGTAGGCCTTGGAGAGGTCGGCCTTGCCGTTCACGAGGGCCGTGGTGAATGGCCCGACTGAACCGGCGCCGCTCTTGTTCACGGTGAAAGTGACGGCACCCTTCGGGGTGATCCCGAAGTCGTTGCCCGGAATAGTGACGGTGGCGACAGCCTGCAGGGGCTGCCCCATGACGGCGGATCCATCGACGCTGATCACGGCTTCGAGCGGGTTCACGGTGACTCGGCGGCGCTCTTCCGGGTTGTCAGCCTGCAACTGCGAGCTGCGGAATCCGGTTGCCGGAACGAACTCGGCGGTGAGCCAGAAGTTGTCGGGGCTCACGATCGTTCCAGCGAAGGTGGCGGGGACCGAAACCGTGCGCACGCCGGGGGTCGCGGTGTTATCGGATGCCGACAGGGTCGCGCGCCCGACCTCGTTGCCGAGCCAGCTCAGAACGACGTCCCCCTCGGGAGCCAGCGCGCTGCCCACGCTCGTGACGGTGAAGACGGTCTGGAGGGTTCCGCCGTAGGTCACCGAGTTCTCGCTGAGCGAGTCGAAGCTGATGTCTGTGGTGACGGATGAGATGGAGACCGGCTGCGTTCCCGTTGCGGTGCGGAACTCGCCGTCTCCCGCAAACACCGCCGTGATCGTGTACGAGCCGGGAACCAGCGTGCCGAGTGTGGGAACCGTGATGCTCGTCGCACCGCCAGTGAGTGCGACTGTTCCGAGTGCGATCGGTGCGCCAGACTGCGGCACGGCGGTCACGACGACCGGCGTTCCGTCGGCGGGAATCGCACCGGGCGCGGTCACCGAGATGGAGTAGGTGCGGGTCTCGCCGTAAGTGAGCACGCCACCACCGGTGATCGACACAGTCGGCGTCGCCTTCGAGACGACCAGGTTCGAGGTCTGGCCGTTCGAAGCGGAGAAGTCCGCCGCTCCGCTGTAGCGTGCGGTGATCACGGTGCTACCGACACCCAGCGTCGAGGCGGCTACGCGCAGGGCTGCGACAGAGCAGCCGTTGGTGTTCGGGGCGGTGCAGTCGGCGAGCGCGACCGTGCCGAGGTCGCCGGCGCTCGTCGAGAACGTCACGGTACCGCCGGGCACGAGAGCCGAGGATGCCACGTCGACCGTGGCCGTCAGCGTGACCTGGTCGCCATAAGCCGCAGGTGACGGAGCCGCAGCCACCGAGGTGGTCGTGGTCGACTTGGCGGTGTCGACGCTGACCGCCGGAGAGCTCGACGGCGAGAAGTTGTCGTCGGCAGAGTAACCGTCGCGGGTGTACTTCGCGACGATCTCATGCGTGCCGGCCGTCAACGCGCCGGCGGGAATGACGACCTCGAAGTCCGCCGTGCTGTCTTGGCGCACCTGGTCATCGAGCATGGTGCCGGTGAAGGTCATGGTTCCGTCTACGACCAGGGTGACAACCCCGCCCGGGTCGGCGGTGCTCGGGGCGTCGGTGGTGACCTCGACCGAGACCGTGGTCGGCTTCGCGAAGTTCGGGCTCTGCGGGGCGATGCCCGAGATGCGAGCCCGCGTTCCTGCCACCGTGGCGGTGAACGGCTGCTTCGCGGACTCTGCGTGGGCGTAGGACGAGTCACCCTCGTAGATCGCCGAGATGTCATGGGTTCCGAAAGACACCTGGGTCGTGCTGAGGTCGATGACGACACTGCCGTCGGCGCCGAGCGTGCCGACGCGGCCGCCGACCTGCACAAGGCCGGTCGGGGTCGGGCCCCTGCCGGTGACCTTCACCGTCACGGCACCCTTGACGGTGTCGCCGTGGACGATGGATGCGTTCGGCACGGTGAGCGTGACCGTCGCCTGGCCGAGCACGGCCACGGTGCGCGGCGTCGAGACGCCGATGTGCTGGTCGTCGTCGCTGGAGTAGATCGCGTAGACGTCGTGGCTGCCGATGCCGAGAGCTGACCCGTCGAGTGAGATCGTGGCCGCGCCGTCGACAAGCGCAACCGGCCCGGCGACTACCTGCGTGCCGGACTTGTTGCGTGACAGGGAGACAGTGCCGGCGCGGTCGTCGGCGACCGTCACGATGAAGGGAACAGCCTCGGCATCCGAGACCCTGATTCCCTCACGGCACTGCGCGGAGCCGGGGTCGGCGCAGGCAAGAGCCACATCGACCTTCACCTGCTGCACGGTGTATTGGTACGGCCCGATAGCGCTCGAGTCATAGGGCGCTGCCGGCTGGAACAGCGCGGAGTAGTCGAAGACTTTGCCGCCGGACAAGCCGGAGACCTCGTATTCGGCAACACCGTTGGCGTTCACCGCGATGGGCGCCTGGTCGACGCCGTCGATGGTGAAGACGATGGTACCGGTGGGCACGATCCCGGATGCCGCGGCGACCTGGGCGCGGAACGTGACGGTTCCGTAGACGGTCGGGCTCGGGGTGGCCTCGAGCGCGACGCTGGTCGCGCCGTCGAACTCGACAGCCCCGAGGTCGCAGCCCGTGGCCGGACGGGTGTTGCCCAGTGCGTCGACGGCGGGGCACGAAGTACCAGCGGCGATGGCGGGGTTGTAGCCCTGCGCGAGGGGGAAGACCGGAACAACGCCCGACTCGTCCAGCGCGCGAACGAGAGCGCTGGTGCGGGTGCCCGATCCGCCCTGGCACGAGCTGTCGCCCTCGGCCGAGAGGTTGTGGCTGCCGGCGAAGTAACCCGAACACATGAAGGCCGCGTTGCCGGTCCAGTTAGTGGTGAAGACCGAGTTGCGCACGGTCGACTGCGCCGAGCCCGACTGGGCCGCGAGCGAGCCACCCTCTGAATTCACGAACGTGCTGTTGACGACATCCATGCCCGCGTCGCCGTAGACGTCGCTGCCCTGGTTGAACCCGGGGGTGTACTGGTCGCCGATGCCGTTGGCTGAGAAGGTCGAGTTGATGACCGTGGCCCGCCCCGTGGCGCGCACGGCGCCGCCGGTCGAGCTCGACCCATAGTAGGTCGCACGGTTCGTCAGGAACGTGCTGCCCGTGATGATGATCTCCCGGGCGAAGATCGCGCCACCGGAGGAGAAAGTGTTGTTCGAGCGGAAGGTCGAGCCGGTGACCGTGGCCTTGTTCACGCCGGCGAGCAGCGCACCACCGCCACTCTGCTCGTTCGAGGCGTAACCGTGGCTGAACGAGAGGCCGGTGACCGCGAGGTTCCACTGTTCGCTGACGACACGCAGGATCTGGAACTGGTCCTGGCCGTCGAGCAGCACGCGCTTGCCGCTGGCGTCGATCGTGAGCTTTCCGGCGACGATCTTGTTGGTGACTCGCTTGGCCGCTGCGATGGCCACGGGCTGGGCGGTTGCGGTCGTCTTCGCTGCAGTCTTCGTCACGAAGGATGCCGGCGCGGCCGAGATCGTAGCGCCGGTGCCCTGCGCGGCCGGTTCGCTCTCGGTGCTCGCGCTGTCGTCG
>Ga0247736_10000122_pt1 | contig 29413 bp, 23 predicted proteins | sample UWRJL193509B2_FD_180935 | JGI IMG/M metagenome (GOLD analysis project Ga0247736, IMG submission 180935) | Plant litter microbial communities from Arlington Agricultural Research Station in Wisconsin, United States - UWRJ-L193-509B-2 | ecosystem: Environmental > Terrestrial > Plant litter >...
CATGGCATGAGCATGGCGAGCAATTACAACACGCGTGCCCGTGCGGCTGAGGTAATGGTGGATGGTGACAAAATCCACTTAATTCGCCAGCGAGAAAAAATCGCGGATTTGTTTGCGCTAGAGCAATTACTGCCTTAACTTAACACGATTGATAAAATAAAAAAGCGAGGTACTTACCTCGCTTTTTTTGTAGCTTTTAAGTGTTAAGTTTTAATCAAAAATCACGGTTTTATTCGCATACAGCAAAATACGATTTTCAATATGCCAGCGCACGGCTTTACTCAGTACGATGCGCTCTAAATCGCGGCCTTTTTGAATCAAATCTTCCACTTGGTCGCGGTGCGAAATGCGGTCAATATCTTGCTCGATAATCGGGCCTTCATCTAACACTTCTGTTACGTAATGGCCTGTTGCGCCAATCAATTTAACGCCGCGTTCAAACGCACGATGATAGGGACGCGCACCAATAAATGCAGGTAAGAACGAGTGATGGATATTGATGATTTTTTGCGGATAACGCGCGACAAAATCCGGCGACAGAATCTGCATATAACGCGCTAATACGATTAAATCAATATTGTAATCTGCAAACAACTTAAACTGCGCCGCCTCAGCCGCGGGTTTGTTGTCTTTATTGACTTCAATATAATGAAAATCGATTCCGTAAAACTTAACCAAAGCTTCCGTATCACGATGATTACTGATAATTAACGGGATCTCACAGGCCAATTCGCCGCTTTTATGACGATGCAATAAATCGGCTAAACAATGATCATATTGCGAAACCATGATCGCCACACGCGTTTTATGTTGCGACAGTTTAAGCTGCCAATGCATATTGAATTTGCTGGCAATTGGCGCAAATGCTGGCTCAAAATCGGTTTCGGCTAGATTGAAATTAGCGACATCCCATTCCACACGCATTAAAAATAGATTATTTTCTGCATCTTGATGCTGGTCTGCGTGTAAAATATTGGCATTATGCTGATACAAAAAATCAGCAATGGCCGCCACGATGCCTTTTGCATCTGGACAGGTAATTAGTAATGTTGCGGTATTTTTCATATCATTATTTACAGCCGTTGTTTTACAGCTGTTTAATTAAAAATTTGTGCCATTATACCGAATTATAATGACTAACTAATCACATGCAGTTAACCATTTAAATCATGAGCGAAACGCTAACTAAACCAACTAATACAGCGCCAATTGACACACCAGCGCGAGCCGATATCGTTTTAGCGAATCCGCGTGGATTCTGTGCGGGTGTTGATCGGGCCATCATTATTGTTGAACAGGCATTAGAAAAATTTGGCGCGCCAATTTATGTGCGAAACGAAGTGGTCCATAATAAATTTGTGGTGGATGGATTACGTGCCAAAGGCGCTATTTTCGTAAACGAATTAGATAAAATTCCGACTGGCAGCACGGTTATATTTAGCGCACACGGTGTTTCAAAAGCAGTAAGACGAGAGGCTGAATCGCGTGGATTAATCGCGTTTGACGCGACTTGTCCACTGGTAACAAAAGTACATATCGAAGTGGCAAAAATGCGCCAAGCCGGAATGGAAATCGTGATGATTGGTCATAAAGGTCACCCAGAAGTTGAGGGGACTATGGGGCAAGCTGAAGATGATCATATTGAAGATAATCCTGCTGATTTAGGGATGTATTTAGTTGAAACACCTGAAGATGTACTGAACTTAACCGTTAAAAACGCTGAAAAACTAGCTTTTGTCACACAAACGACGCTTTCGATGGACGATGCCGCGATGGTGATCGATGCACTTATAGCCAGATTCCCGCTGATTAAAGCACCAAAAAGCGACGACATTTGTTATGCCACGCAAAATCGCCAAGACGCGGTCAAAATCATGGCAAAAGATTGCGATTTAGTGATTGTCGTTGGTTCACCTAATAGTTCAAATTCCAACCGATTAAGAGAAGTCGCGCAAAATCAAGGCGTTGAGGCATACATGGTGGATAACGCCAGTTATTTAAAACCCGAGTGGCTGATTGGTAAAAAGAAAATCGGCGTTTCTGCTGGCGCATCTGCACCTGAAGTTTTGGTGAAAGAAGTCATTGCGAAGTTGCAAGCTTTTGGCGCTGCTGAAGTAACCGAGTTGCAAGGCGTGATTGAAAGTGTCGTGTTTCAATTGCCTAAAAACTTAACCAATGCTGCAAAAACTCGTCAAGAATAACGCTGCTAATCGCCTTAATAAATATTGATAAAAGATTTATTAACCGTGTTTAAAACGCCTATTTCTGCACTGGTATTGATTCATACTAAAGATTTGCAAGTGTTAATCATGGAGCGCGCGGATAAAGCAGGTTTTTGGCAGTCGGTTACTGGTAGCATTGAAGCTGACGAAACGCCAAGAGATGCGGCGATTCGTGAAGTGCTTGAAGAAACCGGGCTAGACACCAATCAATACGATTTGCGAGATTGGCAAGCCAGTAATGTTTATGAAATCTATCCGCATTGGCGGCATCGTTATGCGCCAGGCGTGGTGGAAAATACAGAGCATTTATTTGGCCTAGAATTGCCACAACCATTACCCATTAACTTAGCCCCAGATGAACACGTTAATTATGAATGGGTAGATTGGCGCGAAGCAGCAAAGCGCGTTTTCTCTTGGACGAATATCGATGCGCTTAAAAGATTAGGTGAAAGACATGGTTTGGTTTTATAAATTTTTCAGTTTTATAAAATCACCAAATTAAAAACAGCTAATAAAGATTACTTAACAAAATACAGCTATAAAATTAAAGTTGTAAAATAAAGCAATAAAATAAACCTTTCAAGTGTCGCAAGCTCAAACTCATATGCAAACACAAGCGCTTAAATCTAGTCCTATTAAATTTGAAAAATACCAAGCAGTGGATGACGCGGATTGCCAGCGTCGCATTATCGCCGCGCGTAACAAACTGGGTAAACGCTTGGTAATTTTAGGCCATCATTATCAAAATGAAGCGGTCTATCGCCACGCCGATTTCACAGGTGATTCACTTAAATTATCACGCTATTGCGAAGATTTAGATGCCGAATTCATCGTATTTCTGGGCGTGCATTTTATGGCCGAAGTGGCCGATATTTTAAGTCGCCCAGAACAAGTTGTTGTTTTGCCAGATTTGGCTGCGGGTTGCAGTATGGCGGATATGGCGAATTTGGCAAAAGTAGAACGCAGTTATCGTGAACTGAGCAAAGTGCTGGATTTTGATGAAACAATTACGCCTGTCACTTATATTAATTCCGCTGCTGATTTAAAAGCTTTTTGTGGTGAGCATGGTGGTATCGTTTGCACCAGTACGAACGCACCAAAAATTCTGGAATGGAGTTTTGTGCAGCGCGAAAAAGTGCTGTTTTTCCCTGACCAAAATCTAGGTCGCTGGTCTGGGCATAAAATGGGCATTCCATTAGAACAGATGCCGATTTGGGATCCTGATCAGCCGATGGGTGGTTTAACGGTTGAAGAAATCAAGAATGCTAAGATTTTGCTGTGGAAAGGTCACTGCGCCGTTCACCAAATGTTCAGGCTGCAAAATATCACCAAATTCCGTGCCGATCATCCCGATGGCATTGTAATCTCGCACCCTGAAGCGCCATTTGAAGTTTGCTTGAATTCTGATTATGTCGGCTCAACTGAATATATCTTAAAAACCGTCAGTGAAGCAGCGCCTAATACTAAATGGCTGGTCGGCACTGAGCTGAATCTGGTCAATCGTCTAGCCGAACAAATGAAACCACAAGATAAATTAGTGCAGTTTATGAGCCATGTCGTATGCGAATGCTCAACAATGGCGCGAATTGATCCGCAGCATTTGGCTTGGACGTTGGAGAATCTGGCGGAAGGAAAAATCGTCAATCAGATTAAAGTGCCAGAGCGCGATGCTAAATTGGCCAAACTCACTTTAGAACGCATGCTGGCGGCTTCTTAAAACGCCTATAACGTCATTCCCGCGAAGGCGGGAATCCAGTTCTGGTGAAATTACCTACTATTTAGTTTGTTACACGCGACATGTTAGAAACCGAATTAAATGGACTGCGTTTAAAGTCAAAATGGATTCCCGCCTGCGCGGGAATGACGTGGTTAAAAACAGGAAATAAATGAGTATTGATACCTGCGATTTATGTAAACCAAGCCCTCACCAGGTATTGTGGCAAGACGATTTTTGCCGTGTGGTGCTATTGAAAGATGCGGATTATCCAGCCTATTGCCGCGTTGAATTGCTGGAACATATCAAAGAAATGACTGATTTATTGCCGCATCAACGCGCAAGAATGATGAAAACAGTTTTTGCGGTTGAATTAGCGTTAAGACAAGTGACGCATGCGGACAAAATCAATCTGGCCAGTTTAGGTAATAAAACGCCGCATGTGCATTGGCATGTGATTCCGCGTTTTGAAAATGACAAGCATTTCCCTAATTCTCATTGGGGTGAAGCGTTACGTGATGGTCAGCCTTTTAACTTAACTGTCGCAGCCTTAGAAACCTTAAAACAAAAGATTAAAGCGCATATTGAATGCGCTTTAATCGTCTAGTAACCATTTAATCAACAGCTGCTCAATTTAACTTTACTCAATAGGTAGAGTTAACACCATTATTCAATCAATATTTTAAGGCTTACTCAATTACGAGTCGAGTCACTACTTTGTCATTGATTAAATGGCTTTCAATAATCTCTTCAATATCGTCATTATCCACAAACGTGTACCAAATCGCCTGCGGATATACGATTAATAATGGGCCTAATTCGCAACGATCAAAGCAGCCCGCGCGGTTAATACGTACTTTCCCTTCACCATTTAAGCCCAGTTTTTTTACGCGTTTTTTCATGTAATCAAATGCCGCTTCTGCACCTTTATCTTGGCAGCAAGATTCACCATCTGGGCGCTGATTCAGGCAGAAAAAAACATGATGCTTAAAGTGATTATCTATATTTTTCATTTAATTTTTGCTTCAAAATTGCAAGAATGAAGAAAGGGAGGCGCAGGCAGTACGTTTAGTACGGCAAGTCGAAACTGACGCCGAGTATTGTAATTCAAGCAAAATCATTGGGTTGCCAACGCATCTTCCTGGGTAAAAGTCCACGTTCGAGTAATCCCCAAAATATCGGTATTTTTCTTCATTTCATCGGTAAACCTGGCATAAGGTGCCGCCAAATAGACAATATTTTTGGCCGCTTCATCCAGCACTTTAGAGCCAGAACTCTTATCGATATCAATCTTTTCGATGCTGCCATCTGACTTAATTGATACCGTCATGCGCAATTGTCCGTAGATTTTTTGATCGCGTGCTGCTTGTGGATAATTCATATTGCCGATGCGCTCCACTTTTTGCCGCCACGCTTCCAGATACATCGCATCGCTGGCTTCCTTGGTTCGCGCACCTATAAATCTTCTTTTCGGGCGCTTTTGGTACTCGTCTTGTTGTTTGGCGATTTGCGCTTCTAATCGGTCAATTTCAATACTCGCCGCAATCAAATCGGCGCGATTGAGTGATTTTGCAACCGCTTTTTGGTCGCCTTGTTCAGGGTCAGCAGAAGCGGCATCTTGCGTTGGGTTAGATTCCACTTTTTTAGTGGCATTAATCTGAGTGAATAATTCTTGCGCTTGCTTTTCTAAAGTATCGACACGCTTTTGTTCACGCGCTTCTTGCGCTTTTAACTTAGCCGCTTTTGCCGCGCTGTGCGCATCTGCACTCGGTTTCAACTTTACTTCTGTGGTTTTTTGTTTAGGTGCTGGCAACGCGGTTTTCATTTGCCGATCCGCATCGGTATTGCCACCACGATCCAGATTAGCCTGTGCTAACAACTCGGCTTTTTCTGGCGCATTCTTGGTTTTGGCGTTCACTAACACTACATCTAACGAAGGTAATTTATTAGCGAGACGCTTGAGTTCCGGCTCAAAATGAATAGTTAATATGACTAAATGCACAATAATAGAAATGGCAACGGCAACACCAAGCGCGCTAAAACTCGCCAATGGATTTACCTTTGTCGAGTTAACTGCCAGTTCGGATTGTTTCAGCACAGCACTCAAACTTTATTTTCCGTTATCGTTTACTTGCTTAAGATTGAGAAAAATTCAGCGCATCTAGGATTTTTTGATGCACGCCACCAAAACCGCCATTACTCATCACCAAAATATTATCGCCCTGTTTAGCCGCATCGCTGATCGCTTTGACTAACAAATTTAAATCATCAAAGGTCTGTGCTTTATGCGCAATTGGTTTTAATGCATCGGCTGCATCCCAGCCTAAATTTGCACCGTAGCAAAATACCAAATCAGCCTCTTTTAAACTGGCAGGCAATGCGTCTTTCATTACACCCAGTTTCATCGTATTGCTTCTGGGCTCTAATACAGCCAATATCTTTGCGTTGCCAACTTTCGCACGTAAACCTGCCACGGTCGTCTCAATCGCGGTAGGATGATGCGCAAAGTCATCATAAACGGTGATGTTGTTCACCACACCTTTTATTTCCATGCGGCGTTTAACGTTTTTAAATTCGGTTAAGGCGGCGATGCTCACCTCAGTAGAAACGCCCACATGGCGCGCAGCAGCGATACTTGCCAGCGCATTCATGCGATTATGTTCGCCCAATAAATCCCAATTTACACGACCTTGCGGTTTGCCTTGGTAAATAACATCAAAGCTGCCATTTCCTGCTGCGTTTTTAGCTTGCCAATCTGCATCCGTGCCAAATTTTTCCACTGGCGTCCAGCAGCCTTTTTCAATCACACGATTCAAACTGGATTCTTTACCATTGGCCACCACTAAACCCTGCTGCGGAACGGTGCGCACTAGATGGTGAAACTGTATTTCAATCGCCGCTAAATCGTTAAAAATATCAGCATGGTCAAATTCTAGGTTATTTAATACAGCTGTGCGCGGGCGATAATGCACAAATTTTGAACGCTTATCAAAAAACGCCGTGTCATATTCATCGGCTTCAATAACAAAAAAAGGTGAGATGCTTTTTTTATCCTGAACTGGTGCCTGCGATAAACGCGCTGAAACATCGAAGTTTTGCGGCACACCACCGATTAAAAAACCGGGTGCCAAACCTGCATACTCCAATATCCAAGCCAGCATTGAGCTAGTCGTTGTTTTGCCGTGCGTTCCCGCAACCGCCAAAACCCATTTACCTTGCAACACGTTCTCAGCCAACCATTGTGGGCCAGAAATATAAGGTAATCCTTTATTCAGAATTTCTTCCATCAATGGATTGCCGCGCGAAACCACATTGCCGATCACATAAATATCTGGATTTAGATCAGTTTGATTTGAATCAAACCCTTCTATTAACTCAATGCCTTGCGCCTGTAATTGCGTACTCATTGGCGGATAAACGTTCGCATCGCAACCAGTCACGCGATGCCCAGCCTGCTTCGCTAACACGGCAATGCCGCCCATGAATGTACCGCAAATACCTAGAATGTGAATGTGCATAATATGATTTTAACTGTTTAAAATAACTTAAGGGTTAACCCAAATTCGGACTTAACCACCGCTCTAAATATTCTTTCGGCAAATCCCTGCGTTTTGCCATATCTTCTAGCTGATCCATGCCGATTTTATCTACACTAAAATACTTAGCTTCTTTGTGCGCAAAGTAAAAACCCGAAACCGCGGCGGCGGGTAACATGGCGAATGACTCTGTCAGTTGCATGCCGATTTCTTCTGCCTGCAGCAGGTTAAACATATCCGGTTTTACCGTGTGGTCTGGGCAAGCCGGGTAGCCCGGCGCAGGGCGGATGCCTTGATATTGTTCTTTAATTAATGCGTTTACATCCAGCTTTTCATCTGCTGCGTAACCCCAGAAATCGGTTCGCACGCGTTCGTGCATATATTCAGCAAAGGCTTCAGCGAAACGGTCGGCCAAGGCTTTAAACATAATGCCGCTAAAATCATCATGGGCATCGGCAAAGCGCTTTTCAATTTTCTCAGTGCCTAATCCGCCAGTGACAGCGAAAAGTCCGATGTAATCATCGACTGTGCTTTCAACACTTTGGCCTTTAGGCGCGATAAAATCGCTTAAGCATTGATTAGGGCGCGGAACGCCATTGATGACGGGCTTAACACTTTGCTGGCGCATGCCGTAATAGGTGAAGGCGATTTTGCTGCGCGTTTCATCGGTGTAGATTTCAATATCGTCATCATTGACGGTGTTGGCTGGCATCAAGGCGATCACGCCATTGGCGGTTAACCAGCGGCCATCAATGATTTTTTTCAGCATTGTTTTGCCTTCGGCAAATACTTTTGTGGCGGCTTCGCCAACGACTTCATCCGTCAGAATCGCAGGATAAAAACCTGCTAGATCCCACGTTTGAAAGAAAGGTCCCCAATCGATATATTGGGCAATCAGATTTAAATCAATATTTTTAAAGACGCGGCGACCGATGAATTTAGGTTTAACTGGCGCAAATTCACCTGTAAACGAAAGCTGCAATTTGTTTTTTCTGGCATCTGTGATGGTTAATAGTGGCACGCCTTTTTTATTGGCGTGCTGGGTACGCGCTTTTTCATAGTCGGCCTGAATCTCGGCCAAATATGCGCCACGCGTTTCGGGCGTGAGCAAGTTTTGCATTACGGTGACTGAGCGCGAAGCGTCTGGCACATAGACGATTGGGCCATCATAAAATGGCGCGATTTTTACTGCCGTATGCGCGCGCGAAGTTGTAGCGCCGCCAATCAATAAAGGTGTTTTTGCTTCGCTAAAATATGGATCGCGTTGCATTTCTTTAGCGATGTAAGTCATCTCTTCTAATGATGGCGTAATTAGCCCACTTAACCCGATAATATCGGCATTTTCTGCTTTAGCCATGGCTAAAATCTCAGCCGCTGGAACCATCACGCCCATATTCACCACTTCAAAATTGTTGCATTGCAGCACAACGCTCACAATATTTTTGCCGATATCGTGCACATCGCCTTTAACCGTAGCAATGACCATTTTGCCTTTAGGCTTAGCAACCACGCCAGTGCGTTCTTGTTCTAACGCTTTTTCTGCTTCGATATACGGAATCAAATGTGCAACGGCTGTTTTCATCACACGCGCTGATTTAACCACTTGCGGCAAGAACATTTTGCCTTGCCCGAATAAATCGCCCACCACATTCATGCCGTCCATCAGCGGACCTTCAATCACATGAATCGGACGACCTCCCGATTTCTCAACCGCAGCACGCGCTTCTTCGGTGTCTTGCACAATAAAGTCAGTAATGCCATGCACCATGGCGTGACTTAAACGCTTTTCAACAGGCACTGGGTTTTCAGGTGTACCGCGCCACTCCAGCGTTGCAGCTTCTTTTTTGCCGCCCGTCACTAATGTGCTGGCAATTTCAATCAAGCGCTCAGTCGGCGCGATGAGATTATTTGGGTCAATAATACGGTTAAGTACCACATCTTCTACACGCTGTTTTAGCTCTGGTGCAAGGTCATCGTAAACGCCCATCATGCCTGCGTTGACGATGCCCATCGTCATGCCAGCTTTAATGGCGTGGTAGAGAAATACGGTATGAATCGCTTCACGTGCAGGATCGTTGCCACGAAAACTAAAACTTACATTTGAAACGCCGCCAGAAATTTTGGCATGCGGCAGGTTTTGTTTAATCCAACGAGTCGCCTCAATAAAATCCACTGCGTAATTATTGTGTTCTTCAATGCCCGTCGCAATCGCGAAGATATTCGGGTCAAAAATAATGTCTTCTGGCGGAAAGCCTGTGCTGACTAATAAATCGTAAGCGCGTTTGCAAATTTCAACTTTGCGCGCATACGTATCGGCTTGGCCTTTTTCATCGAATGCCATCACAATCACCGCCGCGCCGTAGCGACGGCACAATTTGGCTTGGCGCAAAAATTCCGCTTCGCCTTCTTTCATGGAAATGGAGTTGACGATGGCTTTGCCTTGCACGCATTTTAAGCCCGCTTCAATCACGCTCCACTTGCTGGAATCAATCATAATCGGCACGCGCGCGATATCTGGCTCAGACGCAATTAAGTTAAGGAAATGCGTCATGGCTTTGACGGCATCCAGCATGCCTTCATCCATATTGATATCAATGACTTGCGCACCGTTTTCCACCTGCTGGCGCGCGACACTTAAGGCTTCATCATATTGTTCATTGATAATCAAACGCGCAAACGCTTTTGAGCCAGTGACATTGGTGCGTTCACCCACATTCACATACAGCGAATTTTCATCAATGATAAATGGCTCTAGGCCAGATAGTTTGGTGACCGGTTCAAAGCTAGGTACATGGCGTGGAGTTAACGCTTTTATTTCGTTATAAATCGCATTAATGTGCGATGGCGTTGTTCCGCAACAACCGCCTGCCATATTTAAAAAACCGCTATTGGCGAATTCTTTCAATAAGCTGGACGTCACATCGGGCGTTTCATCAAAACCCGTGTCGCTCATGGGATTAGGCAAGCCAGCATTCGGATAAATGCACACGAACGTATCTGCGATTCTTGAAAGCTCTTCCACATACGGACGCATTAAAGTTGCGCCTAACGCACAGTTAAGTCCAACGGTTAACGGTTTTGCGTGACGGATAGAATGCCAAAATGCAGTCACTGTTTGGCCTGACAAAATTCGACCAGATGCATCAGTTACAGTGCCAGAAATCATCAGCGGCATGGTGTAACCGACTTCGTCAAAAAACGTATCGATGGCAAATAAAGCCGCTTTGCAATTGAGCGTATCGAAGATGGTTTCCACCATTAAGATATCTGCGCCGCCTTCTACCAAGCCGTAAATTTGTTCTAAGTAAGCGCTCACCAACTGATCAAAACTCACGTTACGCGCGGCGGGGTCGTTTACATCGGGCGAGATACTCGCAGTTTTAGGTGTTGGGCCTAATGCACCTGCCACGTAACGCGGCTTATCGGGCGTGCTGTATTTTAAGCAAGCGGCTTTGGCCAGTTTGGCAGATTCCACGTTCATCTCATGCACCAAATGCGCCATGTGATAATCGTCTTGCGCGACTGAGGTTGCGCCAAATGTATTAGTTTCAATCACATCCGCGCCAGCGGCTAAATATTGCTCGTGAATTTCTTGAATGACTTGCGGTTGCGTTAAGCTTAATAACTCATTATTACCTTTGACGAACAGTTCACGCTGACCTGCTGGGGCTTTGAAGTCTGTAAAACGCTCACCGCGATAATCAGCTTCTGACAATTTATATTGCTGAATCATCGTCCCCATCGCGCCATCTAGAATAAGAATGCGCTCAGCAAGTAATTCGCGGAGTTTAGCTTCTACAGGGTTAATGACGTTGGGTTGCATGCAGGCTTTCAAAATGCTTTAAAACATTATTTAAGCCTTTATTTTAACATGTAGTCAGGCAATGAATATGCTCAATCATTAGAGGTTAACTCAACAATATTATTGCCATATACACGCAAAAAAGCGATGCAGAGCATCGCCTTTTTACTTCATTTTTAACATTAGGGGATATGTTGAAATGAACTTGCTACTTAATATTTACATCGCTTTGTGAGCTTTGTACGTTTATTTTGCCTTTTGAGCTTCGTGTTTTTTGTGTGATTTATGTTCTGCTTTTGCAGGTGCTTTCGCATCTGGTGCTGGAGTAGAAGTTGCTGCTGAAGCTGCTTCGCCTGCTGGTTTAGCTGCATCTGCCGCCATTGCACCCATGCTTAAAGTCGCTGCAAAAAGTCCTGTTAATAATACGGATAATAATTTGTTCATGGTGAATTTCCTTTTATATCGAATTAAATGGTACTTAAAAACTGCTAGTTGAATATTTAGTCGGAGTTTCTTGGCTAGAATTACTTAGCTTCTTTTTTAGCGCTTGGAATATCTTTTTTAAGCGAAACCTTATGTCCGGCATCTTTTTTGACAACTGAAGCGGCTGGCGCTTTGCTTGCTGAAACGTCTGCTGGTTTTGCTGCATCTGCTGCCATTGCACCAACACTCAAAGAACCTGCAACTAAACCTACTGCTAATACTGATAAAATTTTGTTCATGCTAATCTCCTAATCCATTTGTATTAAATTATTAAAATTTACTTACATTTAAACTGTTAAATCTATTGGTCAAATCTAATGTGGTTAAATCAACTGGTTAAAATTTAAAGTCTTCACGTTAAGGTACTAAATCATTCACGTATTAAGGTATTTACGTTTCAAGCTAACGGTGTAACTGCTGCCTGTGAATCAAACTATACGGCGCGAAACTTACAGCAACCTTACGATAAATTATTTAAATAATTTATTTCAAACAAAGCCTAAAGCAGCATTTTTAAAATGCATAATGATATATGCGCATATTTATTGTAGAAGATGATTTGGTGTTGGCGGACGGGCTTAAGAACTCGCTCATCCAATCCGGTTACGCCATTGATGTGGCCACCAACGGCGCAGATGCAGACAGCATTTTGGCGTATCAAGCATTTGATTTAGTTGTGCTGGATTTAGGCTTGCCAAAATTGGGCGGTTTTGAAGTGTTAAAACGCTTGCGTTCGCGCGGCAGCAAAACGCCTGTGTTGATTCTAACCGCCAATGATAATGTCGATAACCGCGTGCTAGGTTTAGATTTGGGCGCAGATGACTACTTAAGCAAACCGTTCAACTTGGCAGAACTGGAAGCTCGCGTGCGCGCACTGATTCGCCGCGGGCAATCGGGCAGCAGCGCCATCACTAGCATTGGCGGCTTAAAGTTCGATATGACCAATCGTATCGCTGCTTACAATGAAATCAGCCTGAATTTATCGGCACGCGAATTAGCGGTGCTGGAAGTGTTAATGTTAAAAGCCGGCAAAGTCGCCAGCAAAGAACAGATGCTGGATAAACTGTGTAATTTTGATGCGGATATTAGCGACAATGCGTTAGAAGTGTATTTGCATCGCTTACGCAAAAAACTGGAGCATACGGATATTAATATTCGCACCATTCGTGGTTTGGGCTATTTGCTGGAAGAAAAAGTTAACACTTTAAAAACCTAAGTTTTTAATAACCATACATATCTTTATAGACCATATTTAAATACACACTTAAATTGTTCAACTTTAAAAAATACTTTCCGCAGAACTCACTTAAAAATCAGCTATTTAAGTGGCTATTATTGCTTTTATTTCCGCTTATTTTTATCTCTATTATTGCCGGTTACTTTTTAGCTAATCACTTTACCAATCAAGTTTACGATAAATCGTTATATCGCACCGCGCTTGCTTTGGCGGGGCAAGTGGATATAGAAGCGCCAAATAGCCAAGTGCATCTGCCAAAAGTTGCTAAAGATTTACTGGAATTCGATGAAGATGACGATGTGTATTTCCGTATTATTGGGCCGAATGGCGATCTAGTTTCTTCGCACACTAGTTTGCCATTGCCGAATCGATATCCTGCCGCGGATAAATTTTTATATTATGAAACCAGTTTAAATGATGAAGATTTAAGGGTGATTATTTACGCATTGCCGCAGACGTCGGCGGACCAAATCGCTAATCAAAAAAACACTTACATCTTAGTAGGCGAAACGCAGCAAAAACGCCTGCAAATGGCGGATGAGATTATTTTAAGTATGTTGCTGCCGCAATTGTTGATTGGCTTTCTGGTCGGCGCGTTATTGTTTTTTGGTGTAAAACGCGGATTAATGCCGCTGGAAAAGTTAAAAACAGAGTTAATCATGCGCAATAGCAATAACTTAAGCCCTGTAGATCATTTAGCTGCGCCATCAGAATTAAAGCCATTGTTGGAAAGCTTTAATGATTTACTAGCCAAAGTAGCCAATAATATCGCCAAACAACAACGCTTTATTGCCGATGCTTCACATCAATTAAGAACGCCGTTGGCAGGTTTGAAAACACAAGCAGAGCTGGCTTTGCGCGAGAAAAATCCAGAAAAAATCTCGCACGCCTTAAGTCAAATCAATGTCGCCAGCGGCAATTTATCGCATCTAGTCAATCAATTATTAAGCTTAACCAAAGCAGAGCCTAGCGGCAGTGTTTTTTTAGAGACAGAGAGTTTGAATCTAAGCCAATTAGCGCAATCAACCACGGCCGATTGGGTAGTGACTGCGCTGGAAAAAAACATTGATTTAGGTTTTACCGCAGAAGATAAGAATCTAATGATTAAAGGCAATGCGGTTTTATTGCGCGAATTAATGAATAATTTAATTGAAAATGCGATTTTGTATAGCTTTAATGGCGGCAATATCACCGTTGGCACCAAACAGGAAAATGCGCATATTTGTCTGACTGTGCAAGATGACGGTATTGGCATTGCAGCAGATCAACAAACACTGGTTTTTGAGCGATTCTATCGCGTACTAGGCACGCAACAAACGGGTTGCGGTTTGGGGCTAACCATCGTGCAGGAAATCGCTGAAAGACATCAAGCAACGGTATCTATTTTTAGCAAAGGCGAAGGCTTAGGCTGTTTATTTACGGTGCGTTTTGCGGCGTTAAGTTAACACTTAATAAGTTGATACTTTAAAAGCATCAAAAACTGCAGTTTTCAAACTGCATTATTCTGACTAGATTATCCCGCGCCACGTCTGTATTGCACCGCTTCTGCGATTTGTGCTGGCTTAATTGTTACATCGCCAGATAAGTCTGCAATCGTTCTAGCCACTTTTAAAATGCGATGATATGCACGTGCGGATAAATTTAAGCGCGATATGGCGGTTTTTAGCAAGGTTAATCCTGCGTCATCTGGCTGGCAATGCGCATCAATCTCTAAACTGCCTAAGCCAAAATTGGCTTTTCCCTGACGTTGCAATTGCATATCGCGCGCTTTTTCTACGCGCGCCCGAATGGCATCACTATTTTCTGAAGCTTGTGCGCTGGTTAATTCTTCTTCTTTAAGCGCGGGCACTTCAATCAACAAATCAATACGGTCTAACAATGGCCCAGAAATCTTGCTGCGATAACGTGCGATATTATCCGGCGTGCAGCGACATTTATTATTGAAATGCCCTAAGTAACCGCACGGGCATGGATTCATCGCTGCCAGCAACTGAAAAGATGCCGGGAAATCGGCCTGTCGCGCCGCACGCGATATCGTGATATGGCCACTTTCTAATGGCTCGCGTAACACTTCTAACACTTTGCGATCAAACTCTGGCAATTCATCCAAGAATAAAACGCCATGATGCGCCAATGAGATTTCACCTGGCCTAGGAATGCCGCCACCGCCAACTAATGCCACGCCAGAAGCGGTATGGTGAGGCGATCTGAATGGCCTGCGTTTCCAATTGTCCAGTTTATAGCCACCATTAAGCGATTGTATAGCTGCACTTTCCAACGCTTCTTGCTCCGTCATGCTGGGTAATATTCCTGCAAAACGATTAGCCAACATACTTTTGCCTGTGCCTGGTGGCCCACTCATTAGAACACTATGCCCGCCAGCGGCTGCAATTTCTAACGCACGTTTAGCTTGCGATTGGCCTTTTACTTCGTTGAAATCGGCATAATGATTTTTATGCTGTGGCGCATTGGATTCAAATTGCGGAATAATGGTGTGACCGCTGAGATGCGCGCACACTTCTAACAACGAATTGGCCGCATAAATAATGGCATCTTTCACCAAACTGGCTTCTTCTGCACTGGCTTGGGGCAAAATAAATGCGCGCTTGGTTTTGGTGCTACTTTTCACCATTTGATACGTCATCGCTAACGCGCCGCGAATCGGTCGCAACTCACCCGTTAACGCTAATTCTCCGGCAATTTCGTAGCGATCTAATGCGTCTTTAGGAATCTGCCCGCTTGCCGCCAAAATGCCCAAAGCAATCGGTAAATCATAACGACCGCTTTCTTTAGGCAAATCGGCAGGCGCAAGATTCACCGTAATACGTCGTGCAGGAAATTCAAACTGCGCGGTTTGAATCGCCGCACGCACGCGGTCTTTACTTTCTTTCACTTCCGCTTCCGGAAGCCCTACGATCGTAAAGCTTGGAAGCCCATTTGCAAGATGGACTTCTACAATGACTTCGGGTGCTTCCATACCATTTAAGGCACGGCTGTACAGCACAGCTAAGCTCATTGTTATTGAGTCTGCTCTATAGATACTGGCTCTTTTACTATCTGCTTTTCCAGTTCGGCAAGTTTTGCTTCTAAGCGCGCAAGTTGCTCACGCGCATGTATTAATACTTCGGTTTGCACATCGAATTCTTCACGCGTGACTAGCTCCATTTTGGTGAGAGTGCCCTTAATTAGTGCATGAATATTTTTGTCAACATCCGCCAAAGGCGATGACTTTACTATGTCTTTGATTTTATTTGATAAATCTTGAAATTGTGATGAACTAAACATAATGTTTCCTCGCTGTTTTGGTGCAGTTTACCAGATTTTTACCCTAGTTTTAATAACTATAAGCTTATAAACAAAAAACCTAAGCTATTGATTTTAATGAATTTTATTTTGGCACGCGCTTTGCTAGACAATAACGTGGTTAAAACTACTTAATATTTTTACAACAACGTTAGGGGATACACAATGCGTAATTCATTATTATCAATCGCAGTATTAAGCGTTCTCGCAGTACCAACATTATCTTACGCTGAAGAAACGGTTGCGCCAGCTGCTGAAGCAGCGCCAGTATCAAATTTCACAGTAACATCAAACGTCGGTTTTGTTTCAGATTACTACACACGTGGTATTTCACAATCATGGCACAAGCCAGCTTTACAAGGTGGTTTTGATATTGCGCATTCAAGTGGCCTATTCGTTGGTGTATGGGGTTCTACAGTTACACCAAATACGTTTCCTGACGCCGCTGTTGAATTAGATCTTTACGGTGGTTACAACGGTACGATTGATGCCGTTGAAGGTTTGGGCTATTCAGTAGGCGCGATTGGTTATTTTTATCCGGGCGGAAGCTGGAAAAAATACGTTATTGCTGGCACACAACAAACACCTCAAGGTGGCCGTTGGGATACTTATGAAGCAAACGTAGGATTGTCATATAAATGGATCAGTGCTAAAGCATCTGTAACTTTAGGTGACTGGTTTGGCGGTGAAAGAAAAACAGGCTGGGATGGCGGTACTAGTGGCACAACTTACTTAGAATTAAATGCTGCTTATCCATTACCATGGTATGGCTTAACATTGATTGGCCACGTTGGTCATTTGAATGTAGCAGGTAAACTTGATTTGTCACAAGGTAGCAGTGCAAACTTGTTGAATGAAGATGATCCTGACTACACAGACTATAAAATCGGTTTGAGCAAATCATTTAAAATAGCGAGTTCAGAAGGTTGGAATGCAGGTGTTTATTACGTAGGTGCTTCTGACACTGGTTACTGGAGCAGTCGCGGTTTCGGTGGTGCGAGCTTTAACAATGGTACAGAAGTTAAAGACTTAGCTGATGACCGTTGGATTGTAACAGTCGGTCGTGTATTTTAATTTTTAAGTTATATTAGAATGGTAAGCCGACGTAAATCTTGGCTTACCAAATTACCTACCAACGGGAGAACAACATGAAATTTGTATCCGCAATTATCAAGCCTTTTAAGCTTGATGAAGTGCGTGAAGCCTTGTCGAATATAGGCGTACAAGGTATCACAGTCACAGAAGTGAAAGGGTTTGGTCGTCAAAAAGGCCATACTGAGCTATACCGTGGTGCAGAATATGTAGTCGATTTTTTACCAAAAGTAAAACTGGAAATCGCGATTAAAGATGACATGCTAGACCAAGTAGTGGATGCGATTGAAAAAGCTGCTGCAACGGGCAAAATTGGCGATGGCAAGATCTTTGTCTTCAATTTAGAACAAGTTTATCGCATCCGTACCGGTGAAACCGGGCCAGAAGCGCTATAAGGGGCACATAAAATGAAAAAATTATTATCTGTTTTATCGCTAGTCGCCCTTGTTAGCATTGGCGCAGTGAGCACGAATAGTTTTGCAGAAGATTTACCTGAAGCAGCTGCAGCAACTGTTGAAACAGTAACGGATGGCGCAACGACTGTAGAAACTACAACCGTAGAAACGGTAACGGAAACTGCGGCTCCTGCCGAAGCTGTGGCGGAAGCGCCACCAGCGACATTGGATTCTGGTAGTACGAGTTGGATGATTGTGGCAACGGTATTAGTGTTGCTGATGATTATTCCTGGTTTGGCATTATTTTATGGCGGATTAGTACGTGCTAAAAATATGCTATCAGTGCTGATGCAAGTATTTGCAATTACTGCGGTGGTTTCTGTGATTTGGGTTGTGTATGGTTATAGCCTGGCATTTACAGATGGCGGTAGTTTAAATGGCTACATTGGTGGATTTAGTAAAGCATTTTTATTAGGTGTTACTCCAAGTTCTCTTAGTGGCGTGATTCCTGAATATGTCTTTATCACATTCCAGTTAACATTCGCATGTATTACTCCAGCGTTGATTGTGGGTGGTTTTGCTGAGCGTATGAAGTTTTCTGCAGTGCTATTGTTTGTCGCATTATGGGTAACTTTTGTATATCTTCCAGTAGCGCACATGGTTTGGGGCGGCGGCGTTTTAGCAGCACTTGGCGCTAAAGACTTTGCAGGTGGTACCGTTGTTCACATTAATGCAGGTATTGCTGCATTGATCGGTGCAATCTTGTTAGGCAAACGTATTGGCTACGGCAAAGAAGCAATGACACCTCACAGCATGGTAATGACAATGGTCGGTGCTGCATTACTATGGGTGGGATGGTTCGGCTTTAACGTTGGTAGTGAATTAGCTGCTGATGGAACTGCTGCATTGGCTTTAATTAATACACAAGTTGCAACAGCAGCTGCTGTATTAGCTTGGATGTTCGTCGAGTGGTTTGCAAAAGGTAAGCCTTCAATGTTGGGTGCGGCTTCAGGTGCGGTAACTGGTTTAGTTGCTATTACACCAGCATGCGGCTTTGTCGGTCCAATGGGTGCAATCGCCTTAGGTGTTATCGCAAGTATTGTTAGCTTCTGGGCTGTTACTAGCTTGAAAAGCAAACTTGGTTACGATGATTCTTTAGATGTATTTGGTATACATGGTGTTGCAGGTATTATCGGTGCTATCGGTACTGGCGTGTTTATGAGCGCTGGTTTGGGTGGTGTTGGTTATGCAGAAGGTATCACGATGTCTGGCCAAGTAACGACACAAGCAATTGCAGTAGGTGTGACAATCGTTTGGGCAACTATAATTAGCTATATCATCTATAAAATCGTTGATATCGTAGTTGGCTTACGTGTGTCAGAAGAATCAGAGCGCGAAGGCTTAGATACGACTGAACATGGTGAACGTGCTTATCATTATTAATAATCTCAGTGACTTAATTATTTAAATCACTAGTAATAAAAAACGGACACTTAGGTGTCCGTTTTTTATTTTGTAGCTAGATATCGATATACGGGAATCTCGCTTTTAAATCCGTATCAATTCCAATCAGATGAATTCAATCGAATAAAGTCCTAACCATTCCAAATGAATGGCAAAATACAGCCAAACTAAAACAAGCTTTGCTAGAATAAGTTTATAAAACACAAACCACAATAAAAAAGTTAACACTAAAACTAGGAGATGAGATGCTGGCCACGATACTAAGATTTGTTTGCAAAATACTATTTCGCGTCAAAGTACGTGGTTTAGAGAATATGCCGCAAACCAATCGACTATTGATTGTGGCGAATCATGAATCGTTTTTAGATGGTTTTTTACTGGGTTTATTTTTACCAGTCAAAGCCACTTTTGTGGTGCATACCACGGTATTAAAAAACTGGTGGTTCAAACAGTTTCTACGCTTAACGCCTTATTTGGCAGTCGATCCCACTTCGCCATTAGCGATGAAAAAAGTCATCAAATTATTAGATGACGGCCAAAATGTGGTGATCTTTCCAGAAGGTCGCATCACGCTAACGGGCGCTTTGATGAAAGTGTACGATGGCCCGGGTTTTGTTGCCGCAAAGACAGGCGCCAACATTTTACCGGTGCGAGTCGATGGTGCTGCCGAATCCTATTTTGGTCGATTATCCAGCGACCATCCGCGCAAAATCTTCCCAAAAGTCACACTCACCATTCTGCCGACTACCAGTATCGATATTCCAACTACTCACCATCACACCGCATTATCATCTAAACAACGTCGCCGTATTGCGGGTGAAGGCATGCGTAACGTGATGCAAAATATGCTGTTTCAGGCACAAAAAAGCCGCACACTTTTTGAAGCTTTTTTGGATGCGATTGATGCATTTGATAGTAGTTACAAATTAATAGAGGACATGAACGAGGTTGAAGAAACCTACCAAGCCTTGCTCAAAAAAAGTCTGGCATTAGGCCGAATCGCCTGCAAAGTCAGCGCGCCGAATGAGGCGGTTGGCGTATTAATGCCTAACGTTACCAATACTGTGGCGTTGATTCTAGGTATGAGCGCTTTTAACCGCATTCCTGCGCTTCTCAATTACACCTCGGGCACTGCAGGCATGCAAAACGCCTGTATTGCAGCTAACGTTAAAACCGTGATTAGCTCGCGCAAATTCATAGAGACCGCAAAACTAGAAAATGACATTGCACACTTAGTTGATTTAAATATTGTCTATCTGGAAGATTTACGCGCGCAATTCAATGTGCTGGATCGCGCATGGTTAATGGGTTACGCGTTACATTATCCGCGCGTGGCGATGGAAGTGAGTCAGCCAGATCAACCAGCGGTGATCTTGTTTACTTCTGGCAGTGAAGGCAAACCCAAAGGCGTCGTCCATTCGCATCAAAGTATTTTGGCCAATATCGCGCAGATTATGGCGATTATCGATTTTAATCCCACCGATAAATTTATGATGGTGCTGCCGATTTTTCACGCATTCGGTTTTACTGGCACACTTTTACCGATTTTTAACGGCATTAAAATATTGGTTTTCCCATCTCCTTTGCAATACAAAGTGATTCCAGAAATGATTTATGACCGCGGTTGTACCGTATTATTTTCAACCAGCACTTTTTTAGGCAACTACGCCAAATTCGCACACCCTTACGATTTTTACAAATTACGCTTGGTGATTGCCGGCGCTGAAAAACTTAATGAAGAAGTGCGCAAAACGTACAGCGATAAATTTGGCATTCGCATATTAGAAGGCTACGGCACCACAGAATGCGCACCAGTCGTTTCTGCTAATTCCGCCATGGCTAACTTAAATGGCTCGGTCGGCCAATTTGTGCCGGGCTTAGAACACAAATTAGAAAATATTCCAGGCATAGAAGACGGTGGTTTATTACATGTGCGCGGCGAAAATGTGATGATGGGTTATTACTTATTTGATGCGCCCGGCGTGTTGCAACCGCCCAGCACAGATTTTGGCGCAGGTTGGTATAACACTGGCGATATTGTACAAGTCGACACGCAAGGTTTTATCCACATTAAAGGCCGCGTTAAACGTTTTGCCAAAATAGCCGGCGAAATGGTTTCACTTGAAGTGGTCGAAAAAATCGCCAGCACCGCCGCACCAGAACAACAACATGCGGCCAGCACGCAAACCGATGTACAGCGCGGCGAAACCATTGTGTTATTCACTACCGATGCTGGATTAAAACGCGAAGATCTGCAAATAGTGGCAAAAAATTTAAAACTGCCTGAAATCGCCATCGCCCGAAAAATTATCCATATCGCTGAATTACCTTTATTGGGCACAGGGAAAACGGATTATGTGACGCTGAAGAAGATGGCGGAATCTGCATAAACTTACTTAAAAGTTAACTGAATTTTTAATGAAATTATGTCTTAACTAGTACAAGCCTGATCAACAAAATAGCCAAATAAACTAGACATAGGTAAAACAAATGATGCATGAAATCACGCAATGAGCAATCAGTTTAAGCTGTTAAAACAGCAACGTTTTCGCCCATTTTTCTTTACGCAGTTTTTAGGCGCATTTAATGACAATGTGTTTAAAACTGCACTTATCACCTTAGTCGCTTTTCATGCAGCCAGCTTAAGCAGTATCGATGGCGCGACGCTGACTACGTTATTGCCAGGCGTGTTTATTTTGCCGTTTTTTTTATTCTCTGCCACTGCAGGGCAAATTGCCGATAAGCATGAAAAATCTGCCATTATTCGCTTAGTTAAGTTGTTTGAAATCGGCATTATGCTGTTCGCCAGTGCTGGGTTTTATCTGCATAATATTTGGCTGCTTTCAGCCGCGCTGTTTATGATGGGCATGCATTCCACGTTATTTGGGCCCGTAAAATACTCTTATTTACCGCAGCATTTAAAAGAAAATGAGCTAATCGGCGGTAATGGCATGGTAGAAATGGGCACCTTTGTCGCCATTCTATTAGGTCAAGTATTAGGCGCATGGCTGGCAACGGTTTCGCAGCATGAGCTATTTACCAGCTTCAGCATTTTGCTCATCGCGGCTTTGGGTTATTGGACAAGTCGTGGCGTGCCCAACTCACCCGCGGCAGATTCCAAATTGAAAATCAATTGGAATCCCATCACCGAAACTTACCGCAGCATTCGATTGATATGGTCACAACAAACCATTTGGCTGGGCATTATCGCTATTTCCTGGTTCTGGTTTTATGGCGCAACTTTACTGGCGCAATTTCCGAATCTAGCCAAAAATGTCCTGCATGGAGATGAAAGCGTATTTATTTTATTGCTCAGCGTGTTTTCACTCGGTATCGGTATCGGTTCTCTGTTGTGCGAAAAACTGTCAAAAGGTCGCGTAGAGCTTGGGCTGGTCGTATTTGGCGGCATTGGCTTAACGATTTTTGGTGCAGACCTATATTATTCCAGCAGCAATATTCATTTGGCAGGCAGTGCCTTTATACAAAATTATCAATCTTTTTTAAACACTTTCAGTCACTGGCGTGTATTGGCAGACGTATTGTTAATCGGCTTATTCGGCGGTTTTTATATTGTGCCTTTATATGTGTTAATTCAAACGCGTAGCGAAAAACAATACCAATCGCGCGTGATCGCCGCCAATAACATCATGAACGCTTTGTTTATGGTGGTATCGGCTGGATTTTCATTAATGCTGTTTAGCCAAGGTTTAAACATTCCGCAGCTATTCCTAGCAACCGCCTTGCTAAACGCGATAGTGATTGTTTACTTATGTTTTCGCCAACCCGAATTTCTGCATACCTTTCAATCGTGGACTCTCGCATGGTTCAAACGGTTATTTTGAACGTTTATTCAGGTTAACTCTTTCACTTAATCGCAACCTGTTAGCGCTTTCTAGCTATAATCATCCCTTTCACGGCTCGCTATTTGTCACTTTTAAAATCATCACATGCCAATGCAAACACTCAATAATCTAGCCAAAAAATTTCAGCACGCTATCTGGCGCGCGTCTAATAAATTCGGCCCATATGCGCCATTAATCGCCATGCTTTTACTGGGATTAATCATCCTTTCTGTATCGCGTTTAGGCTTAGTTTTATGGAAATTTGACCGCGTCATTGCGACAGGACAATTAGCCGAAGTTTTGCTACAGGGTATTCGCGTTGATATTATCCAGTTGAGTCTATTAAGCTTGGTGCCGTTGTTATTAGCACCATTTTTGGCGATTAAACAATGCTTCAAAGCGTGGCAAAGATTCACTTATGTGTGGGTGATACTCGCCATTGTTTTACTGGTATTTTTAGAAGCAGCAACGCCAGGATTCATTGCAGAATATGACGTACGGCCGAACCGCTTATTTGTAGAATACCTAAAATATCCGCATGAAGTGGTTGGTATGTTGTGGGGTGGATTCAAAATTCATGTATTCGCCAGCATTGGTTTTGTGGTTTTAACCGTTTGGCTGATGCGCCATTTTATGCGACCTTGGTTGCAAGCCACACCTAGCTTGGTTAATAACTGGTCTAACAAAAAAGTTTGGTTAGTCTGGCCGTTTATATTTTTATTAGCTGCATTTGCAATACGTTCTACCCTCGGCCATCGCCCAGCTAATCCAGCATTATTTGCCATCACGCAAGATGGCATGGTGAATAGTTTGGTGTTGAATTCGGGCTATTCTGTTATTTACGCTGTTTACGATTTGCAGCACGAAAGCAAATCCAGTCAGATTTACGGCAAGATGGATAGAGCCGAAATTTTTAAACTCACAGGCGCAACCGGCGATTTAAATGACAGCGAAATCCCGACCTTAAAAACATTAATTCCTTCTGCCAAACGCGAAAAACCGCTTAATTTAGTCATTATTCTACAAGAAAGTCTGGGCGCTGGTTTTGTAGAGTCGCTAGGTGGAAAACCAGTGACGCCAAATCTAGAAAAACTCAAAAATGAAGGCATGTGGTTCGAACAATTATATGCAACTGGCACGCGTTCTGTGCGCGGAATCGAGGCGGTAACAGCGGGCTTTCAACCGACGCCATCTGAAAGCACGGTCAAATTATCACTTAGCCAGACTAACTTTTTTACCCTTGCCAGCTTGTTAACTCAACAAGGGTATAACGCAGAATTTATCTATGGCGGCGAATCGCATTTCGATAATATGCGCAGCTTTTTCTTAGGCAATGGTTTTAATCAGATCACCGATCAAAAAGATTACAAAAACCCAGTGTTTATGGGCAGCTGGGGCGCATCTGATGAAGATTTGCTCAATAAGACGCATGACCAATTGATGGCGCATCATGCCAGCGGCAAACCGTTTTTCACCTTGGCGTTTTCATCATCTAATCATGCGCCATTTGAATTTCCCGATGGGCGAATCGAATTATACGAACAACCGAAAGCAACCGATAATAACGCGGTTAAATATGCAGACTACGCGATTGGCCAGTTTTTTGAAAAAGCCAAAAAAAGCCTTTATTGGAAAGATACGCTATTCTTAATTGTGGCCGATCACGACATTCGCGTACGCGGCAATACGCTGGTGCCGATTGAGCATTTCCATATTCCTGGCCTGATTTTAGGCGCAGATATCAAGCCGCAAGTGATTAAAAGTATCACCAGTCAAATTGATTTACCCGTGACGGTCTTATCGTTAATGGGTATCAACGGACAGCACCCGATGACTGGACGCGATTTATCCAGCGAGCCAACCGATCATTTGGGCCGCGCGATGATGCAATATAACTACAATTTTGCCTGGATGCAGCAGACGGCTGATTCAAATAATGTGGTGGTGTTGCGCGAAGGTAAAGCGCCTGCGCATGGCGTGTACGATGCGAAAGCCAAACATTTGAATGAAATTACGCCGCCAGCAAACGCGAAAGAAATCGAACAGCGCGCGCTGGCTAACTCTTTGTTGCCAGCCTTACTGTATAGCGAGCAACGCTATCATTTGCCAAAATGAGCTTGATTAAATGAGTATCAAACAAGCTTCAATGCTCACCCGCCAAGTCATTCGCGATGGATTAGCTTATATCCTGCGTGGCGGTTTGCGCATCAAAAACGGGCATTTACCTGCTGAGCAACATATTATTCCGAATGATTTTATTGGTGTATGCGTCGCCTCAAATGGGAATCCTGCAACGGATGATTACGTTGTTCAGCAACTGCAAGCGCTGGGTATCAAACGCGTGCGTTTAGACCTGACTTACGGTGACTTAACCCGTGATAACTCGCGGTTTTTACGCCGGTTGATCGCAGAGAAATTAGACGTTACATTACACCTGCTACAACCATTTGATGCAGCAAAAAATATGCACTTAAAAACTGAACAAGCCATTTGGCGGCAGTTTTTAAGTGAAGTATTAGACGTATTTAGTAGCCAGATTGAAGCTATTGAATTTGGCAATACCATTAATCGCAAGCGGTGGTCAGGTTATACACTGGATGGTTTTTTGCAAGCTTGGGCGATTGCGCATACTGAAATTAAAGTGCACGGCGTTACTTTAATCGGACCGAACATTCAGGATTTTGAGCCGTTTTATAACATTAGCTTGCTTAAGACGCTTAAAAAGCTGAATCAATTGCCCGACATCCACAGCGATAATTTATTTGTTGAACGTGTGACTGAACCAGAGCGTTTCGACCATCGTATTTTTAAATATCAGTGGGCACGTGTTTTTAAATATAACCTGATTAAAAAAGCGCGTTTACTGCAGAAAATTGGGCAAGATTTTAGTGTTAAGTATACGGCGTCTTCGGTTGCATTTTGGGCAATCTACCGCATCCAACGCCTTTTGCCAGATGGTTTACAAAAACAGGCGGATTACGCTGCACGTTACTTTTTACTGCTTACAGCTTCGGGTAGCTTAGTCCACGCCAATTGGGGCGCGTTTATTTGCCAACGTGAAGGCTTGATTAGCGATGGCTTAACGGAAGCAGACTATCCCGATTTAGAGCGCGTGGCTTATTTCAAAAGCGCCGATGGCGAGCTGAAAAACTATCAACGCCACCCCAGTTTTGATGCCGTAAAAACCGTGGCGAGTTTGATACAAGGCGCACGTTATATCGCACCCATTGCCAGTGCAAATGGTGTTGAGATTCACCATTTTGTTCAAAACGATTTGCATATTCATGCCGCTTGGACAATCAATGGCAAAGCGGCTCTTTTAAGCGATGTTTATGCTGCAGATACTTTGCAAGCGGCGAAAATACTGCATCGTGACGGCGAAGCCTTATTGCATCATCCCGATCTCATCACAGAATCACCTATTTATTTAATGTGGAATCATGATGTGCCAGCGACAAAAGATGCTCAATTAGCTAAAGATGTGACAATTCATGCGCATGTTTCAGGCTTGCAATACTTTGCATTTAAAGATGGTGACTGGCAAGGTTTGGTATTAGCCAAAAATACAGATGATGCGCAATTAATCATGCAAAAACTGCATCCAAATAGTTTGCAAGCGCCTAATAAAGATGGCGCATTACGCCACGCACGTAATGCAATTTGGGCGGTGGCTGATCCTAGATTTGACTTAGTGAATACTGATACAGAAACGACCAAACAGCTAACCATCAAACAACCAGTAAAAATGTATCCGCATAAAGCCTTTTTAGATCGCTTTAAGCCGAGCAAAGCGAAGCGTAGCTGGAATGGTGCGATGGAATTGATGCGGCGTGGTGTCGGCACGGCACGGCCTGTGGCTTATTTTGAAAAATTGGGCGATACCACACTGAAGCAAAATTTTTACCTGTGCGAATTTGTGCGAGCAGATGCCAATATTGGACAAATATTTGCGGCTTATGCCAGAGGCGAATTGGATTTTCTTGGCTTAAAACCTGAATCTGTTTATACGCAATTGGCAAATTACTGCCATACGATGCACAGTCGTGGCGTGCATTTTAGAGATTTATCTGGCGGTAATATCCTAGTGAATATTGATGCAAAAGATGGGTTAAGTCATCCGCAATTAAGCTTTTCACTCATCGATACAGCGCGTATTCATAGCTATAACCACGGCATAGCGCTTAAATTGAGAATCGCCGACCTAACGCGCGCTTGTCATAAATTGCATTGGGCAGGCCGTGTGCGCTTTATGCAGATTTACTTAGGACTTTCTGGCATGCAATTTACCCGGCAGCATCGTTTGCAATTCCAGTTATACGATTTAAAAGTTTCACTAAAACGCACGATTGGCCGCAAAGGCATTAAACGCCTGATGAAGCGTATCAAAGGGAATACTTAATGCTAAAAATCTAATGAAAATCATGAGATGCTTTTACGCGGTTTTGATAGCGTATAATTTTTAGCTAGGCGTAATATAACTTTACGTTATGCAGTTGTGAAAGCAGACGAATTGGACTGACGAAATTTAACTTTTGGGAGAATTATTATGTGGACAACACCAGCTGCTACTGAAATGCGTTTCGGTTTCGAAGTAACAATGTACGTAATGAATAAATAATATAAACAAATAATTTTTGTTTATATACAAAAAAGGGTGCTTTAAGCGCCCTTTTTTATTTGCCTGCGTTTTAGTAAGGCTTATTTAGGCAGTACAAAACCCTTAGGTAAAAACACCCAAATCTTACCTGATTGCTTCATCGCACCAGCTTGCTTACCAGCATTTTCGCCAGCGCCCCAAAAATAATCCGCACGCACACCGCCTTTAATCGCACCGCCTGAATCTTGTGCCATCATTAACCGTTTCAATGGTTTCGCACTATTAGGTTGAGTGGTAGATAAGAATATTGGCGCACCTAAAGGCACATATTTTGGGTCTATCGCTACGCTGCGTTCTGCGGTAATCGGCACGCCAAGTGCGCCCAATGGGCCTGGCAAGTTCGCGGGTAGTTCCCTAAAAAACACATAGCTTGGGTTGCTATTCAGTAAATCGTGTAATTTATCTACATTATTCCGTGCCCAATTTTTAATGCCTTGCATGGATGCCTGATCGGCTGTTAACTCACCGCGCTCAATCAATAATCGGCCGATCGAGTTATAAGGATGGCCATTTTGATCCGCATAGCCGACGTGCATTTGCTTGCCATTATCTAGATTAACTAGGCCAGAACCTTGAATCTGTAAGAAAAACACATCAATAATATCGTTAATCCATACGATTTCATTGCCTGCTAATGGTGATGGATTAGCTTCGATTTCAGCGCGCGTCATATACGGGATTAATTTTTTCCCGCCCTGTTTGGTTTCTACTAATTTGCCACGTATACGCTTGTACTTAAGTTCTGGGTAAATATCGGCCAGTTCTACAGTCACAATATCATTCGGTTGTTTGTACAAAGGATAAGGATATTGGGCGGATTGCTTACGGCTACCTTGCAGTAAAGGCTCATAATAACCAGTCACCAAGCCTGTATTACTGCCATCTAAATTAGTCGCACTATACACATCAAACTGCGTTGTTAAATATTCAATAATGCTTGCGCTATTGGGTTTTGAAAGTGATTTTGCTGCATTACATGCAGATTGCCATTGCGGTTTATTCTTTAATGTATTGCAGCTTTGTAGCCAAGCACTCCAAGCTCCACTTAAATCATCTTCCAACAACCCATCAACATCTTCCCATTTCGCCGGCTTTAGCAAGCTGTAGTCAGGCACAGCTTTGCTATCTGGTTTCACTTCTGGTGCGTTACTTTCAGGCAATTGCGTGCCGGGCGGCAATGGGATTGGCGGCTGAATTACTTGACTTGAATCGCTTGGCGCGTTCGGTTTCACAACCGTTGGCTTGGTATTTTTTTGGCCGCAAGAAACCGTTAACAAGCCGAATAAAATGATGACGAATAAGCGCTGCATTAATTCCATCCGCCTAATGCAGCACTCGTGGCTGAGATAAAACAAATGGCTCAATAACCGCCTCAAACTGTGTGCCATCAACAGCTACCAGAAAATATGACCCGCGCATTTCCCCTTCTTGAGTATTTAGCATGGTGCCGCTGGTATATTCGAAACGCTCATTGGGTTTTAATAATGGCTGTGCACCAATCACACCCAAGCCTTTTACTTCCTGTACTACCGAATTGGCATCAGTAATTACCCAATGGCGGCTGATTAATTGCGCTGCAATATTGCCGACATTGGTAATCGTTACCGTGTAAGCAAAGGCAAATCGGCTTTCTTCAACACTCGATTGATCGGGCAAATAAGCCGTT
>Ga0247736_10000125_pt1 | contig 29027 bp, 26 predicted proteins | sample UWRJL193509B2_FD_180935 | JGI IMG/M metagenome (GOLD analysis project Ga0247736, IMG submission 180935) | Plant litter microbial communities from Arlington Agricultural Research Station in Wisconsin, United States - UWRJ-L193-509B-2 | ecosystem: Environmental > Terrestrial > Plant litter >...
GCAACGCAAAGTAAAAGAAGTTGCGCCATTATTTAATCGCTGCGTAATTTTTAATACTGATGCAGATAGTTTTCATGGTCATCCAGAGCCGTTAAACACGCCGCCTGATATTACTCGTAAATCCATCGCGCTGTACTATTACACGGCTTTACCCATTGCAAATGATTCAGGAGAATCGCGTCATACTAATTATGTAGCTCGCCCTAATGACACGGCAAAAAACATTGCAGATGCAAAAAAACTAGCCAGAAAACGCGATAAACGTGCCAAAAAGATGTTTGGCGAAAAAGATCACTGGCTGACTAATGTAAAACAAAAAATCAAAGACATGCTTTGATTTTACTTAAACATGTCTAATTTTTTGTGCCAATTTAAACGGCCATGCGATACAGATTTTGTGTTGAGCTTGGCCGACTTAACGGTTTTAACCTGTCAAAAAATAGTGCGGGTTGTTCCGCAAAAACGTGTTGTGTGCAAGGGTTTGTGGCAAGGTAAAGACGTATACGCAAAATTATTTTTTGGTAAAAATGCCAGCAAATATGCTGCGCGTGATGCGGCTGGCGTGAAGTGGTTAATAGATGCGAATATCGCCACGCCGCCAATGTTGTATCAAGGTGAGGCGTCAGAAGAAAAAGTGCAAGTGCTTATTTTTGAAGCGATTGTACCTGCGAATAATGTGGAGCAAATTTGGCAGGATTTAAATCAAACCCAGCGCTTAAGTTTGGCGAAAAAAATAGTAGCTGAGGTGGCGAAACATCACAACGCGAATTTATTGCAAACCGATTTATACCTGAAGAATTTTTTAGTCTCTGAAAATAAAATCTACACGCTTGATGGCGATGGTATACGCAAGTTCGTGGACTTGAGCCATCAGCAAGCGTTGCAAAATTTAGCGGTAATCTGGTCTAAATTTGAAGTATTGGATATTGAGAAATGGCAGATAACCTTAGCAGAGACCTATGCTAAAACGAGCACCAGAAATAGTGTTTTGGAGCCAGCCAAAGTTGCCAACATGGCTAACCAGCTTCGCCTGCAAGCGGCAACTCAATATGCAGATAAAAAAGTGTTCCGGCAATGTGCCGATGTCAGCATTTTTAGGGCGAAAAACTTATTAATTGCGGTTTCTAGCGATGCTCATATAAAAATACCTATGCAATTGACAGAGTTAGACGATTTGATTGAGCCGCATAATCTGTTGAAAGATGGCAATACCTGTACCGTTGCGTTAGCAGAAATTGATAATAAAAAAATTGTTATTAAACGTTATAACATTAAAAATTTTTGGCATAGCATTAGTCGTGCGGTTCGGCCCAGCCGTGCGGCAACTTCATGGGCCAATGCGCATCGCCTAAATATTTTAGGCATCGCCTCCGCTAAGCCAATTGCACTTTTTGAACAAAGAAATTTTAGTTTTCTAGCTGGAGGGTTAAGAGGCAAAGCTTATTTTTTGGCGGAGTATCTTGAATTGCCCGATGCGGCAGAATATTTTGCTCAAACACAAGATAAAGTCCAATGCGCTGAGGCGGTAAAGAATATTGTGACCTTATTTTATAAGTTATTTTTATTACAAATAAGCCACGGTGATACCAAAGCCACTAACATAAAAATGCAAGGTACACAGCCTGTATTAATTGATTTGGATAGTATGCGTCAGCATGGAAAAACCAATGCAGCTGAGCATGCACGTGATTTGCAACGTTTCATGCGAAATTGGCAAGACAACGCAAGGCTGTATAATGCGTTCGTGGAGATATTTAAAGTCATCTATTCGGATGACTCGGTGCTGCTTAAAGCGGGCATTGCAACTAAAAAAGAATGAATTAAATGATTGTATTAGGTATATCTGGCGCTCTTGGTCACGACGCTTCGGCCGCCATTCTAGTGGATGGTAAAATCATCGCCGCAGCGGAAGAAGAGCGTTTTATTCGCGACAAACATGCGAAAAATAAATTTCCGTATGAAGCTGCTAAATTCTGCTTGAAGCAAGCGGGAATCAAGCCTGAAGATGTGGATATGGTGGCTTTCCCTTATGCAGCAATCCCATTAACCAGCAAGGCGCGCTGGCATTACGCCAAGCGCCATTGGTATGCGCCAGATCGTGCTTTAGATGCGCTTTTCAACGGCAATCGCCGCTTTCGCCGTAATCGCGATAAAAGTTTAAAATTAATGGCAGATTTAGGGTTAACTAACGCTAAATTCGTGCCAGTAGAACACCATTTTGCGCATGCTTCTAGCGCTTATCATTTAAGTGGATTTAAAGAAAAAACCGCGATTGTTGGCATTGATGGCAAAGGCGAATATGCCACGACTTTCTTCGGCTATGGCGAAAACGGCAAAATCCATAAGATTAAAGAATTCTACGATCCAGATTCACTCGGCGGCATGTACGGCGCAATTACCGAATACTTGGGTTTTGAGATGCTGGATGGCGAATTTAAAGTCATGGGTATGGCGCCGTATGGCGATGCCAGCAAATATGATTTATCCCGCTTGGCAACTTTTGAGAATGGTGAGTTAATCATTGATACCAAGTTGGTGAATGTGGTCGGTTTGCGTCGATATAAAGAAAACGCAAAAGACGGTAAATCTAAAGGCTATTATTTCACGCCAGAACTCATTGATTGGTTAGGCCCAAAACGTAGCGGCGACGAGATTGATAATCCTTATATTCATTATGCGGCGTCGATTCAGGCTTTGCTGGAAGAAGTTGCGCTGAAAATGATTGATTATTATCTAGGCGATATCATTAAAGAAACAGGCAAGATCGTGATGGCTGGTGGCGTTGCGCTTAACGTCAAATTAAATCAGCGTATTATCAGTATGCCGCATGTGAAGGAATTGTTTGTGCAACCTGCATCTGGCGATGCAGGTACTTCACTTGGCGCAGCAACTTATGCCGCAAATGACGCTGGCGATACGATTGAGCCAATGCAACATGCATATTTGGGCCCAGCGTTTACTAGCGATGAATGTGTCGCAGCTTGCGAAGCGCACCCGAATAAACCGATATTCACCAAAGTAGATAATTTTCCTCAAAAAGCGGCTGAGTTATTGGCGGCGGGTAATCCTTTGGCATGGCTGCAAGGCCGCATGGAATTCGGCCCGCGCTCATTAGGCTGTCGCAGTATTTTAGGCGATCCGAGTTTCCCAGGTGTGGCAGATAGAATCAACGCACAGATTAAATACCGTGAACGCTGGCGTCCTTTCTGCCCAAGTATGTTAGATAGAGTCGCGCCAGAAATACTGCAAACCAATCATCCTGCGCCATATATGACATTTACGTTCGATGTGGCCGATAGTTGGAAATCGCGCATTCCAGAAGTGGTGCATGAAGATGGTACAGCGCGCGCGCAAGTGGTAACGCATGCAACTAATCCGCGTTATTACGAGCTAATTGAGCATCTTGAAAAATTACGCGGCACAGCAGTTGTGCTGAATACGTCATTGAATCGTCGCGGCGAACCGATGATTTGCTCACCAACCGATGCGCTGAATATGTTTTACGGTTGCGATTTGGAATATTTGATGATGGAAGATATTCTTGTAACTAAAAAATAGAAACTATCTGTATTCGGCAAATAAACCTTATCTAACTCAGCAGAAACTTAATGCGATTTTTAGTATTATTTTATTGTTAATAGTGCTTTTTTGATGCGGTTAATTTGACGGATAACGCTCAATTAGCGATAATCGGAGAGTTAGGTTTTTATTCAAAACAGCAGTAGCTCATTATAAAAAAGCATCTATGAAACAATCTTTAGTAGAAGTTACCGAACGAATTATTGAACGCAGTCGCCCTACGCGATCTGCCTATTTACATCGTGTCGATCAAACCATCAATCGTCAAAAAGGTGCAGATAGACTAGGCTGTGCGAACGTGGCCCACGCGGTTGCTGCTTTGCCGGCGAATGATAAATTCAAGATTGTGATTGAAAAAGCACCGCATATCGGTATTGTCACTGCTTATAACGAGATGCTTTCTGCGCATCAACCCTACGTTAATTATCCTGATATTCTGCGTGATGAAGCGCATAAATGTGGTGCAACTGTTCAAGTTGCTGGCGGCGTTCCAGCTATGTGTGATGGTATTACGCAGGGCGAGCCAGGCATGGAATTGTCATTATTCAGCCGCGATAATATTGCGATGGGTACGGCGATTGCGTTATCACATGATGTGTTTGATGCGGCATTAATGCTGGGTGTATGCGATAAAATCGTGCCAGGTTTGTTGATTGGCGCATTGCATTTTGGTCATTTGCCAACCGTATTTGTGCCCGCGGGCCCAATGAGCACTGGTTTGGATAACACCGCTAAATCAAAAGTGCGCGAACAATATGCGCAAGGTAATGTTGGGCGTGAAGAACTTTTTGCCTCAGAATCTGCAGCTTATCATGGCGCAGGTACCTGTACTTTTTACGGCACGGCAAATAGCAACCAAATGTTGCTAGAAGCGATGGGTTTGCACGTGCCAGGCGCGGCGTTTATTCATCCGCATGATGGCATGCGTGAAGATTTAACGCGTGAAGCGGTGCGCTTGGTGTTAAATAACACCCGCAAAGATAGCTTTATCCCTATTGGTAAATTGGTGGATGAGCATGTGATTGTGAATGCGATGGTGGCTTTATTAGCCACTGGCGGTTCAACTAATCACTTAATCCACTGGGTGGCTGTAGCGCGCGCCGCTGGTATTATCATTGATTGGACAGACTTCCATTACCTTGCAAAAGGTACGCCATTATTAGCAATGGTCTACCCAAATGGTAAAGCTGATGTCAATGAATTTCAAAATGCGGGTGGTCCAGGCTTTGTGATTCGCGAACTGATTGAAGGCGGCTACATGTACCCAGATGTGTACACCGTAGCTAAAGGTGGCTTGCGCGAATTTGGTAAAAAGCCCGTGAAAGAAGATGGAAAATTGGTTTGGAAAGATTATCCGGCCGAAAGTGGCGATGAAACAGTTGTACGCACAGCCGCGCATCCATTTAACGAATCTGGTGGTTTACGTTTGTTAAAAGGCAATTTAGGCCGCAGTGTGATCAAGATTTCTGCCGTGCCAGAAGATAGACACATTATTGAAGCGCCAGCCATTGTGTTTGATGCGCAAGAAGAATTATTAGCCGCATTTGATCGTGGAGAATTAGAGCGTGACTTTGTTGCGGTAGTGCGTTTTCAAGGTCCGAAGGCGAACGGCATGCCTGAATTACATAAATTAACACCTCCGCTTGCCGTGTTACAAAACAAAGGTTTTATGGTCGCAATCGTGACGGATGGTCGTATGAGTGGCGCATCGGGCAAGATTCCTGCTGCGATCCATTTAAGCCCAGAAGCCAGTGCAGGCGGCGCGATCGCAAAAATTCGCACAGGTGATATTGTGCGTTTAAATGCAACTGTCGGCACACTGAATGTTTTAGTTGATGAAGACACTTGGGCTGACCGTGAGCCTGAAGAATTATCTGATGCCAAACGCAACATTAACTCACATGGTATTGGGCGTGAGTTGTTTGGTGGGATGAGAAAAAATGTACTATCTGCCGAAGAAGGCGCAATCACCTGGCTCTAACTGTTTGAAAATATAATTTATGCGGCGTTACTTTTCGCTTGCCGTAATACTCGTACTGTCTGCGCTCAAGTGCCTTGCCTAAATTAATTTTGAAACAGTTAGCTAATTTTAGATATAAAAAAACCATCAAATATCGTCATTCTGAGCGATAGCGAAGAATCCAGAACACAATTTTTTAACTAGGTAAAAGCATGATTAATACATTAGATTTAGCAAAAAAAGGTCCAGTAATTCCCGTTATCGTGATTAACAATGTAGAAGATGCCGTGCCAATAGCGGAAGCTTTGCTAGCAGGCGGTATTCGCGTGCTTGAAGTAACTTTGCGTTCATCCTGTGCCTTGCAAGCAATGGAACAAATCGCTAAACACGTGCCAGATGCGATTTTAGGTTCAGGTACTGTGCGTAACTTAAAAGATGCACAAGCGTCATTAGATGCAGGCTGTCAGTTCGCAGTTAGCCCTGGTTACACGACCGAATTAGGTCAATTTGCACGCAAAATCGGCTTGCCATTGTTGCCAGGTGTTTCAACTGGTTCAGAAATCATGACGGCGAATGCCGATGATTACTTTTTCTTAAAATTATTCCCGGCTGTTGCGGTTGGCGGTATTAATTTACTTAAAGGTTTTGCTGGCCCATTTGGCGATGTGAAATTTTGCCCAACTGGTGGCGTAACGGTTGAAAGTGCACCACAATTTTTAAGCTTACCAAATGTAGTAGTTTGTGGCGGTACATGGTTAACCCCAGCCGATGCAGTTGCACGTAAAGATTGGGCGCATATTACCAAATTAGCCAAAGAAGCCAGCGCAATCAAAGCAGCATAAACAATTGCTGCGCTAGAATCAGGGTTTGTGTTTTTGCACAAACCCTTTTTTATTGAGCGTACCGCATAGTTAGGTGTAAGGCCTTTTCAAATAAAATTTATTCAATTAAATAAATTAATATAGAAATGAAGTGAGGAATTGTTTGACCACGTTAACCAAAAGCTTGGATCTGAAAAAATATAAAACAATCGTGTTCGATTGCGATGGTGTCATTCTCGATTCAAATGTCGTGAAAACAGAAGCTTATTTCCGGACCGCAAAAAACTTAGGTGCAACTGATCAACAAGCGCAGGCGCTGGTTGATTATCACGTTAAGCTGGGTGGTATCTCGCGTTATCACAAGTTCGATTGGTATGTGCGCGAAATATTAAAACAACCAGCCACAGAAAAAGCCATTCAAACTTTATTAGACGAATTTAGCCGCGAGCTTGAAGAAGGTTTGATGCATTGCACCATTGCAAATGGTTTGCAAGAATTGCGCGCTGCCACGGCAGATGCTAAATGGATGATACTTTCTGGCGGCGATCAGCAAGAGATTCGTGATTTATTTGCTAAACGACATCTGGCTGATTTATTTGATGGCGGTTTATTTGGCAGCCCAGATAATAAAGATACCGTTTTAGCGCGCGAAAAAGACAATGGCAGTTTGCAGTTACCCGCTTTATTTATTGGTGATAGTAAATATGACCATGAAGCATCAACAGGCGCTGGTTTAGATTTCATCTTTGTGAGTGATTGGACAGAAGTGCCTGATTGGCAGGCGTACTGCAAAGAGAATAAAATTCAAGTATTGCCTAATATCGCTCAATTGATAACATGAGTCTGATGCACAGTCATTTGTTAAGCGACGCACAATTTGCCGCAATGCAGATTGATGCAAAAATCCTTGAGCAAGATGAACGCGGCGTTAAGGTATTGTTGCTGGCAAATGGACATATTTTAAAGATATTCCGACTGCGTGGTTTTTTTACCAGTAGCAGAATTTATTCTAATGCCAGAAGCTTTTGTAGAAATGCAGCTCGACTGAAAAAGTTAGTCATCCCAACTGTTTCTATTGTTAAACTTTATCATTTTGAAAAATCTAGCAATACGGCTGTTTTGTATGAGCCATTGGCTGGTGAAACAATCCGCAATTTGTTAAATAGCAACGCATTAACGGATGAAGCCTGTTCAAAACTAGGTGCATTTATCGCACGATTACATAGTTTAGGCATTCACTTTAAATCGCTACATTTTGGCAATATCGTGATGACACCTTCTGATGAATTAGGCTTAATTGATCTTGCCGACATGCGTATTTTTCCTTGGAATTTGCAATTGAATACACGTGTGCGAGGCTTTAAACGCATGACACGTTATCAAGAAGATTTAGAAAAAATGGGTGAAAGTCGATGGATGATTTTGCTACAAGCCTATATTGGAAATGCCCAGCTAAATTTTAAAAGCAGCGACCATAAAATAGTTGAAGCAATAAAAAAATTGATTTCAAAAAAATAGTTTAGGAGTTTTTTTGCGCGTTTTACAAATTTGCCATAGTTATTACCCGCCTTTTTTAGACTGCGCCAGACAATACGCCGCGTTGTTAAAAAACAGTCCATATAAAGTGCTAACTGTTTATTTGACGGGTGAACCAAACACGGACGTAATTGTGGGCAGCGCATCTGATGAGGTGGTTTTTCTAGGCTACAAAAGTAAGCAAGTCAGCGGTTTAAAGTTAGGTGCGATTGCAAAAATCAAGCAGATTGTTGCAAATGAACATTTTATCTTTTGTATTGCGCATCGTGCTAAACCGACATATCTCGCACTATTAGCGACCAGTTTACCCGTAATTAGTGTGCATCATAATTACAACGACTACAGCCGTTGGTCACGAAGATTACTTGTAAATTATTATCAAAAAAGAATGTTGATGCTGGGTGTGTCAGATTCAGTGCGTGACGATTTACGACGCGATTTAAAAGACTGGCCTGCAGAGCATATTCAAACGCTCTATAACCGGATTGATGTCAATGCCACAAAAGCACAGTTGACCACAAAAATCGTAGCTAGAGATGCGCTTAATCTGCCGCAATCTGTTTGGGTAATAGGCAATGTTGGTCGTTTGCACCACGATAAAGATCAAGAGACTTTAATTAAAGCTTTCGCTAGAGTTTTGCCACAGTTGTCGCCTGATTGCTTATTGGTGATTGTTGGAAAAGGGCCGTTAGAACAATCATTAAAGCAGCTTGTAGCCAGTTTAAAAATAGAATCCAATATAGTTTTTACAGGTAATGTACCTGATGCAAAACGCTATTTTAAGGCGTTTGATTTGTTTGTGCTCGCCTCTGATATGGAGCCATTTGGTATGGTTCTACTAGAAGCGATGGCGTCAGAATTGCCAATTATTTGCAGTGATTGCGGTGGCGGTGCAGAAGTGATTCGAGGCGTGGGCGATTTGTTTATGTTTGGTAACGTGGAGAAATTAAGTCTACTTATGTTAAAACATTATCAGCAAAATAATAAAAAACTAAATAAAGAAAAATCAGCGCAACAAATGGCAGAAAAATTAAATGATTTTTTTTCAGATGGTGCAGCAAAAAAACAATTTTTTGAATTAACTTTAATAAAAAAGTGGCTTCAAAAAAGTGCCTTCAGCAAAAAAAACACTTAAAAATTTATTATTTCATTTGCACAATGGTAATTTATTAACATGCAAAAAACACAAAAATTACTTATTTTAGATGGTATTGGTGGAGTTCCTCTTGGGCGAGAAATGGCAGAAGCTATCAATGCGCATGGAATAAATAATGCCTATTATGATTGTGCAAAACTACCCAAAATTAGCTTATATAACTTAAGAGCTGGCTTTGCAAAGTTAGTTAATCGGGCAGATAAAAAAGATATTTTTTATCATTTACCTAAGGTTAACCTAGGTGTAATTGAATCAATTCTAAGTAAAGAAAAAGCGACGCATTTATTAGTGATTGGTTTTATCTATAAGTTTATAAGCCCACAGGTGCTGCAAAAATTGGCGAAAAAAATGAATTGCCAACTATTTTTGTTTGATACCGATAGCTGTAATCTTTATGCAAAGCGGCGTGAGTTTGTATTCTTTTTAGAGAATGAGCTGACAATTTATCAAGAGATTTTTTCTTTTTCAAAAGTGACAACACACTTTTTTAAGCACACCAAAAACCTTAATGCTAGTCACTTCCCATTTGGCGCAAAGCCTATTATTACACCTGCGAAATTAGCCGTGAGGCATGATGTGCTATTCATTGGCAGTGCGGATTTAAGACGAATTTTGCTGTTAGAGCATATTAAAGAATATGTATCAATATTCGGAAACCGCTGGCAAAGAAATTATCCGTTAGTTTCTACTGCGCTCCAAAACCGAATCACTGATCGTGCAGTGTGGGGCGAGGATCTCTATACCTTGCTTGCTAATGCCAATATTGTGCTTAATATTACTAGAACACATTTTTATGGCGCTGAAACTGGTGTTAATTTACGCTTATTTGAAGCATTGGCTGCTGGGTGCTTCTTACTAACAGATGATTGCGAAGAGGTTGCAGAACTGTTCGAAGTTGGGGTTGAGATTGAAGTGTTTAGAAATGCCACGGAGTTAAAAGAAAAAGTAGTCTATTATTTAGCGCACCCAGAACAGCGCGAAGCAATTGCAAAACGGGGACATGCCAAGTTTATGCAAAAATACACTTGGAAATTACGTGTATATGATTTATTACAAAGAGTTGGATTGAAATCTGAATAAATTGATTTTTACGCTACAACATTCAAACGCCATTTGTATTTTTACTATGTAAACTGAATTTTTCAATATTTAACCTCTTCATATCCCACATTATAATGACTGCTAAAGGTAGCCAAAAAACAATCCATTGAGCATTCATTCGTGTGATAACACCTTGACCATAGGTTATTCCAATTAGGCTGCTAAATATAAATACCATCAATGCAATATTTGGCGCTAAATTGTTGCGATAACGCCATCCGACAATGATGGTAAAAAAAACTAAGCTGAGATGAAATATAAGGCCAACAAAGCCCATCTCTACAAGCGAGCCTAAGTAAACATTATGATAATGTGACCAGCCATCGACAAATTTTCCAGGTTCATCTATATATACATTAGTACCTGCGCCTTGACCGAAGATTAAATGGTTTTTTGTTAGTTCTAAAAATCCTAACCATAAATCAAGACGGTAACTTTGGCCACGTGAAATATCGGACTGAATAAAATGTGCTTGGAAAACAAAAGGTACTAAAGCCAATAAAGCAGCGAAAACTGTAATTAGGAGTTTAAATTTAAGATGGATTTTACTTGTAAAAACAACTAAAAAAGAAACAGCAGTCATTGATAAAATTGGGCCACGAGAATGAGTTAATAGAGTGGCCGCAAAGAAAATACCAAATAATAGAAGATATAAATATTTCTTGCGGGTAAGTATATGAAAGCTGAGAGTTAAACTAAATATAGCCATTGCACCAAATAAAGCAGCAACCCACAATTCGTTACGTAATCTTCCAAATCCATAAAAACGAGCATCGGCTGCGTGCTGTGAAAAATATACAAAAAATATTAAATTTATAAATAATCCAAACAGAGCGAAGGCAATGATGGTTTTGCCTAATGTCGCTAATTTTTTATCATCAAGATAATAAGTAATGAAAATAATCAGCCAAAAAAAATATAAATAGATAACTCTTTTAAACTCACTTATTTGCAAACTAATATCAGCATATGTACCCCAAAAAGTACTGATTACATAATATGTACAAAATGCCGCTGTCAGGCAAAAGAGCTTACTTTTTAAAAAAGGCTTAAACGCTATAGTTGATGTCGCAAGTAGCCATACGCTTGGAATGACAAATAGCAATATGTAAGCTTGATTGTGCAGTTGCCCTGTTGGGAAGTAGAAGAAGCCAGATATCCAAATTAATGAAAAATAAAAAATAGCAGGTAGCGATTTTGTTTTGTTGAATTCAGTGAATGAGTGCATTTTTTCTTAAGATTAATTTAAATAAATAATATTTTTTGTATTTCATTCGGCTCAATTTGTTTTAAGCAGTTCAGATGTTGTAACGGGCATTCTCTTTGAAAACAAGGGCTGCAATCAAGGTTTAGATATTCAACTACGGCTTTATTTGACATGGGTGGCGTGTGGTATGGGTCTGATGATCCAAAAATGGCGATTAGATTTTTATCTAAGGCCGCCGCCACGTGCATCAGCCCAGAATCGTTGCTCACGACGGTATCGCATAAGCTCATTAAATCAATCGCTTCGCCCAATTTTGTTTTGCCGCCAAAGTCATGACAGCGATTTTGTGTGAGTTGATTGATTTGATTGGTGACTGGAACGTCTTTTTCTGAGCCAAACAACCACACTTGCCAGCCTTTGTTTAACGCATCATTGGCTACACTTGCATAGTATTCTGCAGGCCAGCGCTTGGCTTCGCCATATTCTGCGCCTGGACATAAACTGAGTACTTTTTGTTCGGGCGCTTGGATGCCTAATCTTGAAAGTGTTTTTAGTGCGTTTTCGGCATGGGTAAGTAATGTTGGATTAGGAATAGTCGTTGGTAATTTCTCATCAATCGCTAAACCCAAAGTCACAAAGCGATCGACTGTTTTTTTTAAAACCGTTTTATCCAAAGGCCGAATGTCGTTAATTAAGCCATAACGCATTTCCCCCAAAAAACTGGTGCGCTTTTTAATGCCCGCAGCCCAAGGTAATAGTGCAGATTTAAGCGAGTTGGTGAGAATGATACTTTGCGTGTAACCCGCATTTTTTAAGCTCTTGCCGAAAGCGATACGCTGCCAAAAAGCCAGTTCGCCATGTTTAAAAGTTAACGCTATTTTGCCGTTAACTTCTGGCATGCGTTCTAGTAAAGGCAAAGTCCAAGCGGGCGCGGCCACATCGATAATACAATCAGGTCGATTTGCTTTAAGCGTTTTGAACAGGCTTTGTGCTAATACCATATCGCCAACCCAAGCCGGGCCTAGCACTAGTATTTTTTCAGGTTTTCTTTCGGTAGACATTGGTGCGTGAATGACTGGTTTAGCTATTCATTTTTTTGATGATATTGCTGGTGCTTCTGCCTTCTACCAAATCAATTAGCGCAATTTCACCACCCCAGGCAAGCACTTCTTTGCCGCCCACAACTTGGTCTGCGCTGTAATCACTACCTTTGGCAATGATGTTGGGTTGAATGGCATTGATCAGGTTAAGCGGCGTATCTTCATCAAATAGAATCACTGCGTCTACGCTTTCCAGCGCCGCTAATACGCGGGCTCTATCATTTTCTGACACCACAGGTCGTGTCGGGCCTTTAATCGCGCTGACGGAACGATCTGTATTTAAACCTAGAATTAATTTATCACCACGTTTTTTTGCCGCTTCTAAATAAGTCACGTGACCGGCATGCAGTAAATCGAAACAGCCATTGGTAAAAACGATACGTTGATTATCTTTTTTCCAGGAATTCACTTTGGCTTTTAATCGCGTTAAATCACACACTTTGTGTGCTTGTTCGCTCTTTTGCTGGCTTGCCAACGCTTCTATTAAATCTACTTGTGAAATAGGCACAGTACCAACTTTGCCCACAACCACAGACGCTGCGATATTTGCTAATTGCAAACTTTGTAGTACAGAAAGATTGTGTATTAAGCCGGCAGCTAATGTGGCGATGACGGTATCACCCGCGCCAGAAACATCAAAAACTTGCTTGGCAATGGCGGGTAAATGATGCGTTGCATCATCGATTAAAGTAATACCTTCTTCACCGCGCGTAACGGCTAAAAAATCTAAATCTAATTCTTTTTTGAGCACAGTCGCTTTGCTGATTAAATCTATGTCGTCAATCGAACTATTGCAAGCTTCAGCTGTTTCTTTTTTATTAGGAGTTAACGCTGTGGCGCCTTTATATTTGCTGTAATCGCGACCTTTTGGATCAACAAGTACAGGAATGTTAACCGTTTTGCACTGCGCAATAATCGCCTGGCAAGTTTGCTCGCTTAACAAACCTTTAGCATAGTCCGACAGAATAACTACGCTAGGTTTCAATGTCAGCTGCGCTTGAATCGCTGTCATTAACCCAGTATTTTCGGCAGTATTAAAAGCAGCGTTACTTTCTTGATCTAGCCTTAACATTTGTTGATGACCACTTAATACGCGGGTTTTGGCAATAGTTGGACGGTTAACTGAGGTGTAAATGCCATCAGCGTCCACCTGCATTTGCTTGAGTAGATTGGTTAAAACCGCGCCTTCGTTATCGTTACCCACGCAGCCGACAATATGCGTTGTAATGCCCAATAAAGCTAAGTTGGCGGCAACATTCGCTGCGCCACCAGCGCGTTCATTTTGCTGATTCAACAGTACGATCGGTACAGGCGCTTCTGGCGAAATGCGTCCGACTGAACCGATTAAATAGCGGTCAAGCATCACATCGCCAATCACTAGAGCATGCTGCTTAGCGCCATTATTGTGACCGAATTGTTTAACAGCCGAGAGGAGATGGTCGGTTAGGTGTTGTGACATATTAAGACTCAAGATTCAAGAAGCTGGATTCAAAGGAATACTCAAGATGCAAAATTCCAGAATTTCAAATCAGGACTCGAGAATTTCACACAAAGAATGTCCAACAAAAATATGCGCTTCTTGAATGCGTGCAGTAACGGAAGAGGGCATGACCAAGTTAAAGTCACAAATTGCATTCAGTTTTCCGCCACTGCCACCTGTTAATCCGACCGTGACTGCGCCTGCTTCTTTTGCTGCTTCCATACCGCGCACTACATTGGCGCTATTACCGCTGGTAGTGATGCCGATGACTAAATCTTCTGGGCGACAGAGTGCTTCTACCTGACGCGCAAAAATATAATCGTAGCCATAATCATTGCCCACAGAAGTGAGGATTGAGGTGTCAGTCGTCAATGCGATTGCGGGCATTCCTTTACGTTCTTTTTTATAGCGGCCGACGATCTCTGCGGCAATATGCTGGCTATCAGCTGCACTGCCGCCGTTGCCCATAATCAAGATTTTGCCGCCAAACTTAATGCAATCTTGCATCTTAATGCCAACAGCACTAATCATTGGGAAAAGTGGCTCAAGTGCGTTAAACATCGCCATGTGAGCGGCGTGTTCACCTTTTAGGTAGTTGATGTAATCCATTAGCAGTATTTGTCCTCACTCAATAGATAATTCTGTACGTAATCCTGCACACCATCTTCAAGAGTTGTAAATGGTATAGCGTAACCAGTGGCGCGTAATTTATCCATGCTGGCTTCAGTGAAATATTGGTATTTACCTTGCAAATCTTCTGGCATGGCAATGTAGTCAATTTGCGGCGCTTTGCCCATGCTTTGCATGACGGCATTGGCTAAGTCGTTGAAACTGCGCGCCTTGCCTGTGCCAATGTTATAGATGCCATTTGGGGCTGGATTATTAGCCATAGCCCGTTCAAAAAAGTAAGCGATAATGCTCGCACAATCTTTTACATAAACGAAATCGCGGCTTTGCATACCATCAGCAAAGTCTGCCTTATTACTTTTGAATAGCTTCATGCGGCCAGTGGCTTCTACTTGATTAAACGTATGAAAAGCCACGCTGGCCATGCGTTCTTTATGATATTCATTTGGGCCGTACACATTAAAGAATTTAAAACCTGCCCAAGCGGGTGGTTGCGGTGCATTTTCGGCGACTTGACGTAGCGCCCATTGATCAAAAAAATGTTTTGAATAACCATAGCCATTCAAAGGACGCAGGTTTTCAATATTCGCATCGTTATAACCAGCAGTGCCATCGCCATAAGTGGCGGCAGAGCTGGCATAAAAGAAGGGCACTTTTTTAGCTGCACACCAAGACCATAGATTTTGACTATAGTGAATATTGTCGGCCACCAGTTTATTGAAATCGCGCTCAATGGTCGCGCTAATCGCGCCCATATGAATCACCGCATCGATATCGTTTCTATCTTGCAGCCATTCCAATAGTTGATTTTTGTCCAGATATTGAACGTATTGGCGTTTAACCAGATTCTGCCATTGCTCTTCGTGCGCCAGACTATCGACAATAACCAAGTCATCACGAACTTGGCCTTTTTCGTTGCGACTATTATTGAAATGCCAGGCAATGATTGAGCCAATCATGCCTGCGCCGCCAGTAATTACAATCATAGAATTTGCATTTAAAAACTTAAAGCAAGAGTATAACGCTTATTGATTTGCACGACTATTAGAGACCACCCAAGGCTTGGGCTCTAAGTTTGGTCAATTCATTGTCTTTTTTCGCCTGTGCGCTATCCCAATCATTAAGAGATTCAGTCGTCACCCAGCCTTGCAGATTCTCAAGCGCAATTTCAGTCATCGCGTGAATCCAGGCCTCGTTTTCGTTAAGGGCAGGAATATAGTGATATTCGCCACCGCCAGCATGGGTGAAAATTTCTTTTCCTTCCATGGCGATTTCTTCTAAAGTCTCTAAGCAATCGCTACTGAATCCCGGGCAACACACATCGATGCGTTGGGTTTTTTCTTTGCCTAGTGCTTCTAATGTAGATGCTAAATAAGGCTTAAGCCATTCTTGTTTACCAAAGCGCGATTGAAACGCGATGACATATTCATCCTTGCCTAAACCCAATGCCTCAGCCAATAAACGTGCGGTTTTATGACATGCACAGTGATACGGATCGCCCTTAGTCAAATGTACTTTTGGCACACCGTGAAAGCTCATCACTAATTGAGTTGGCTTTCCATTAATTCGCCAATAATCCTGCACACTTTTTGCCAATGCAGCAATATAAGCAGGATGATCGTGATAGCTGCGAATCGTACGCACCGCAGGCACGTTGCGCATTTTAAGCAGTACTTTCCATACCGCATCCAATGTCGCAGAAGTACTACTGGCCGCGTATTGTGGAAACAATGGAAACACTAAAATCTTATCGCAATGCTGCGCTTTTAGTTTTTCAATCGCAGATTGCATGCTCGGGTTGCCATAACTCATGCCTAACTCAACCGCGAATGGCGATTTGATTTTTTGCGCTAAAAATCCACGCAATAACTGGGTTTGTTTCTGCGCATGCACTAATAAGGGCGAACCTTCGCTTGTCCACACTTGTGCATATTTAGCGGCGGATTTTTTTGGGCGTATCACCAAAATGATGCCATTTAAAATAAACCACCAAATAGCGCGTGGAATCTCTACCACGCGAGTGTCACTTAAAAATTGACGTAAATAAGGTCGTAACGCTTTGGCGGTAGGTGCGTCTGGTGTGCCAAGATTGGCGATTAAGATGCCGACTTTAAGTTGATCGCCGTGGGAAAAAGGTGGTTCGGAATTGTAATAAGCCATAGGAATAATTTTAGAGTAAACATTGACCAATAGCTATGCTGATAATCATTAAGCAAGCGCTTTGCTGGGTTTTAATGACACATATAACTCATGTATATTTAGGGAAATTGATTGAAAAAAATGGTTAAGTTAACACTTTTTTTAACGCAAAAAAGTGCAAAATTTTAAGAATTTATAAGCTCAAGAATTCGACAATGCGTTAGATAAAAGTTTCGCCGTCACGTCCACAATCGGAATCACGCGCTCATACGCCATTCTAGTGGGGCCAATAACGCCGAGCGTGCCGACCACTTGGCCATCTGCCTCATAAGGTGCGGTAATCATGCTGCATTCATCCAACGGTAAATAGCCACTTTCGCCGCCGATAAAAATTTGAATACCTTCAGCGCGCTGGCTGTTATCCAGCAATTGCATCAGTGACGTGCGACGTTCGAATATCTCAAATAATTTACGCAGGCTATTCACATTGGTGGATAGCTCATCTACTTGTAATAAATTGCGCTCGCCTGCAATTACCACGCCATCATTGTCTGCCGCTTTGCTACTGGCTTCCAATGCTGCCGCCATTAACTGGTTAATGTCGGTTTGCATTTGTTTCAGCTCGAGATGCAATTTTTGCTGCACTTCTATGAATGTTTGCCCAGAAAAGTTGGCGTTAAAATAATTGCTGGCTTGGGTTAACTCGCTGGCGGAATAGGGCTTTTCAGCCAGAATAATACGGTTCTGCACATTGCCATCGCTAGTCACAATAATCACCAGAATGCGTTTATCACTTAAAGGCAAAAACTCCAGATGTTTAAATGCAACACGTTGGCGTTTAGGAATCATCACTACGCCAGCAAATTGCGTGAGTTGCGACAACATATCTGCGGCGCTACTAATCAGCTCATTTTGATTGGGCGAATTCAAGCCCATTCTCATCATTTGAATGGCTTGGCTCTCAAGCGGCTGAACAGTTAGCAATGAATCAACAAATAAACGATAACCTTTTTGGGTGGGAATGCGCCCAGCGGAAGTGTGCGGGCTGGCGATAAAACCTAATTGCTCAAGATCAGACATCACATTACGGATTGTCGCCGCGCTGACATCAAGCCCACTGTGTTGCAAAAGCGTACGCGAGCCGATTGGCTGACCATCACTAATGTAATGTTCTACCAAGGTTTTTAATAAGATTTGTGCGCGTTTGTCCAAATGGAATGGCTTTATAAATTGTGCATGTTAACGGTTAATTAAGCTGATATTTTGCTTAACCAATATTCTGCCTCACTTTAGCTATTTCAAGTACGCAAGATCTACAAATGCTGTGGATTTAAATCAACATTTTTAAAAACTGCTGGTTTATGAATATTTCATTAGCCCATTCGGACTAATCTAGCCAAAAACTGCCATTAATTTGAATCTGTTTTAAAAATGATTCCGTAATTAGAAATGGATTCTCAAATCCATTTCGACATGGTTTTTGTTTAAAAAGTATTTTTTAAAATTTTTAAGGGGTTTTATGATGAAACGTTCATGGTCAAAAATAGCATTAGCGCTGGGCTTTGTTGCCAGCACAGTCGCATTTAATGTTGCACAAGCAGAAAGTTTAGTCGGCATTACAACAGACAATCAAATTGGCGTGTTTGATTCTGCCAATGTAGCTGCCGCTGCATTCGTTAATATTTCAGGTTTGAGTGCTGGCGAATCGTTAATTGGCATTGATTTACGCCCATCTAACAATACGTTGTACGGCATTAGTAGTGCCAGTAATTTGTACACAGTAGATGCTTACAGCGGTGCTGCATCATTTGTTGCAGCATTAAGCGGTTATGCGATTAATTCAAGATTAGGGTATGGTTTAGACTTTAATCCAGTCGCTGATCGTACGGCGGCAGCATCATTGCGAGTGGTGAGTTCCGCAGGTGATAACTTAGCAGTCAACGTGGCAACAGGCGTTGTGGGTAATCAAGCCAATACAATCGCGCCCGGTTATTCAGCAGTTGCTTATGCAAATTCAGATCCGAGTGTTACTGCGACAGCGACACAGCTTTATTATCTAAACAGCGCTACCGATACGTTATCAGTCGCGCCAGGTGCTTTTAACACGCCAAACATTTCACTCATTGGTGCAATAGGCTTGGATATTTTAAATGCGAATGGTTTTGAGTTGTTTAGTAATGGCAATGCGTTTGCAGTAGTGAATACCGATAATGGCACGTTAGACAGCCAATTATTAGGCATTAACCTAAGCACTGGCGCAGGTACATTACTGGGTACATTCAACGGCACACTTAACGGTTTGGCAGCAGCTCCATCTGCGGTTCCTGTGCCAGCAGCTGCTTGGTTATTTGGTTCTGCATTGATTGGTTTTGCAGGCTTCAGACGTAAATCAGTTTAATCATGTTTTAGTTAGCGCTTCATTTATTCCTAAATTCAAGCGCTTATTTTAAAGCTGGGACTTTGCCATTGGTCCCAGCTTTTTTTATGTATTTTGATCAGCGTACTTTTTCAAATATCCCAATCTATGATTTAATAGATGGATGACTCAACCGTTCAAATCTATCGCCATTATTGGCAAATACATGAATGAATTTGCTTTGCAGCAAATGCAAACTGACTTAGCCGATTTAGCGCGTCATTTAAGAGCCAAAAAGATAGAGGTTTGGATAGAAGAAAATACCGCAAAATATGCGGAATTATCTGGTTTTAAAACCGCCGCATTAGCAACTGTAGGCAGCAAAGTAGATTTAGCCATTGTGATGGGTGGCGATGGCACTATGTTAAGCGTGGCCAGGAATCTGATTGATTATAATATTCCGCTGGTGGGCATTAACCGCGGCCGCTTTGGGTTTTTAACCGATCTACGCGCAGAAGATATGCTGCGTTCACTCGATAGAATTCTGTCTAATCGCTACCAGATTGAATCGCGCATGTTGCTGAATGCCAGAATATTACGTGGCGGAAAAACACTTTATCAAGGTTTAGCGTTTAACGATATCGTCATTAAAGGCGGCTTGCGTTTGATTGAAATTGCGGTTGAAATCAACGGCAGTTTTGTGCATAAACAACGCGCAGATGGTTTGATTTTAAGCACACCAACTGGTACTACGGCTTATGCTTTAAGTGCCGGCGGACCGATTTTGCATCCTGGTTTAGAGGCGATCGCCATTGTGCCAGTGAGTCCGCATACGCTGAGTAATCGACCAATCGCCGTTAACAGTTCTAGCTTGATTCAGATAACGTTGATACAAAGCGATGATGGACAAGTGAGTTATGACGGGCAATTTCAAATGCTGCTAGAAAGCGGCGACAGGATTTTGATACAACGTGCAGAAAAAGAAGTGAAGTTGCTGCATCCAAGCGAATACTGTTATTTTGATATGTTACGCAACAAACTCAACTGGGGCTAAAATTCAATTCAAAAAATTAAACTGGCGGCGTTGCCTTCGTTTTGCCGTACTAGTCGTACTGTCTGCAACTCGTCGCCTTGCCATTTTAACTTTTAGCATTGAATTAAACTTGCTACAACACAAGACTAAATAACATGTTACAAGCACTTTCCATTCGCGATTTCATCATTGTTGACACGCTCGATTTAGAGTTTGAAAACGGTTTTACTACTTTAACCGGTGAAACTGGTGCGGGTAAATCTATTTTGATTGACGCATTATCACTAGCGTTAGGCGCACGAAATGATGGCTTGATTGCGCGTGCAGGCACAGATAAAGCCGATATCAGCGCGACTTTTTCGATTAACCAGAATATTGCCGCCAAAAACTGGTTAAATGAAAACGAGATTGAAGCCGATGATGCGCTGATGTTACGCCGTGTGATTTATGCCGATGGCCGTAGCCGCGGTTTTATTAACGGTGCTTCGGCCACGGTTGGTCAGATGAAAGAGTTAGGCGAGTTTTTGGTAGATATCTACAGCCAAAATGCGCATCATTCTTTACTCAAGCCTACTACGCAACGACAAATTTTAGATGATTTTGCGCAAAGTACAGAGTTAGCCAACCAAGTGGCAAAACAATATAAAACGTGGTCGCAATTGCATAGCCAGCGCGTTGATGCGGAAAAAAACGCGGCGGCTTATGCGGATGAGTTAGCAGAATTGCGCGACCAAACGCGTGAATTAAGTCAGCTTAATTTTTCGCTAGAAGATTGGCAAGAAATACAATTAGAACATCATCGCTTGGCTAACGGCGCTAGTTTATTGACAGGCTTAGAAGCGTGTATTTCGTTGTTAGATGGCGCGGATGTGAATGCGACGGGCATACTTGCCCAAGTGCAGCAAAAGTTAATCGGGTTGGTCGAGTTTGATGCGCAATTAAAAGAAGCCGCAGACGGAGTGGATTCTGCGTTAATCCAATTGGAAGAGTCTAGCCGCGAATTAAACCGCTATTTACAGCGCGCGGAGTTGGATCCTACAAGGTTGGCCGAAGTCGATAATCGCATTCAAGCCGTACATAATGTTTCGCGTAAATATCGCAGCAAACCAGAAGAGTTGCCTGATTTGCTAGTGACATGCCAAGTGCGCATGGCGGAATTAGAAAGTTTTGCCAATGATGGAGCGTTGGCAAAACAAGAAGCAGAAGCGCTTAAAATCTACCAAGATTTAGCTAAACAATTAAGCCAAAAACGTCAGCAAGCCGCCAAAGTACTAAGCCAAAAAATCAGCGCACAAATGCAGCGTTTATCATTAAGCGGTGGTAAGTTTGATGTTGCATTAATCGCATGCGAATCATCACTTAACGGTTTAGAAACGATAGAATTTTTAGTGGCAGGGCATGCAGGCGTTGAGCCGCGGCCATTAAATAAAGTGGCTTCAGGCGGCGAATTGTCGCGCATCAGCTTGGCTTTGCATGTGACAACGGCTAGTCAGGGTAGCGTGCCATGTATGATTTTTGATGAAGTCGATGTTGGCATCGGCGGCGGCGTGGCCGAAGTAGTCGGGCAATTACTCAAACAATTGGGAGTAGAACGTCAAGTATTAGTCATCACGCATTTACCGCAAGTCGCATCGCAAGCCACGCAGCATTTGCAAGTTAGCAAAACGCAAAATAATGGCGCGACTTTAAGCCATATTCAAGCGTTAAGTACATCCGAACGTGTAGAAGAAATCGCACGCATGCTGGGCGGTATTCAAATTACCGAAACGACACGCGAACATGCGAAAGAAATGCTGGCAATCAAGTAGGATAAAAAATTAGATGGCTAATCAGTGTTGGGCAGCTACTCAAATTTACTTCAGATGCGATTATTAACCGCGCTCAGCGGGTTACATATTCTATTTCTTCAACCGCATTTCCGCCATTCCGTTTAGCAATATACATGGCGTTATCCGCTTCTCGCGTAAATAATGAGGGTGATTTTCCTTGCGGAGGAATGCCATAGCAAACGCCGACGCTGACCGATAGATAAGGCGAAGAAGTCGCTTTTGCATGTTCGATTTTTAAATCATTGATTGCATTTTTGAGTGACTCTACTTGTGCCATCAATTGTTGGATATTGTCTTCTGGCGAGCTTGCTACAACAAACTCTTCTCCGCCATAACGCGCGACAATATCTGATTCCCGCGCAAAATGCTGTTTGAGAGTTCTGGCGACCATGCGCAAAACATCATCGCCGGCTACATGTCCATAATGGTCGTTGTACAATTTAAAGCAATCCACATCGATAAATATAATGGCAACTTTTTTATTCAGTCTTTCGTGCAGGTTCCACAGTAAATTTAACTGTTCTTCAAAATAACTACGGTTATGCAATTGTGTGAGGTGGTCGATAAAAACTAGGTTTTTTAATAACTGGTTCTTTTCAAGCAAGATCTGGTTCATCGTTTTGATCTTTTGTTCGTTTCTCACCCGTTCAGTCACATCATATTGCACTCCGATGAAATGCGTCACTTTCTCACCTTCATATACCGGGGAAATAGTCAGTTCATTTAAAAACATATTGCCGTTTTTCTTGAAATTACGTAAGACGACTTTACAGGACTCGCCGGCCCGAATAGCGTTTCTGATGATTTCCAGGGTGGCTTGGTCGGTATATTGGTTGTTTAAAAAACGGCAATCTTTGCCGATGATTTCATCTTTGGAATAGCCTGTTAACGCCTCAAAAGCGGGATTTACGTATATGAGAGGATTTTCTGAGGAACTAACACTTTGAGCGATAACGATACCAACTTTACTATGCTCTAGGGCGGCATGTAGCAATTTACTGTCAATCTGCATAAATTACTAAACCCTTTAAAAAATTAAAGTAAACATTCTCCATCAATAGCATTATGTAATGACCAGCAAATTTTCAATGTACGATGTCTAGCGGACATTAAATCTAATTTATGGTAAGAATTTAATTTATCAAGTTTGATAGCGGTCAAGCGCTATCAAATACTCACTGTGCAAGTTCTGCTGCTTCCACCACAACCTTATAAAGCTGGGCTTCCTGCGCAGTTTTAATGCGCTCGCCAATGGCGATTTGGTTTCTCTTACCTGCGGCAACACCATTGATGACCATCGGTCTGCTTTGCCCGATAGCGCGGCCTGTTTGTGCATCGTATCTCACTACACGTATCTGCACGCGACCAATTGGTGTGGATGTGCCATTCTGGACAATCGCATATAAATTCCCTGCATTATCTGCCTGCACGCCAGATTGGATATATCTTGCAGGATTGCGCGGCAGATCAATGCGCATCGCACGTTCAGCGGCTTCTTTACCAATTTCAGAATTGGAACTGGCAGCCATTTGATAGTTTTGTAATGCTAAATCCGTCTGCCCGCGGCTTTCTGCAATTTGACCCATAAGTGCATATCCTGGCGCGGTCGGTAATAATTCATTGGCACGTTTTAAATAGGGTTCTGCTTCGGTTTTTTTACCTAAATTAAATAAAGCGATGCCGGTTTGAATGTGCGGTTTAAAATAATTAGGCTGCATTTTGATGGCTTTTTCGTAATAGCCAATCGCTTCTTGCGGTTTTTTATCGGTTAATGCGATATCACCTAATAATTCTTGAAATCTTGCTTCGCGCGGTTCGCCAGTAATTGCCTGTTTTGCCAGCTTGGTTGCGGTTGCGGTATCTTTTTTGGCGAGCGCTTTTACACCCTCGTCATAGGCTTTGTAGGCAGCTTGTGTGGCTTTCACTTTGCCTGCTTTTTGCGCATACATTTCTTTGCCTAAATTGCCGCCAGCACCTATTTTCGCTAGCGTTAATTTGTTGGCATCTACACGTTCTTGCGAAGGTGGATGGCTGGCAAATAATCCGGTAATAAAGTCGCTTTTTTTATCTGCGCTCAAACGCACAAATGTCTGTTGCAATGTCACTGCGGCGCTTGGGTCGTAACCGGCTTTTTTCATATACAGCATGCCGTAATAATCCGATTCCGATTCTGCATCGCGGCCATATTTACTGGTAGTTAACTGTGCGCCAAGTTGTGATGCACCGACGATTAAGTTGCCGTAATTGCTGTTTTGCGCACCAATGCCCACTGCAATCATCGCACCTTGTAATAAAATGCCGCGTTCCATACCTTTTGCGCCGTGGCGCGCGGCTGCATGCACAATTTCATGACCCATCACAGCGGCTAACTCTGCTTCGCTATTTAATTCATATAATAAGCCACGATTAAAAGCGATCTTGCCACCTGGCATCGCCCAAGCATTTGGAACGGAGTCATTCAACACGACAAACTCATAAAGCAATTCTGGACGATCAGAAACGGCGCCTAAGCGCTTGCCAATATCTTGCACATAAGCGGTTAATTCGGGATCAATGATGTAATCGCCGCCTTGAGATTGGCGGGCAGGGGAGTAATTTTCTTTACCAATCGCAATTTCTTTATCTTCTGAAACAAACTGAAATTCCGTTTTTTTGGTCACAGGATTCGTGCCACAAGCGGCAAGATTTAAGCTGATTGCGACTGCAATGATCAGCGAAGCGTTTTGTTTAAACATGATGAACTCCGATTGCGAAGCGATTCAAAAGCGAGCAAGTTAATGTTTAACTTAGCAACGTTTTGGATTTAAATAAGGCAGACTTAAATAATACGAATTAGACGATACAATTCAATGGTCGATTTATAAAGGCTGCCTATTCCTAGAAATTGTTCTATATAAATTTGTAACTAGCAATTTCTATCGAAAAATTTTCTAGATATTGAATTTAAATATAGTTATTTTTTCTTGCCGCAAGGTTGTACAGCGCAAATGCCGTAAATCATCAATGAATGCTCTTGCATTTTAAATCCACGCGATTCAGCTGCTTCTTGCTGACGTTTTTCGATTTCGGCATCATAGAATTCTTCAACGCGCCCACATTTAACACAGACGATATGATCATGATGTGTACCTTCATTAATCTCAAATACGGCTTTGCCGCTTTCAAAATGATGGCGCGATAGTAAGCCTGCTTCTTCAAACTGGGTCAATACGCGATACACCGTTGCTAAGCCAACATCTTCGCCAGTCGTGATTAATATTTTATATACATCTTCTGCCGATAAATGGCGCTCTTTGCTATTTTCAAACAATTCTAAAATTTTCAAACGTGGCAAAGTGGCTTTTAATCCAGCGTTTTTTAAATCTTTTTGATCATGCATAGTCAGTACTCAATAATAATAGGATGATAATTTGTAGTTTAAGGCAGTTAGCCATCGTGGTATATTAACGCCAATTTAGTAATAAGTCTTTACCCATGCATAAAACCATGCGCAGTTTATTGTTTCCTTTTTTCATCGCTTGCAGCACATTAATTGTTGGCTGCGGTTCTAGCGTGCCTGTGATCAGGCCGTTTAAAATGGACATTCAACAAGGCAATGTTGTTACCTCTAAAATGCTGTTGCAATTGCGGCCTGGCATGACAAAGTCGCAAGTGAAATTCATTATGGGCACGCCGCTTGTGATCGATAGTTTCCATACCAATCGCTGGGATTATTTTTATCAATTGCGCCAAGCAGGAAAAATAGTTGAGCAGCGCCGCGTTATTTTAGATTTTGAAAAAGATGTGCTTGCACGTGTGCGTGGCGATGTCGTACCACAAGGAACGCCTGGCGCTGATACAGGTGTCGTTTTATCTAAAGAGCCAGTACCAGCCGCCGTTAAACCAGCGGAAAAAGAAGGCGTTTTTGAGAATCTGAAATTTTGGAAAACTCGCGAAGATTCTAATGAAAAATCACCGAAAAATGATGCTGCACCAAAAAATACTGAAATTCCTCCAAATAATAACGCGCAAGAAGTGCAGCCAATCGCTGTCCCAGTAACGCCAGAAACAAAACCAACTGAGCCTGCTACAACAGATTCCGAAGCTTCGCCCGCTGTTGAAACGCCATCTTTATTGGTTGTACCAGTTCAAATTGGGCCTAATGAAAGTAGTTCAGTTGAAAATAAACCGGCAGATAGTCAGCCGGTAGAAAGTACTCCTGCTGCAGCAGAGTCGCCAGCGGTCGAGTCTAAACCAGCAGCGCCAGCGGAAGCTGTACAGCCTGCACCAGATTCTAATTCTCCGGCAAAGTCCGATGATGAAGTTATTTTTAGGCTGGATAGAAATTTAGATACAAAAGAGATTGAACCGACTAAACCAGCACAAAATAGCTCCAAAGATAATATAGAAACAGCAAAACCAGTTAAAAAGCCTGCTGATGCAGAGGAAAAGCCACTTCCAGATGAAGAAGAGCCTGGTTATTTTGAAAGAATGCTTGAGAAAATTGGTTTTTAACAACAGTTAAGATTGAAAAGTTAAGTACAAAAAATGGGTAAAATAAAAATTGTCATCGCTGGTGTAACGGGTCGCATGGGGCATGCGCTGTTAGAAGGTATTTTTGCTGATAACGAATTGCAATTGCATGGCGCAGTAGATCGCGCTGATAGCGTACAAATCGGTCGCGATGCGGGTGAACAGTTTGGCAAAAGTACTGGTGTTAAAATCACTGGCGATATAGATGCGGCGTTAAAAAATGCGGATGTTTTGATTGATTTCACAAGACCAGAAGCAACGTTACAATATCTTGAAGCTTGTAAAAAAGCCCATGTAAAACACGTGATTGGGACGACAGGCTTTACTGCCGAGCAAAAAGACTTAATTGAATCTGCAGCAAAAGAAATCGCCATTGTTTTTGCACCCAATATGAGTGTTGGTGTGACTTTGCTGATTAATCTAGTTGAACAAGCTGCAAAAGTACTGAATGAAGGCTACGACATCGAAGTAGTTGAAATGCATCACCGCCATAAAGTCGATGCACCATCTGGCACGGCTTTAAGATTGGGCGAAGCTGCGGCGCAAGGATTAGGCAAGCAGCTTAAAGATTGCGCTATTTATGCGCGTGAAGGCGTCACTGGTGAACGCGAAGCTGGCACCATTGGTTTTGCAACTTTACGTGGCGGTGATGTAGTCGGTGATCACACCGTTGTACTTGCTGGCATAGGCGAGCGCGTTGAGTTGATACATAAAGCCAGTAGTCGCGCCACCTTTGCACAAGGTGCTTTGCGTGCGGCTAAATACTTAGATGTTAAAGCCACTGGTTTGTATGATATGAGAGATGTGCTGAATTTACGTTAATTATTTAAGTGATTTTTAAGCGCTGATAAATTGCTTGATGAATGTAGTGATTGAAATAAATAAGCCGCATAAATGCGGCTTATTTATTGGTTAATAACTAATGCGTTATTAAACTGATTTACGTCTAAAACCTGCAAAACCTAATAATGCTGAACCGAATAACCATGCTGCTGCTGGAACTGGAACCGCAGATGGGTTTGTACCGAATTGAGCTACACCATTGCCAGAAGAAATAACAACCTTTGCCCAGCCATCGTTAAGAAAATTAACACTACCATTGTAACCATTAATTGCTTCGTATTCAGAGAAGTCATAATTAGAAACGGCAAGCACATAATTACCGATTGCAAGTGACACATTATCAATTAATGCATTGTCATTGAAAAAGCTAATATCATCATCTTTAGCGATAAATGTAGCAGCGCTACGTGGGATAGAAAAAAGATAGATATAAGGATCAGAAAGAGCGTCTAAAGTAATGCCAGTTGCTGAGATGTCAAAAGTGCCTGCATCATTTACAAAAAAGTTAACATATTGAACTGTAGCGCTGTCAGGTCGATCGTTTACGTACACATTTGTAGAAATTGTGTTTGCTTGTGCTGTACCTGCAATTAGTGCGATTGAAGCGAATAAATATTTTAGTAATTTCATTTCTATTTCCCCTTTGAATTTAATAACCCTGATGAATCCGTAAAATTTGACTACGGATTCATCATATTCAACTAACTTATATACCCAAATAGTCCTAATGGGTATTTGCGGGGTTTGAGAGTAGCCCGTTTGGGTCACTTCAAGGGGATTGCAACTAAATTTAGGTCACAAAAACTTTAAGTACGCCAAGGATGTTTAGGCACATCGCATACGCCAGCAACATCTACACCTGCTTGTGCAACGATGTGGTCGTTTTCAACTGTATCGCCGCTTACGCCAATCGCGCCAACTAGCATGCCTTCGTTATCAACGATTGGCAAGCCGCCTGGAAATGTGATTAGTCCATCGTTTGAATGTTCGATTCCATATAAAGGTGAACCTGGTACCGAAAGTTTGCCAATTTCACCAGATGGCATTGCGAAATAGCAGGCTGTTTTTGCTTTTTTAATCGCAATATCGATACTGCCGACCCAAGCATCGTCCATACGGCTAAAACTCTTTAAATTTCCGCCAGAATCTAATACGGCGATACACATTTTTACGCCGATTTCTTTAGATTTTTCTACTGCTTTATCAATGATTTGTTGCGCTTGCTCAAAACTTACATGCATGTGATTTTCCTTAATAAATTTATAACACTGATTTTGAAAGTTCTAAATAGTTAATAACGTAGCAAGCGTCATTAACACCCATATTCAAAACTAGATTTTATATCTTTTTGCCACCTGGACCAGCAAAATACCAGACTATTAAACCGAGTACAGGGAAGAATAACACGCCTAGAACCCACAATATTTTTTCTGTACCAGAGGCTGAACTTTGAATGATTTTGATGATAGCGAATATATCTAATATTAATATAATTAAGCCAATGATGGAGGACATGTTGTTTCCCTTTTAATAATTTTTAAATTTAATTTAGTAATATTAACGCTTGAATAAATTGCAACTTAATTGCAAAAAGATTAAATTTTTCAGCGTATTACTATTTACAAGCATACTTACGACTATTCTTAATGTCTTAAATATGAAAAAAGCAGTACAAATATTACATTTGCACTGCTTTGAAATCGCATTCAATTACTTATTTTTACGTTCCCAGTCAGAAATTTGTTTTT
>Ga0247736_10000126_pt1 | contig 28971 bp, 33 predicted proteins | sample UWRJL193509B2_FD_180935 | JGI IMG/M metagenome (GOLD analysis project Ga0247736, IMG submission 180935) | Plant litter microbial communities from Arlington Agricultural Research Station in Wisconsin, United States - UWRJ-L193-509B-2 | ecosystem: Environmental > Terrestrial > Plant litter >...
AGCCCGGGGTAAGGAAAGGCGGGCATGCGCACGAGGCCAGTGTCGCGTGACAACGTCTTCGCCCGGGCGAGGGACTTCGTCGACCACTTCGCGGCAGCGACCCCGGCCCGGTTCGCGATCCTGATCTTCGCCGGCCTCGTCCTGGTCTTCACGCTGATCCTGTCGCTGCCGATCTCGACGGCATCCGGAAAGGTTCCACCTTTCGCCGACGCCCTCTTCACCGCTGTATCGGTCATCTGCGTCACCGGGCTCTCGACTGTGGACATGGCGACCTACTGGTCGCCGTTCGGGCACGGGATGATCCTGCTCGGCGTGCAGATCGGTGGAATCGGCGTACTCACCCTCGCCTCCATCCTCGGACTCGTCATCTCCCGTCGCCTGGGCCTTCGCCAGCGACTGCTCGCGGCGAGCGACAGCAACCCGCTGCGCATGAACAAGGGAATCTCCGAAAGCCAGTCGGTGAAGCTCGGCGACATCGGTGGTCTGCTCGTCACGGTCGCGGCGAGCGCCCTCATCATCGAGGTCGCGGTGGCGCTGCTGCTGTTCCCCCGGATCCTGCTCGAGGGTGTGCCGTTCTTCGAAGCGGCCTACGAGTCGTTCTACTACTCGGCGATGGCCTTCACGAACACCGGCTTCCTGCCGACGGCGAGCGGCCTCACGCCGTACATCGAGGACTACTGGTTTCTCAGCGTGCTCATGATCGGCGTCTTCCTCGGGGCGATCGGTTTTCCGGTCATCTACGTGCTCATGCGCAACCTCAAACGCCCGAAGCGCTGGTCGGTCCACGTGAAGATCACCCTCACCACCACCCTGCTGCTGTTCGTGCTCGGCGGACTCGCATTCTTCGTTCTCGAATTCGACAACAACAAGACTTTCGCCTCACTCGATATCGGGCACCGCATCTTCCAGCCGTTCTTCCTGTCGATGATGACGAGGTCGGGCGGGTTCTCGACCATCGACATCCATGAGCTCAACGGGTCGAGCCTGCTCGTGGGCGACATGCTCATGTTCATCGGTGGCGGCTCGGCCTCGACGGCCGGTGGAATCAAGGTGACAACCCTCGCCGTGCTGTTCCTCGCCGCGTTCGCCGAGGCGCGCGGCCGCGAGTCGATGGAGGCCTTCGACCGCCGGATCCCGTCCGATGTGCTTCGCCTCGCCGTCAGCGTGGTGCTGTGGGGCGCCACCACGGTCGCCACCGCGAGCATCGTGATCCTGCAGATCTCGAAAGCCCCGCTCGATTTCGTGTTGTTCGAAGTGATATCGGCGTTCGCGACCTCCGGGCTCTCGACCGGGCTCACCGCCGATCTGCCCGAATCCGGGGTCTACGTGCTCGCCGCGACCATGTTCTTCGGCCGCGTTGGTACCGTGACTCTTGCCGCGGCACTCGCAGCGAGCCAGAGTCGCCAGCTGTTCAGAAAAGCAGAAGAGAGGCCCATCGTTGGTTGATCGAATTGCACATGACGCCCCCGTACTCGTCATCGGGCTCGGACGCTTCGGCGCGGCGACCGCCGGCCAGCTCGACCGGCTCGACCGCGAAGTGCTCGCCGTCGACGCGGATGCCGGGCTCGTGCAGAAGTGGTCGGAGCGAGTCACGCACGCGGTGCAGGCCGACGCTCGCAACATCGACGCTCTGCGCCAGATCGGTGCGCAGGAGTTCTCGATCGCCGTCGTCGCCGTCGGTTCGTCGATCGAGGCGAGTGTGCTCATCACCGCGAACCTGGTCGACCTGAAGATCCCGCAGATCTGGGCGAAGGCCATCAGCCAGTCGCACGGCAAGATCCTCTCGCGCATCGGCGCGAACCACGTGATCTACCCCGAGGCGGAGGCGGGCGAACGGGTCGCCCACCTCGTCTCGGGCCGCATGATCGACTTCATCGAATTCGATGACGATTTCGCACTCGTCAAGATGTATCCGCCGAAGCCGATCCGGGGTATTCCGCTTGCGGACTCGCAGGTGCGGCGCAAGTACGGCATCACCGTGGTCGGGGTGAAAGCTCCAGGCAAAGACTTCACCTACGCGACGCCGGAGACCGTGATCTCGAACCACGACCTGATCATCGTCAGCGGCAACTCGACCGATATCGAGAAGTTCGCGAGCCTGCAGGGCTGATCCCCGCAGGCGGGGCGTCAGCCCTGCTGGGTTCCGGAGTCGGTACCGCTGTCGGTGCCGCTGTCCGTGCCACCGTCGGTGCCGCTGTCGCTGTTCGACCCGGGTGCGCCGGGGCGCGTTCCCTGGCTGGTGCCGCCCTGGGGGCCGCTGTCGCTGGAGCCGCCGGGCCCACCGCCGGGGAAGCCCTGCCCGTTTCCGGGTCCGCCCTGGCCGAACTGGCCCTGGGTCGCTCCCCCGCGGGAGATGTGGCTCCCGACGAGCACGCCGCCGCCGAACAGCAGGCCGGCGACTATGACGGAACCGGCGATTATGCCGCCGATGACCAGGGGCTTGCGATTGCGCGGTGATCCGACAACGGCGGATGCCGGAGCCACGTAGGCCGGGGCGGCCGGCGTGACGAGTGTCGGGGCAGGCTCGGCCACTGGAGCGGGAGCAGCCAGCGACTCGGTCGCGGCAGTCGGGGTGGTTTCTGGTGCGGTCGCGGGAACTGCGGTGTCGTTCACGACAGGCACGGCGTCAGGTTCCGGTGCGGCAGTCGCATCAGTGGTCGTAGCCATGATGTTCTCCATTCTCGGGAACCGGCACTATCCGGTTCTCTCTAGGAACGACGGTCCCGCCCGCAGTTATGCAAATCCTAAGAACGACCCCCGAATTGGGCGTGTGCGCGAGACTCAGCCGGCTGCGAGCTCCTTGGCGCGAGCGAGGGCGGCGGCCGTTGCGCGGCCGAACAGTGCGGCGAGGTCGGCCTTCTCGAGTTCGGCGATGGCCCGCTCGGTGGTTCCTTTGGGGCTGGTGACCCGGCGACGCAGCTCTGCCGGGTCGACGTCGGATGCCGCCAGCAGCTCCGAGGCGCCGAGGAACGTGTTGTTGACCATCAGCGCCGCCTGCCCGGGGGTGAATCCGAGGGCGAGGGCTGCTTCGGTGAGCTGCTCGATGAAATAGAAGACGTAGGCCGGGCCCGAACCCGAAATGGTGCTGAGCGCGTCGATTTTGTCTTCGTCGACCACAAGAACCTCACCGACTGTCGCGAAGACGGCCTCGGCGAGGGCCAGGTCGTCGGCGCTCGACCGCGTACCGGCGGCAAGACCGGTCACCGCACGGCCGACAACCGCGGGGGTGTTCGGCATCGAACGCAGCACCACCGACGGCACGAGGGCTTCCATCGTGGCGATGGTGACTCCCGCCGCCACACTGATCACGATCGCGTCCGGCTCGAGCGCATCGGCGATCTCTTCGAGCAGTGCGGGCACCATCGCCGGCTTCACCCCGATGAGAACGACGCGCGCCCCGGCGACCGCGGTGCGGTTGGCATCCGGGTCGGTCTCGGTGGCGAGCGAGGTCACCCGGTCACTGGCGAGCGCCTCCGCCTTCGCGGTGCTGCGGTTCGTCACGCGGATGCCGCCCTCGACGGTCACCTCCGGACGCACCAGGCCGGCGAGAATCGCGCCGCCCATCGAACCGGTTCCGAGAATGGCAATGGAGGGAAGCGTGAGGGTCATGCCACCATCCTAGGATTGGGTCATGAGCGCATCGGGTGGGAACAAAGCAATCATCGCTGCACTACTGGCGAACCTCGGCATCGCCGTCACGAAATTCGTGGCTTTCGCGTTCTCCGGGTCGAGCTCGATGCTCGCCGAGGGAGTGCACTCCCTGGCCGACACGAGCAACCAGGGCCTGTTGCTTCTCGGCGGTCGCCAGTCACGCAAAAAGGCCGACGAAAACCACCCGTTCGGCTACGGCCGCGAGCGTTACGTCTATGCATTTGTCGTGTCGATCATCCTGTTCTCGATCGGTGGCGTGTTCTCGCTCTACGAGGGCTGGGAGAAGCTGCACGACCCGCACCCCCTCGAGAACGCCTGGTTGCCGATCGTCGTGCTGCTCATCGCCATCGGCCTCGAGGGCTTTTCGTTCCGCACCGCGATCAAAGAGTCCAACCACGTTCGCGGCAAACAGGGCTGGATCCAGTTCATCCGCCGGGCCAAGGCCCCCGAGCTTCCCGTCGTGCTGCTCGAAGACTTCGCCGCGCTGATCGGCCTTGTACTCGCACTGCTCGGTGTCGGGCTCACGATCATCACCGGAAACCCGGTCTTCGACGCGATCGGCACCCTGTGCATCGGTGTGCTTCTCGTGCTCGTCGCCATCGTGCTGGGCATCGAGACGAAGAGCCTGCTGGTCGGTGAGGGCGCAACACCCGCCGACACCGACGCGATCCGCGACGCCATCAACGCCAACCCCAAGGTCGAGGCCCTCATCCACATGAAGACCCTCTACCTCGGACCGGACGAGCTCCTGGTCGGGGCGAAGGTCGCTTTCGGCCGCACCGAACAGCTCACCGAGGTGGCGCACTCGATCAACGAGCTCGAGTCGAGCATCCGCGCCGCCGTTCCGATCGCACGCGTCATCTACATCGAGCCGGATGTCTATCTCGCCCCGAACTCAGACAACCCGCCGACCGACGCCTTCGTGATCAAGGCTGCCGACTAGGTCCTACGCTGCCCTGAGCGCCGCGGTCACGAGTCGCTCGGCCAGTTTCTGCTCGTCGGGAACCCCGGCGAGCCCGTCGAAGCAGGCGAAGAAGGCGTGCTGGAAAGCCGAGCCGCAGAGCAGCGCGGCAACGGCGAAGGCATCGGTGTCACGGTCGATCCGCCCGATCTCGATCTCGCCGTCGAGGTAGCGCTCCACGACCTTGACGAGCGAACGCGGTCCGCGCCCTTTCTCGGTCATCCCCTCGCGCCAGGCGACCACGAGCGCCGGTGACCCGAAGATGGATGCCGACAGCGGGAACGTGCGCACGTAGAACTGCATGAGTTGCCGGGTGAGATCGACGAGGTTCTCATCGACGTCGCGGCGACCGACCAGGTCGTCCGGGTCCTCGAGCCCACCGAGGCGCTCCTTGAGCACGGCGATGTAGATCTCCTGCTTGTCAGAGAACGAGCGGTAGAGCATGGCTTCCGAGAACCCGGCCTGCTGGGCGATGAGTTTCGTCGTCGCGTGGGCGAGGCCACTGTTCCGCATGACGACGGTCGCCGCATCGAGGATGCGCTCGCGGTGGGATCCCTGATTAGTCATGGAACCAGTCTAGCCGGTTAGTGAGTGTTCACTAACTCAAGTTTTCAGCGCTTGCCGGCGAAGAATTCCAGCAGCAGTGCGGCACATTCCTCTGCCTCGACCCCGGCCACAACCTCGACCCGGTGGTTCAGCCGCCGGTCACGCAGCAGGTCGTGCACGCTTCCGGCAGCGCCCGCCTTCTCGTCCCAGGCGCCGAAGACCACTCGCGGAATGCGGGCATTGAGAATAGCGCCGGCGCACATCACGCACGGTTCGAGCGTGACCACGAGGGTCGCGCCGGTCAGGTGCCAGTCATCGAGCGCTGCCGCGGCCTCGCGGATGGCGAGAACTTCGGCATGTGCGGTCGGGTCTTTGTGAAGTTCCCGCTCGTTGCGCCCCGCCCCGATCCGGTTGCCTTCGGCATCGACGATGAACGCTGCGACCGGAACATCGCCGGTCGCGAGCGCGAGTCGCGCATCCGCTATCGCCTCGCGCATCCATTCGGAATACTGCTCCACGGTCACTCCCGCTCGTTCGTCACAGCACCGGGTGGGTGCTCCCGTAGATTGAGCCTATGCGTAGCGACGAGAGCGTGCCTCACTATTCGGCGTCCCGGGCCGCGCCCGTCGTGGCGACGATCTTCCTCGGGCTGCTTGCGGCCACTGTGCTGGTCGCTTCGATCGTGGGTTTTCTCAACCCGGTGGAACGCGCGGCCGCCGAGAATGCCGCCGGGCTTCTCATCCGCTTGATCGCGGGGGTGATCCTCGTGGTGGGCAGCTGCGCGCTACTGTTCGCGGCTGTCCGGAACCTGCCGAGAGCGTTCGCGCGCCGGTTCGACGCGGGCGCCGACGGCATCCAGTACTCCAGCGTCGACGGCACATTCGTGCTGCTCTGGGACGATATCGCCTCGATTCGCCTCGTCGCCGACACCCGGCAATCGCTCGGCTACCGGTGGCCGCTCGTGCCGCGATCAGTGAATCGCCGGGCAACGACCTGGTTGCAATTCACCCCTCTCGACGCTGAAGAACTCGAGCTCGACCAGCCGGCGCTCGAGTCGTTACGACTGCGCCCTGGTCGCTTCACCCGCTACGACGGCTACACCCACGGCCTTCAGATCCTGGCCGGGGTCTTCGCACCCTCCTACGACATCGCGGACTACGCACCCCAGCTGCAGCGGGTGCTCGAGACCTATGCGGGAGGCGCCTACGCCGGGGCCAAGATGCGGAATTCCGACTCCGACGTGGGCTGAAAGCCGACCGCCGTCAACTAGATTGGGGCTATGCGAGTTCACGTTGCCGACCACCCGCTCATCACGCACAAGCTCACCGTGCTGCGCGACAAGAAGACCCCGTCGCCGACGTTCCGTGCACTCGCCGAAGAGCTGATGACGCTTCTCGCCTACGAGGCGACGCGCAACGTACGCGTCGACACCGTCGAGGTCGAGACCCCGGTAGCCGTCGCCAAGGGACTCGCGATCAGCTCGCCGCGTCCGCTCGTCGTGCCGATCCTGCGTGCCGGGCTCGGAATGCTCGAGGGAATGGTGAAGCTCATCCCGACCGCAGAGGTCGGATTCCTCGGCATGGTCCGCGACGAAGAGACCCTGCAGCCCACGACCTACGCCGAGCGCCTGCCCGACGACCTGTCGAACCGCCAGTGCTTCGTCCTCGATCCCATGCTCGCGACCGGCGGCTCGCTGATCGCCGCCATCGACTTCCTCTTCGCCCGCGGCGCGGTCGACGTGACGGCGGTCTGCCTGATTGCCGCGCCCGAGGGCCTCGCCGCGGTCGAAGAAGCCATGAAGGGTCGCGGTGACGTCACCATCGTGCTCGGCGCCCTCGACGAGAAGCTCAACGAACTCGGCTACATCGTTCCCGGCCTCGGCGACGCCGGCGACCGCCTCTACGGCCTGGTCTGACGCACCCCACGAACCGTTCACCAACCCCCGCCGCGACGACCGCGCCCGGGGGTTGTGTGTTTTTGCGGGTTAGAGCGCGCTCAACCCGCAAAAAGGCACCAACCCTCGATGGGCGGCTTGACATTGGCCCGGGCTGTGCCAGATAGTGGGGACATGACCATTCACGCGCACGCCCTGATCTCCTCTGGAGTTCTGGGGAACGACGGCCTCATGCTGCCGTCGAGCGCGGTCTGTTGTCGAATGTGTGCCTAACCGGCCAATCCTCGCCGAGGTCTGCTTCGCCGCTTGCGAAGTGTGACTTCCCGGATACCTCCTTTCATTACGGAGCTATGCGATTGCAGTACCTGCCCTGACCGGCAGATCACGACAAGACGGATCACACCCTCATCATCAGAGGCCCGTCACCCCTTCCAAGGATTCGACACATGTCTCTCGCAACCATCGATATCGCCCGCCCGTCCCACTCGTTCACTGCCGGATCCGCTCGTATCTCACGAGTCGAGAACCCGGTGCAGTCCCCTGCAGCCCCGGCGCCCGACGCCTCGGCACCCCGGCTTCGCGCGGTTCCCGCCGGTACCGAAGCCCGTGGCTTCGTGCTCTACGTCGGAGTCGACGAACTCAAGGCAGCCGAAGCCGGAATCGACCTCGGCCAGCTCGTCGAGCAGCTCAAGCGCCTCACCGGCGAGCTCGTCCCGAACGCTGAAACCTACGCCGCCGTCGCTCTCGCCCCGCAGGGTGCCGGCGGACGCGACGTCGACGTCGTGCGGCTCGCCCTTCAGGACCCGACAGCTCTCGCCAAGCACCGCCAGGCGCCTGAAGCCGAGGCGAAGGCCAAGGGCGGAGTCGTCATCGACATCTCGCGCAAGCGCCTGCAGCTCGACGGCGACACCGCGCCGCTCACCTACAAGGAATTCGAACTGCTGCAGTACCTCGTGCTGCGCGAGGGCCGCACCATTGATCGCGCCGAACTGATCAGCTCACTCTGGGCTGCTGGCGATGACGAGATCCCGAACGAGCGCACCATCGACGTACACGTCCGTCGCCTGCGCTCGAAGCTCGGCGCCTATGAAGACATCGTGCGCACCGTGCGCGGCGTCGGGTACCGCTTCGACCGTCACGCCGACGTCTCGATCCGCCACGCCTCGACCCCATCGCCCGATTTCTTCTAGAGCCGGCAAATTCCGGACCGAGCCCACGGCCGCCAGCACCTGGCGGTCGTGGGCTTTTTCCGTGGAGACGACTCGCAGGGAACGCCCTGTTCTGTTCGATTCGTCACCCCCAAAACGCGGGTAGAAACTGTACGTTGGTCCGAAAAACGCGTGAAAGCTTTCAAATAAATCTGAAACTCTATTACATTCTGTGCTAATTTCGTCGAACCCGACCAGCGTTTTGCACACGACTCGGTGAACCCCTCCCAGTGAGAGCGTTCCCAGGAGTTACTTTGTGTGCACTGCGCACTTACCCGATCTGCAATAGGCCCACAATGACCCATGCCTGGCCCAGCCCCTGCCAGTTCTCCACCGACGTTCGCGTCGCCGTGCGATCGCGCGCCTAGGTGGGAGACGAGACGATGACTATCTGGCCCGAGATCGACAACCGCCCGAGCACCTCCGGGTGGACCGAGGCAGCAATCGCCGTGCGCTCGATCATGCAGATCGAAGCGCCGCTGTTGCTCAGCCTGCAGCCCGAGGGCTTCGAACCGATCTATGTCGACTTCCGCCACCACGCCTTCGACTGGAGCCGGCCGCTCGCCGACTTCCCCACGACGGCGACCACGGTGCACGTCGAGACCGAGCCGGTCCCCGAGAACGCCCCGCCGCTGTTCGAGCTGCCTGCCCAGAACCTCGACAACCTGCTCTGGACGATCGGCCTCAACGCCTTCGACGGCGCCCCGGCATCCTGGCTTGCACCCGGTGATCGCTACCGCCTTCGCCGCTGGCCCAACTTCACCGAGATGGACCACACGGTCGAGCACCTGCAGCTCACCGCCATGCTCGGCCAGGCTCACCTCTCGATCGAGGAACTCGCGTCAGCGAGCCAGGCCCACTACGTTTCAGCGACGCGCATCATCAACGCGTTCAGCCTGATGAACATCCTGCAGATCATCGACGCACCCGCGACGCCGCCCGCACCGAGGCAAGCAGCCGCCGAAACAAAAGTCACGGGCCTCTTCGGGCGCCTGCGCAAGAGATTGGGACTCTAAACCGACATGGCAGAACACGTCATCCTGTTCGCCGGCCCGATGGGCGCCGGAAAAACAACAGCGATCCAGACCCTGAGCGAGATTCCCGTCGTGCTCACCGAGGCCAACAACACCGAGCGCCACGTCGCCGACAAGGCGACGACGACTGTCGCCCTCGACTACGGCGAGATCATGGTGAGCGACGAAGAGAAGGTGCGCCTCTACGGCGTACCCGGCCAGCGCCGGTTCGACTTCATGTGGGACATCCTGAAGGAGCGCGCCGTCGGCATGATCCTCCTGGTCAACAATGACGCCCCTAACCCCATCGCCCTCGCCCTCGAGTTCCTCGAAGAGTTCAGCGAGTTGAACTCCCGCGGCGGTGTCGTCATGGGCATCTCACGTTCGGACGTCTCCGGGGGTCCGTCGGTCGACGACTATTCAGCGGCAATCAGCGCCCGTTATCCCGAACTCGTCGTACCGGTCTTCACCGTCGACACCCGGAACACTTCCCAGATGCGGCTTGCGCTCATGACCCTGATCATGAACATCGAAGCGCGGTCCGCTTTCACTCTGAACGGATCCACCGCAGCATGAGCGTCCCCGCCCACAAAGACCAGGCCATCATCGACAACGCGGCCACCGTACTGAACGAGATGCGCGCACTGTGCAAGTCACTCGTCTACGCTGCACTGCTCACCGACGACGGGTTCGAGGTCGTCAGCCTTCCGAGCTACCACCAGACCGACGGCAGCCGGATGGCCAGCATGGCGAGCTCGATGCAGGCGCTGAGCGACGCGGTCGCCCGCGAACTGAAGATGGGCTCAAGCGAGTACATCATCATCGCCACCCAGACCGGCTACGTCCTGCAACTGCGGGTTCCCTCGCAGTCCCTTGTCCTCTCGGCGCTCTTCGGAGACGACGAGACCCTTGGAAAGGCTCTTTCCATATCGCGCCTCTCCGCCCAGAAGATGTCAGCACTGATGACCCCTGCAGCCGTCTAGCGGCTGCGACATGGGCATCTTCAGCAAGCTCTTCGCCCCCCAGGAACCTCCCCCGGCCCAGGGCACACCCGAAAGCACGACCCAACCCACACAATCAAAGGAACCACTCATGGCTAACAACATCAACGAGACCCTCCAGGGACTCCTCGAGCTCGATGGCGCAATGTGCGTCGCACTCGTCGACGGCGCTTCGGGCATGCTGCTCGGTAAGGCCGGCACGGGCATGGACCTCGACGTTGCTGCTGCAGCAACCACCGAACTCGTTCGGGCCAAGCTCAACACCATGAAGGCCCTCGGCCTCAACGACGCAATCGACGACATGCTGATCACGCTGACCAGCCAGTACCACGTCATCCGCCCGCTGGCTTCGTTCCCGCAGGTCTTCATCTACTTCGCCCTCGAGCGCCAGAAGGCGAACCTCGCAATGGCGCGCATCAAGGTCATCCAGGCCGAAGAGTCGCTCGTCCTGTAACTTTTCGTTTTGCGAGACGACCTACGAGTCGCCCGGAATCGTGAGCACTGGCCCTCGGCCAGCCCCACGAAGCCGGGCGACTTTTTGGTTGTGAGCCACCGGTCGCCGGTCAGGCGGCCGGATGCCGGGAGTCGTAGGCGCGGAAGCCCGGGCTCACCCGGAACAGCACCGCGATGGTCGCGATGATCACGAACCCGCCGAGGAGCGGCGGCAGCCAGAGCACGGCGGCTGACGCCAGGAGTCCCGCATAGAGATCGCCCACCCGTGGCCCGCCGCCGACCACGACGGTGAAGACACCCTGCAGCCGGCCGCGCATCTCGTCGGGGGTAGCGGTGAGCAGGATGGTCGACCGGAAGATCGCGCTGACCTCGTCGGAGGCCCCGGACCCGGCCAGGGCCAGGGCAGCGAGAACCAGCGCGAGAATGCGCGGGCTGCTCTCGGTGCCCGGCTCACCGAAGACTCCGATCGCGGTGAGCAGTATCACCACCCCGAAGAGCGCGATGAAGATTCCAAACACCGTGATCGCGCGGGCGACCGCGACACCGTGGCGATGGATGTGCTGCACCGGCCCGCTCAGCAGGCTGGCGAGGAAGGAACCGACCGCGGTGGCAGCGGTCAGGATTCCCACCGTGACCGCTCCGCCGCCGATGATCGTCGCGCCGATCGCGGGGAACAGCACGATCGGGCGCCCGAAGGTCATCGCGACGATGTCGAAGAGAAAGCTGACCCGCACGTTGGGCGAGGCACGCAGGTAACGGTACCCGTCGAGAAGCGACTGCAGGCCGGGCCGCATCGCCGCGGCGAGCGGTGAGAGCCGGGGCAGCGAGACGATGCCGGCGAACCCGACGGTGAAGAGCACCGCGTCGACGGCGAATGTCGCCGGGAACCCGACAGTCGCGACGAGCACCCCCGCGAGCGCGGGCCCGATAGTCACCTGCAGGCCGATGGAGATTCCATTGAGTGCGCTCGCGCGCGACACCATGTCAGCCGGCAGGATGCGCGGGATTACCGCCGACCGGGTTGCCTGGGAGATGGTCGAGGCCATTGTCGACAGGGTGGTCAGCAGATAGAGCGGCCAGAGCGGCACGTGGCTTGCTCCGAGTGTCGCCTCGAAGACGGCCATCGTGACAATTCCTAGGGTGCTGCCCCAGCTGATGATTCCGGTGACTATGAGAACGCGGCGACGATCGAAGGCATCCGCGAGCATCCCGCCCCAGAGACCGGCGAAGATCATCGGCACAAGAGCGATACCGCCGACGAGCGCGACGGCGAGGGTCGACCGGGTGATGTCGTAGATCTGCAAGCCGACGGCAACGAGGGTGAGTTGCGCACCGATGCCGGCAACGGCCGCGCCGATCCAGAGCCGGGCGAAGGCGGGCGATACCCGGAGCGGGGCGAGGTCGACGAACCGGCGCCGCTTCGGAGGTACGGCAGCGGGTGGAAGGACTGTGGGGATCGGCTCGGCGCCTGGTGGAGTAGCGATAACTTAGGTTACCCTAACTAGCTTCGGCCCGGCGCTGGCGGAAGGCGATCATGTTCATGCGGTTGCCGCAGCGCACGCTGCAGAATCGCTTCGAGCCGTTACGCGAGAGGTCGAGCACCAGCCCGGTGCAGTCGTCGGCCTCGCAGACCCGCAACCGGCCCGTCTCGTTCATTCGCAGCACGTCGGCGAACGCGAGCGCGGCCTCTACCCGGATGCGTTCGGCGAGCGGGGCATCCGGCGCGGTGGCGTGCATGTGCCAGTCAGAGCCGTCGTGACGGGCCAGGTGCGGAAGCGCGTTGGCATCGCTGAGCATGCGGTTGACCTCGCCGACGGCAGAGTCGCGGTCGAGGGTCCAGACCCGGCGAAGCAGTGAGCGGGTCTGCCGCACATCCCGCAACTCCGCCTCGTCGTGGTCGATGCGGCCGGAATAGGTGTAACGCACGAGGATCTCGCCGAGCTGCTCCACACTCGCGAGTTCGTCTTCGCCGCTGCGCGATGCGCTCGCTTCGGTGTTCACGAGTGCCGCGACGAAATCGAGCGACTCCTCGGCATCCGGGGCGAAATGCATGCGGTGATCCCAACGGGCGACTGTGGCGAAAAGCGCTGGCAACTGGTCAGCAGCAACAACCAGTTTAGCCCCTTACGTGAGCGCACCCTGGCGAGTTTGCCCGGTGGTTGCCCACGGGTGATACCGTAGCCCGGCCCAACACGCCGCACCACCTACCCGAGAGCGCGCCATGACCGACCACGAACCTCGAGAGCATGGCTTTCGAGCGCGCTGGCCACGCGAATGGCTGGCCGCACTGCCACTCCTCGCCCTCGTCGTCGGCGTCACCTGGATCATCGTCGCGAGCGGCACAGCTCAGGTGACGACAGCTGCGGTCGACCCGCAGGCGCGCGCGGGCTCGATCGCCGCTGAGGTCGCGCCACCCGCACCCGAGCTGGAACCCGCTGTCGCCGCACCGAGCGAACCGCTCACTGACCGCTCTGCGCTCTCCGGGATCGCCGGGGCCGCCGACCCAGCCTGGCTCGATGCGACCGCGCAGTCCACCGGCATTCCGCGCCGCGTTCTCGCCGCCTACGCCGGCGCGGCCCTCGCACTCGCCGACGAGCAGCCCGGATGCCATCTCGGCTGGACCACGCTCGCCGGCATCGGAAACACGGAGTCCGGCCACGCCACCCTCGGTGGCACGACCGCACTGCCCGACGGAACAACGAGCCAGCAGATTCTCGGCCCGAGACTCGACGGGTCGGCGTTCGAGTCGATCACCGACACCGACCACGGCCGGTGGGACGGCGACGAAGTCTGGGACCGCGCTGTCGGGCCGATGCAGTTCATCCCGGGCACCTGGGAACGCTGGGGTGCCGACGGAAACGACGACGGAGTCGCCGACCCGAATCAGATCGATGACGCTTCGCTGGCCACGGCGCGCTATCTCTGCCACTCGGGCGACCTGTCGACGGGAGCGGGCTGGCAGGCCGCGATCTACTCCTATAACCACAGCGACAGCTACGTGGCGACCGTCACGACGACGGCGAATGCCTATGCGCGGGCCGCTCGCGACTGACCCGCCGAGTGCAGCGCGACACCAGCCCTTCCGCAACTGTTCATCTTGCACACGGGTACCGCGCGGCTTTTTTCACACACCCTTGAAGTAACAACGATCACTAGCGACTGCCGTCGCGCCATGAGGTGATCCCAGGGGACGAGAGCGGGTGAGGAACATGCCGTTTCTTCGCCGTGCCCGCACTCCCGAGACCAGCCCCGAGCCGCCTTTCGCACCCCTCACTCCACCGCCACTCGCGGCCCTGGCCGCAGCTCCGCTCGTCGCGCTTCCCCGCATCTCGTACCTTCCCGCTGCCACTGCAAACTGGTCGATCCCGCAGACCATCGCCGCGGCCAACGAGTGGTTGTCGACCTGCGCCGGCCAGTGGACGGTCGTCGCGACCGCCACCCCGGGTGTCGTCGATACCCGCCTGCAGGCACTCAGCCGTCACCACCGGGTCGTCACCGCACAGGCGCTGCTGCGCGAGCCGCCGCGCCCCGGCGGCATCCTCGTCGCGTGGCCGGATGCCGAGACCCTCGGGATCATCTCAGCCGGTGCCGGGGTCGTCACCGGCGAGCACCGCCTCTGCATTCTCGAGTGGGGCCACGGCAGCCGCCAGAGCGCATGGCTGCGCGCGCACCACGGTGTCGATGCCCGATACGCGATGCCCTACCCGGGTTCTCGTGCGCGGCTGATCCCCTTCATCGTCGAATCGCACCTCGCCGAGCTCGAGCCAGTTCTGCGTGGAGAAGACGATCCGCGCGCCGACGCCGAGATCACCGCGGCATTCACGCGACTGAAGGATGAGGGCCACGGATGCGACCCCGACGGACTGTGGGCCTGGGCGCTCGAACGCGGTCTCGCTCCGCACCGGGCCGAGGTGCTGCGTTCGCGCGCGCTGGAGACCCTCGTCTCACTCGACGCCCTTCCCCAGAAGTCGAAGAAGAAGAAGTCGAAGACAGAACCGGTGCCGCACTCCGCCTGAGCCCGCACTCCCTGAATGGGCGTTACGGAGCGCGTGCTAGACCGTCAGTAGACAGTTTCACGCGAACGGAGATAGCCCATGCGCTCACTCGTCTATTACGTCGCCGCAAGCCTGGACGGGTTCATCGCCCAGGCCGACGGCAGCTTCGACGCCTTCCCGATCGAGGGCGACCACATGGTCGCGGGGATCCGGGACTACGCAGACGCGATCCCGACCCACGTGGCATCCGCCCTCGGGATCACCCCTGATCTCAGCCGGTTCGACACGGTGCTCATGGGCTGGAACACCTACGCGGTCGGCCTCGACCAGGGAATCACCAGTCCATACGCCCATCTGCGCCAATACGTGTTCTCGCGCTCACAGACGTCGCCTGACCCGGCGGTGACGGTCACCGCGCAAACGCCTGTCGAGGTCGTTCGCGAACTCAAGTCCGAACCGTCCGGAAGCGACATCTGGCTGTGCGGGGGCGGGCAACTGGCCTCGGCCCTCATCGACGAGATCGACAGCCTGGTGGTAAAGGTCAACCCGCTCGTCTTCGGCAGCGGCATCCCACTCTTCGCGGCACCAGCCGACCCGCCCCGGGCTTTTGTGCCAGCAGGGCGCACCGCCTACGAATCAGGAGTGATCTTCACCGAGTACCGCCGGGGCTGAGCCTGGTCAGTTCGACAGCGAGAGCCCGAGTGACACCATGCTGAGCAGGATCGACCCACCGGCGAAGAAGACCACGAGCCCGAGCAACAACCACACCAGCCAGGTACCCCGGGTCTTCGTCGTCCCCGGTGCACCGATCTCCGCGGCGAACCACCGGGACGACGGCGGACTGTACTCGAGCTCGGGGATGTTGCCCGGCTGCACGATCGCCGCAGCTCGCCCGTAGGTGAAGATCCAGGGCATCTCGCACTGCACGTGAACCGGTCGGTCGGCGGGAATGGTGAAGTTCTGGGTGCCCCACCGCAGCGGGAACCGGTGCCCGTCGAGAAGTACGACGGGAGCGACCCAACTCGCTCCGACCAGCGGCTGCTTTCGCGCGTGCAGGGTGAGCGTGCGTGTGGGCACAGGTGCCGGCAGGTTCGTCATGTGCGGGAGCCTATCGGCCCCGACGGTTTGAAGAGGGCACCAGTTCATGTAGCTGCGATTAGGAACCTCCATCCTCCAGGGCATCGATAAGTTTGCCTTCAGGACATGTGGCCACGCCGGTTGCACCCAGAGTGGCACGGGAGTCGGATTCGGGCTCGGAGGCTGCTCCGACGAACTCGACGCATGAATTGTGCTGTCAGGGCAGATCGATTAAGTGATGCCTCGAGAAATTCGATAAGTTTGCCTCAAATAGGAAGTTGGAGTAATGAGACTTGTTGAAGTCACGGTCAAGAACTATCGCTCGATCGGTTCTCAGACGAAATTCGATGTCGAGGATCTGACGACCCTGGTTGGCCCCAACAACGAAGGCAAGTCGAACCTCCTTCGTGCCTTGGGGCTTGGAATGCACCTCATCGAACGATGGAGCAAGCTTCCGGCTGTGATCTCCACTCGCGGCGAACTTACCGGGGCCGCTGCTCAAAGCTTCTTGAGATCGACGAGAGTGGCGCCCACCTCTAGATTGGGCCCTTCGTCGAGACGACAGGAAACGATGGGATACATCTGGCTGGACGATTATCCGTTAGGCAAGCAGGACCGCCCAGGAACTCACCCAACAGTCATTCGCCTGAAGTTCCACCTTTCCGCGGAGGAAATACGTATTTTCACCGCTATGACTGGCATCGCGAACAACGGCGAACTTCCAGTGGAAATGAGTCTGTCTCGCGGCGCTACATCCTTCGGTGTGGTGAAACCGGGCCGGGGCGCAGCGGGTCACAAGGCCAAAGCGGGCGAAATCGCTACGTTTATCGCCGAACGCCTCACGTTTGTCTTGGTTCCTGCCGTTCGCACTGTCGAGCAAGCGCGAAACCTCCTAAACGATTTGACCAGACTGAGAATTCGCGAAATAACCAAGTCGGATGAATACGTAAAACTCACAGAACGATTAAGCGAGTTGCGTCAATCCGCTGTGGCCGACGTTGGGGCGGAACTCACGGCGTCGGTGCAGAGATACCTTCCGTCCGTTGTAAATGTCGAACTAGTGACCACGGACTTTGAGCGATCGGACACCGTCGATGACGTCTTGATTGACGACGGAAATATTACGTCCATCGCGAGCAAAGGAGACGGCGTGAAGAGCCTGGTGACGCTTGCGCTGATTCAGGAACTCGCAAGAGAACAAGCTAGGAGCCACAGTTTTATACTCCTTGTCGATGAACCTGAAGCTCACTTGCACGCGTCCGCCGTTCATGAACTGCAGATCTTGTTTCAAGATCTCTCACAGACACAGCAAGTAATCCTTGCTACCCATAACCCGGTCTTCGTAAACCGAGATCGCATAGGTTCGAACGTGCTGGTTCAAACGAATGAAGCAACTCCGGCGAAGTCAATCGCTCAAATCAGACAGGCCATAGGGGTACAGCTACACGACAATCTCGACTCAGCTGAAACCGTTGTACTCATTGAGGGCCTGACGGACGAGACGGTGCTTTCAAGTCTGCTCGGCAACAACAGCTCGAAGATTCAGGCGGACATCCGAAGTGGGCGAGTGGTGTTCAAACCCACCAAGGGGTCTGGGAAATTGAGAAGCCATATCCTTCGCGAGAAGTCGACTGTGTCCAGAATCATTGCAGTGCTGGACGGCGATCTTGCAGGACAGGAGGAGGCGTCTCGGCTCACGGCCTCCAATTTATTAAGCCCCGCAAGCATCTTCATAATTCGGGATACAACCCGAAAGTATTCAGAACTCGAAGACTTATTCAGACCCTCCTCATATATTGACGGCCTTTCGGACGAGTTTGGTAGGGCGTTCGATTCCAAACATTTCGCTTCTCGGAAGGTGAAATGGTCTGAAAATTTGGTGGCAGCGGCAGCCTCCTTGGGCATTCCGGGGGATGCTGAAGAGACTGAATCGAGAGCCAAGATGCGTTTTGCTAAAGAAATTGCGTCGGCAGGCCCTTCCTCTCTGAAGCCCACCGCGGTTGAGAACATCGAAGCACTCCGCCGCCTTATCTGGCCCACAAGTGCGAGTGAAACGAGTTTTCTAACAGTTGACCAAATCGCCGCTGTGGCGAACTAGAGCGGAGGGCTTGCGCTAAAGCGTCACGAGCGAGACTACGAACTGGGGCATTCAGACAACTCGCAGCAAAATAACGTTTTCATAACTAGCGCTCCGTTACCGCACCGTTATATATTCATAGAGCAGAAGTTGTTTGCTGTGGCAGCTGATGCGGAATGTGATTGCAGGACACTCTTGGTGCAAGGGAGAGGGTGGGTTCCAAGCCTCTGGAACCCACCCTCAATCCTGTTTAACCGCCCCTTGGTGAGACTCTCAGGTTCGCAGGTGGATCGAGTCCCCCACACTGCCGACAGTCAAAGTCGGTGCGATTGCATAGAGTTGTGGCTGTGAGCCACAAGTCGATTGCGATAGACGCTTGGGAAGCCCTGTTCCGCGCCGAAGTTTCGGTGCTGCGCTTCCTCAACAGCGAGTTCCCCACCGGTGACATCTCGTTCAACGAGTACGACGTACTCTTCAACCTCTCGCGCCAGCCGGGACGCCGGCTGCGCATTCGCGATCTCAATCGCCACCTCCTGCTCACCCAGCCGAGCGTGAGTCGCCTCGTCGACCGCCTCACCCAGAGCGGGCACGTGTACAAAGAGAGCGACGCCGAAGACGGGCGCGGCACCGTCGTGTGCCTCACCGACAAGGGCTACGAGAGCTTCCGCCGCGTTGCGGTGCTGCACGCCGAGTCGATCAGCAACCACGTGGGTACCGCTCTCGACACCGACGAGCTGCTGCAGCTCACCGCGCTCTGCAACAAGCTGCGCCTCGGCGCGGCCGGCTCTGCAGCGCCTTCGCGAGGGAAGACGGCCGCAAAAGCGTGAACGGCCCCTCCCTCGTCTGGCTGCGCGACGATCTTCGCCTCGCCGACAACCCCGCCCTCACCGCTGCCATCGACCGCGGTGAGCCGGTCGCGGTTCTCTACCTGCTCGATGAGTCGGGCAAGGGGGTGCGCGCTCCGGGCAGCGCCGCGAAGTGGTGGCTGCACCACAGCCTTGGCTCGCTCGCCGCTTCGATCGAGGCCATCGGCGGCACGCTGCTTCTCAGGCGCGGGGATGCAGCCGTCGAGATTCCGAAGCTGGTCGACGAACTCGGCGCGGCCGCCGTGTTCTGGAACCGCCGCTACGGTGCAGCCCGCGAACTCGACGCTGGCCTGAAGACCTCGCTGCGCGAGAACGGCGTCGAGGTCACGAGCTTCCAGGCCAATCTGATGTTCGAGCCGTGGACGATCACGAGCGCCGAGGGCAACCCCTATCGCGTCTTCACCCCGTTCTGGCGTGCCTGCCTCGAACGCGGGAGCGTGCGTGAACCGCTTGACGCACCCTCCAGCATCCGCGGGGCGTCAGCCGCAAGCGACGACCTCGATGACTGGAACCTGTTGCCGACCGCGCCCGACTGGGCCGGTGGGCTGCGCGAGTGGTGCGCTCCGGGCGAAGAGAACGCTCACGAACGCCTCGAGAGATTCGCCGACGAGGTGCTCGAGGACTACCACCGCCGTGACGAACCCGGCATCGAGACGACAAGCGGCCTCAGCCCGCACCTGCGTTTCGGCGAGATCAGCCCGTTCCAGGTCTGGCACCGGTTGCATCAGCACCTCGACCCCAAGGCCGGCAAGAACGCCGCGAAGTTCCTCAGCGAGGTCGGCTGGCGCGAGTTCAACTGGAACATCCTGTTCCACTTTCCGACCCTCGCGACCGACAATTTCCGTCCCGAGTTCGATGCCTTCGGCTGGGGCGACATCGACGAGCGCGAGCTCACGGCCTGGAAGACCGGCCACACCGGCATCCCCCTCGTCGACGCGGGCATGCGCGAGCTCTGGCAGAGCGGCACAATGCACAACCGCGTACGCATGGTCACCGCGAGCTTTCTCATCAAGAACCTGCTCGTCGACTGGCGGGTGGGCGAAGCCTGGTTCTGGGACACCCTGGTCGACGCCGACGAGGCGAGCAACCCGGGCAACTGGCAGTGGGTCGCCGGAAGCGGCGCGGATGCCGCACCTTACTTCCGCGTGTTCAACCCGGTGCTGCAGGCCGACAAGTTCGATCCCGACCGCAAGTACATCCGCCGCTGGGTGCCCGAGTTCGACACTGCCGGGTACCCCGAGCCGATCGTCGACCTCAAGCAGTCGCGCACCGAGGCTCTCGCGGCCTACGACGCGGTGAAGGCAGCCAAGGCCAACTCGGCTTAGTGCAGAGTTTGTGGGCAATGTCGGTGCTTAACCACCGACATTGCCAACCAATCGTGCATTAGTCGGGGCGGCCGCCGACGAGCGTGACGCTGCGCGCGGCCACGATCGCACCGGCGGATGCCGAGGCGACCGCATCCCGCGAGCGGACCCACTCGTGCAGGAAGCCCGCGGCGAAGGCATCGCCCGCGCCGGTGGGGTCGGTGACCGTGGCGGCCACAGCGGGTACCCGGGTGAGCACTCCGGCCTCGTAGACGATGACCCCCTCGATACCCATCGTCATGACCACGAGCGCCCCGCCGCCGCCGAGCGCGAGCGCGACCTCGGCGGGGTCGGTGAGTCCGGTGAGCGCAATTCCCTCGTCGAGGCTCGGCAGCAGGATCGTGGCCGCGGCGAACACGCGCTGGAAGGTTTCGATGCCGCGGTCGGCGAGGTAGCCGGCGGATCCCGGATCCACGGCGACGTCGAGCCCGCGTGACCGGGCGCGGGTGACGAGGCGTTCGATGCTCGACGTGTCGTCACGCCCGAAGACCGTGTGGCCGGTCAGGTAGACCAGCTCTGCCTGGTCGAGCAGGTCGTCGGTGACGAGATCGCCGTCGAAGTCGGCGTTCGCCCCGCGCTCGGTGAGCATCGCGCGTTGCTGGTCGTCGACGATGATGACTATCGTTCCCGTCGGAAGGTCAGGATGCGCAGCGAGCTGAGCCCGCACCCCGCTCGCGGCGAACTGCGCGACGTGGCGCTCGACATCCGCGGAACCGACGATGCCGACGAAGTCCACGCCGCCGCCGAGGGAACCGAGCCAGGCCGCGGTGTTGCTCGCGGAGCCCCCGGGGCGAAACCGGATCGAGCTCGGGGTATCGGTGTCGCGGCGGATCTCGGAGCGGGGCACGACCACGATGTCGTCGATGACGTCTCCGGCGACGACGATGCGCCGCGGGCCGGGATCAGGCATGCAGCGCTGACCAGGCGGTAGCGATGTCTCCCGCGACCCGCACGTTGTTGCGCGCGAGGTCGAGGTTCACCTCGAGGCTGCGGCCGCCGGAGAGCTCGACGATCTTCAGCAGCAGGAACGGCGTGACGGCCTTGCCGGTGACACCGGCGATCTCGGCGAGCGCGAGGGCTTCGTCGAGAATGCGGTCGTGCTCTTGCGGGTCCCACTGCTGCTCGAGCGGGATGGGGTTGGCGACGACGATGCCCTGTCCGTGCCCCAGTTCGTCCTGTGACTTCATGACGGCCGCGACCTCGGTGGCACCCGCCACCGACCAGTCGAGCTCGAACGCGGATTCACGCAGCCAGAAGCTGGGGAAGATCTTGGTGCCGTAGCCGAGGATCGGAACGCTGAGTGTCTCGAGGCGCTCGAGGGTCGCAGCGATGTCGAGAACCGACTTAACCCCAGCCGAGACCACGGTGATCGGAGTCACGGCGAGCGTGGAGAGGTCGGCAGACTCGTCGAAGGTCGTACTCGCACCGCGGTGCACGCCGCCGAGGCCGCCGGTCGCGAAGACGCGCACACCGGCGAGGGCTGCCAGGTGCGAGGTCGCCGCGACCGTGGTCGCGGCGCTGGTTCCGGCGGCGGCGATGATCGGCAGGTCGCGAACGCTGGCCTTGGCCAACTGCTCTTCGGCGATGCGGCGGACACCGTCGGCGTCCAGTCCGATGCGGGGCACTCCGTCGAGCACGGCGATCGTCGCGGGCGTGACGCCCTTGTCGCGCAGGATCTCTTCGAACTCGATGGCGGCTTCGTGGTTGCGCGGCCGGGGAAGACCGTGCGAGATGATCGTGGACTCGAGCGCGACGACGGGGCGTCCGGCTTCGAGGGCGGCGGATACTTCAGCGGAGAGCAGGAATGGCGTAGACATTGCGACAAACCTAGCGAACAGCCGTTTCACGCTGGTTACGACGCTCCTAATACCAACCGCATCCGAGGGCCGCACTAGGTGTTCTGCCAGACTCCGGATGCCACCCGCCGCGATCCCCGGAATTCCGGGCCACGAGCGCGAGGTGGGAATTCTCTGGACCCCCGTTCGGGGCACAAATCGCAGGAATCCACCAAACCGAATCCCGGGTGCATCCGGATCACCCTTGCACCACGGCACGACCGGATCAACAGTTCGGGGAGGCCGGGAGCGAAACCTGAAGGAGTTCACCTCATGAACAAGATCACGAAGAAGACTGCATTCGGCGCCATCACCGCTACCGGAGCCGCCGCACTGCTCATCGGAGGCTTTGCAGCCCCCGCCATGGCCGCTGACTCGACCGACGTCACGAGCGACAGCTCGCGCACCTCGAGTGCAACGGACCTCACCTCCAACCTTTCTGACCTGTTCCGCGTCGATGACGTCTCGAACAGCTCGCCCCTCGTCCTCGCTCCCGAGGTCGGCGTCGGTGACATCGGCGGCGACATCGGAAGCGGCAACGCCACAGGTTCTGGCAACGACACCACCGCACCGGTTCTCTCAGGCAACGACACCTCGACCGGTAACGGCAGCGGAAACGGCAACTCGGCCGGAAATGGCAACTCTGCCGGAAACGGTAGCGCCAACGGCAACGGAAGCGGCAACTCGGCTTCGAACGACGTCAGCGATGTTGTTGACAACGTGACCGACACCAGCGTCAGCGACGTGGTCGACAACGTGACCAAGAGCACCGTGAAGGACGTCGTCAAGGACGTCACCGACTCGGTGAACGTCAAGGACATCACCGATGACCTCGACCTCGGTCTCGACAACATCCTGGGCGACTAATACCTCCCAGAGCCTTACCCACGAAGGGCCCCACCGCATCAGCGGTGGGGCCCTTCGTCATGCGCGAGAACGATCAGGCCGGATCGGCGTAGCGCGGCGAGAAGGTGAAGCGCTTGCCGATCGCCCGGGCCGCCCGGACCGCCCGGTGCGCCGGCCAGGTGTCGGCTGGCCCTGCAACCGGCACTCCCGTGCGCGCGAAAGCTGCCCACGACATCCGCAACCGACGCCCGAGGGTCTCGAGCTCGCTCCACTCGACACCGCCGAGCATGGGCGAACCCTGCCACTGGCTCTGGGTGCCGAAGAAGAACGGCAGGTCGATCGTGTGGCAGGCGCCCCACGAAGTGCCGCGTGGGCGCCAGTCGAAACGGTAGGTGAAGACGGTGGCCCCGGCCGCAGCCAGTACCGACGCCAGTCGCAGCGCGGGCGCCCCGAAAATGCGGCGGGTGAGCCACTGGCTGAGGGGTTCGGTCAACCCGCGAAGCGATCGGGACTGCCGTGCTGACGCAATGGACGGCACCGCGTCGAGGAACGGCGAGGCGTCGTCGCGGGTGAAACCGACTATGACCCGGATGTGCGGGGCCCGCGCTCGCCAGCGCGCCACCAGGTCGCGGCGCGCAGGCACGACGCCCGCACCAGGCACGGGCGCGTACGGCATGCCGACGGTCAGCCGGTTTCCGCGCAGATCGGCCCGCGATGCCGTCTGCGCAGCCAGCACCTGCTCGACCGTCGCCTCCCGCGGTGTAGTGCCGACGGCTGCGAGGGCGCGCACGAAATTCGCCCTGACCTGCTCGCCGATCGATACGCGGTCCGCGTCGAGGCCGAGCGGCGCACTCTGCAGGATCGCCTTCGAATAGAGGGAGTCCGCTTCGGTGATCGCGAGCAGGTAGGCGATGGCATCAGCGCCGGCCGACTGCCCGAAGAGCGTGACGTTGGTCGGGTCCCCGCCGAAATCGGCGATCGTGCGCTGTACCCAGCGCAGCGCAGACAGCTGGTCGAGGATCCCGAGGTTCGGCTCGGTCGCGCCCTCTTTGTGCAGGAACCCGAAAGCCCCGAGCCGGTAGTTGATGGCGACGACGACTACGTCTCCGTCGCGGGCGATCCGTCCGGTGTCGTAGTACTCGCCCGCGCCCGTTCCGTTGACGTAGGAACCGCCGTGGATCCAGACCATGACCGGGCGGGGGCGATCTGGCTCAGTGTCCGGCAGGGTGACCGTCACGAAGAAGCAGTCTTCGTCGAGGGCGGTCACGGCATCCGGAAGTCCAATCAGGGCAAGCTCGAAGGCCGGCTGCGGGCACATCGGGCCGTCATCGAGGGCGTCGTGGGTACCGGTGAGCACCGGCTCGTCGACCGGGGGCTCGAAGCGGCCGGCCCGGGCGTAGCGCACGCCCTGGAACCGCACGACCCCGCCCTCGGCGACACCCCGCAGCACGCCGTCACCGACAGAGCGTTCGCGGATGTCGCGCGCAGGCGCAGTCTCGGGTGTTCGGGTCACACTCCACGATAACCGCGACGACCCGGAGCGTGCTGGCAGCCAGCGCTGTTCGGTAGCAGCTACTCAGCCAGGCGCGGAACGGGGCGAAGGTAGTCGAGGAGCACGCCGCCGACGGCACCTACCGTGAATAGCGCGAGGGCGGGCAACGGGGTGAAGTGGAAGACGAGCGCGGCGATGACACAGACGACTGTCGCGACAGTCATGACCACGGTGAACCGGGTTCCAAACGACAGGCGGCGCAGCCGCGGGAACTGCGCGGCATATTCGACCGGGGTTCCGAGTTCTTCTTCCATGGTGCTGCGCGCTGTAGTGACGTGCACCCGGGCGACATCGAGCGCCGTGGCGATCTGCTCATCGCTGAGACCGCGGCGGCGCAGGGCGAAAGTGAGTTCTCTCTCGTACGTCATGACCGTTCAACGATAGCGGCGTCCACTCTCAGTACTCCAGGTTCTCCGCCTCGAGATCCGCCAGGTCGACGGCGACGAGCAGTCGCATCCGCTCGGCCCGGTCGGCGTCGTAGTCGGAATCGTCTCTCGCCGAGTACGACCGGGGCGCCATGGTGCCGACGACTTCGGCGAGCGCGTCGTCGCGCGCCGAGGTGACCAGGGAGTCGATCTGCCCGTCGTCGGCGGCCGCGGCCCGCAGTGCGGCCTCCAGCCCGAGAAAGATCTCACGGTGCCGCGCGGTGGCCGAGTCGTCGCGCGGTTCGTCGTCCCACTTTCCCTCGGGCCAGACCTGCTTCGCGGATGCCGCGTTCCGCTCGGCCAGCACCGTGAACTCGGCGCGGGCCTCGGTCGCTACCTCGGTGGTGTCGAAGGCTGCCCCGTCACGGAGCACGGCGACGATGATGCGGTTCTTGATGGCCATGCGCACGGCAGAGGTCGCGATGAGGAGTCCCTCGTCGACCACTCGCTCGACCGGTCCGGGCGGGATCTCGGGAGGCGCCACGAAGACACCGAGGTTCACCCGGCGCTTTCTCCTGAAGCCGAACACCATCCCACCATTCTGTCTCTACCCGGCGGTCTTTACACGGCGGCCGGGCGGAGCTAGGCGGGCAGCGCGTGCACCAGCAGGTCGCCCAGTCGCGACCCGGTCGGGACCACCACGTCGATCGACGAGCCGCCCACGCGCAGGGTGAGGGTCTCGACGGCCGGATACTCCGGGATCGGCCGGGCCGAGACACCTGACAGCTTGGCGAGCGGCACGATGGTGCGCTTTCGCGAGAATACGGGTGCCCCGCCCCGCACGATCCACACCCCACGCGACAGCAACTGCAGCTCGGAGTCGGTCGCGCAGAGAAGCGCCCCGTGCAGCACCGCCGGTTTCACCAGGTGCGCGAGGGTTGCCATCGCTCCGGCGTGCACGGCGAGAGCACGTCGCCCGTGGGCGGCGAGAAGGCGCAGGCCGGATTCACGCCCGGCGAGGTCACGGAATCCCGTCACCAGAACCGCATCCTTGCGCCCGAGGTCGTCGAGCCCGAGCGGCGGCAGCGGCGCCCCGGGCAGGGCCGGCAGCCTGGAGCCGGGCGGAAGGGTGGGGATCGCGGCCTGCTCACGTCGGCGCAGCAGGTCGACCAATCGGGCGACGACCTTCTCGGATGCCCCGTTGTAGGCGAATGAGACGACGTCGCCCGAGAGGGTGTGAATGGTGAGCAGGCCGTCGAGCAGGTTGGTGCGGTCTTCGATGATCGCGATCTGCCCGAACCCGACAGTGAGTTCGGAGAACCCGGCACCCGGGCCGCCGATGAGGTTGCGGCTGAGCACAGTGAGCTGTTCAGTGCCGACCACAACCAGGTGGTCGTAGAGGTCCATCGACGCCGTGGCGTCTTTGCGGCTGATGGCGCGCGGCACCTTGAGAACGAGTTCTGCGCCAGCGAGGTCGAGCGGAAAATCGCGGTAGAGCCGCGGCACATCAGCGGGCTCCGCCACCACGTCGATCCAGGGGCCGAACGCGTCGTACTCGTCGGAGCGCGCATCGCCTGCGGTGGCTACCATGCTCGTCGTCCTCGCTCCAAGGCGCGAGCGACCAGGTGGCCGCACCGCCCCCTCATGCTAGCCCGCGGTGCAGGTCAGACCTCTCGAAGGTGGATGCGTTCTCCCTGCTGGCTGAGCAGGTTGATCACCTCTGTCGGTCCAGGTCCGGCACTGGCAAAGCCGTGGGGAGTCCGGGTGTCGAACTCCGCCGCGTCGCCGGGTTCGAGGATCGTCTCGGTGTCGCCGAGTGCGAGCCTCAGCCGGCCGGTGAGCACGTAGATCCAGTCGTAGCCGTCGTGCGCTCCCTGTTTGAGTTTCTCGGGCTCGGCGCCAGAGACCGGGGCGGGGAAGATGACCTTGAACGCGTGGAGTCCGTCGGCATGACGGCTGAGCGGGATGTAGGTGCGGCCATGACGCACCACAGGCTGTGGCCGCACCCGCGGGTCACCGGTCGGCGGCGCACCGACCAGGTCGTCCAGAGCGACCCGGTACTCCCGCGCGAGCGGCAGCAACAGGTCGAGGGTCGGCCGGCGCTGGCCGGACTCGAGGCGCGACAGGGTGCTCACCGAGATCCCGGTCGAGTCGGCGACCTGGGCCAGGGTGACGCCCCGGCGCTGCCGGAGCGCGCGCAGGCGGGGAGCCACGGTGCCGAGCACTGCGTCGAGGCTGGGTTCCTGCTGCGTGGTGGTCTCATGCGTGTGACTTGCCATAACAGCAACTCTAGTTGCTGTTCTATTGCCCGACGCCGAGAGTAGACGCATGAACGACAACACGACTATCGACCCCGAATGGGACGCCATCATCATCGGCGGAGGATTCGCTGGCCTCAGCGCCGCCTACATGCTCGGCCGCGCCCGCCGCCGCGTGCTCATCATCGACTCGGGCGAGCCGCGCAATCGCTTCGCCGAGCACATGCACGGAGTTCTCGGTCGAGACGGCCACTCCCCACTCGCCCTGCTCGCAGACGGCCGTCGTGAGCTGGACGAGTATGGCGTCGTCTTCCGCACGGATGCCGCAACCAGCGCGACCCGCACCAGTACCGGCTTCGCTGTGGCCACCGCCGACGGCACGACGACGACCGCGCGGCGCCTGCTCGTGACCAGCGGCATCCGCGACGAACTGCCCGCCATTGACGGGCTCGTGGAGCAATGGGGAAAGGGCGTGGTGATGTGCCCCTACTGCGACGGCTGGGAGGTGCGCGACAAGCGGATCGCCGTGCTCGCCACCGGGGCTGGCACCCACCAGGCGTTCATGCTGCGCCAGTGGTCGGCTGACGTGACCTACTTCACCCGCGGCGAGTTCCCGCCGAGCGACGACGAGCGGCGCACGATGGATGCCCGGGGCATCCGGATCGACGAGCGCCCGGTCACACGGGCGGTCAGCGAGAACGGACGCCTCACGGGGCTCGAGATAGAGGGCGCCCTTGCGCCCGTCGACTCGATCTTCACGGCGCCAACCCTGCACGCCCAGGACGACCTGCTGGTCTCGCTCGGCGCAGAACGAGAGAGCGGCCGGTTCGGCGAGTTCATCGCAGTCGATCCCATGTTCGCCACGACCGCACCCGGCGTCTGGGCGGCGGGAAACGTCGTCAACCCGGGCGCCGCGGTGCCCATCGCGATGGGCGCCGGCACTGCCGCCGGGGCGGCGATCAATTTCGACCTCACCCTCGATGACAATGCCCGCGCGCTAGAAGGATTGAGCGCATGACGCCGACCGAGACCGAAGCCTTCTGGCAGGAGTTCTATGCCGCCCGCGAGTCGGTGTGGAGCGGCAAGCCCAATGTCGCCCTGGTGCGCGAGACGGCCGGGCTCACCCCGGGAACCGCACTCGACCTCGGTTGCGGAGAAGGGGCCGACTCCATCTGGCTCGCGACCGCGGGCTGGCGGGTGACCGGCGTCGATGTCTCCCGCCTCGCCCTCGACCGGGCGGCCGCCCACGCGACCACGGCAGGAGTCGCCGACCGGATCGCCTGGGAGCGGCACGACCTGGATGTGTCCTTTCCGAGGGGCGAGTTCGACCTGGTCTCGGCAAGCTTCTTCCACTCTCCGGTGGCTCCGCAGCGCACTGCCGTTCTGCGACGCGCCGCCGCGGCCGTCGCGCCCGGTGGCCGGCTGCTCATCACCAGCCACGTCGATCTTCCGTGGGCTGCGGAGCGGCATCCGGGAGTCCGCTTCGACTCGGCTGAAGAAACCCTGCTCTCGCTCGAGCTGGCCGACGCCGACTGGCAAATCGAGGTCGTCGAACATGTCGAACGTGAAGCAACTGACCATGACGGCAACCGGGTGCCGGTGACCGACGGGATAGTGCGGGTACAGCGCGCGAGATAGCTGGCGCGGGGAATGCGCCGGGCACGGTTACCGTTGTGGGTGAAGGCACCGGAATCGGGCCCATCACTTCGCAAGGGCGCGCCTTCGAGAGAGACACCATGACCGTTATCGATTGGCTTTTTGACGCCCAACTCGTCATCGGCGACCAGCACGTGCTCTGGCGCGAGATCATCGGCAACGTATTCGGCCTGCTCAGCGCTCTCGGCGGCATGCGCCGCAAGGTGTGGGCGTGGCCGATCGGCATCCTGGGCAATGCGTTGCTCTTCACCGTCTTTCTCGGTGCGGTCTTCGATACGCCGAACCCGGTGAACCTGCTCGGCCAGGCCGCACGCCAGGTCATGTTCATCATCGTCTCCGTCTACGGCTGGTAC
>Ga0247736_10000127_pt1 | contig 28887 bp, 26 predicted proteins | sample UWRJL193509B2_FD_180935 | JGI IMG/M metagenome (GOLD analysis project Ga0247736, IMG submission 180935) | Plant litter microbial communities from Arlington Agricultural Research Station in Wisconsin, United States - UWRJ-L193-509B-2 | ecosystem: Environmental > Terrestrial > Plant litter >...
GAAGAGTACGAGGCAGCACACCAGGACTTCCAGGATCGCCTGGAGCGCGCCTTCGCCGAGACCCACGCCGCCCAGACCGGCTCGATCCCCATCATCACCACTGACACGGGATCCATCTCCGACCTGGAACGCCCCGACTCGCAGCAGGACGACGCCATCGGCGAACCGGAGACCACGGGTGTTGACCCGTCGGTCATCCAGCTCATCGGTGATGCCCACGACAACCCGCCCGCCGGGTTCACGGTGCACACCAAGCTCCAGGCGCTACTCAAAAAGCGTGTCGAGATGAGCCGCTCGGGTGCGATCGACTGGGGATTCGGCGAGCTCCTCGCCCTCGGTTCACTCCTCCTCGAGGGAACCCCGGTCCGGATGGCGGGACAAGACACCCGACGTGGAACCTTTGTCCAACGTCACGCGGTGCTGCACGACCGCGAGAACGGCCAGGAATGGCTGCCCCTGGCGAACCTGCGCGACCAGCAGGCACGGTTCTGGATCTACGACTCCCTGCTCAGCGAGTACGCGGCCATGGGCTTCGAGTACGGCTACTCGGTGGAACGCGCCGACGCTCTTGTGCTGTGGGAAGCCCAGTTCGGTGACTTCGCCAACGGGGCGCAGACCATCATTGACGAGTTCATCTCTTCTGCGGAACAAAAGTGGGGCCAGCGCTCCGGCGTGGTACTCCTCCTGCCGCACGGATATGAAGGCCAGGGTCCCGACCACTCCTCGGCACGGATCGAGCGCTACCTACAGCTCTGCGCGGAGAACAACATGACGGTGGCACGTCCGTCGACTCCTGCGTCGTACTTCCACCTGCTCCGCCGACAGGCTTACGCCCGACCGCGTCGACCCTTGATCGTGTTCACTCCCAAGGCGATGCTTCGCCTGCGGGGCGCGACCAGCTCTGTCGAGGAGTTCACCAGCGGCCGGTTCGAGCCGATCATCGATGACGCTCGCATCAGCGATAAGGCTGCCGTGAAGCGAGTTGTGATGTGCTCGGGCAAGATCTACTACGACCTGCTGGCTGAGCTCACCAAAAAGGACAACGCGGAGTCCATCGCACTGGTGCGAGTAGAGCAGTTCTACCCGATGCCCGTGACGGACTTGTCATCTGTGCTCGAGGGATACCCTGATGCCGACCTGATGTGGGTTCAGGACGAACCGGCGAACCAGGGGGCGTGGCCGTTTATCAGCCTCGAGCTCTCCCGCCGCGTCGGAGGTTCACGCACGGTCAGTGTCTCGTCCCGTGAGGCCGCGGCGTCGCCGGCGACCGGATCCAACAAGCGAAGCGCTCAGGAGCAGTCGGCCTTGATCAACAAGGCGCTGACGCTCTAGAACGATCGGCCCGGTAACGAGAAAGGGCGGCGGTTCCTGCGAAGGAACCGCCGCCCTTTCTTGACCGGCGTAGCTAGTTCGCGCGCGGAGTCAGTTCGTTGAGGCGATCAAGCACGAGGGTGCGCAGCTCGTCGGGAGCCTTCTCCTGGCATGCCTTTTTGACCTTGTTGGTCAGCGTGAGACCGATGAGGTGCTCCGTGGTGCAGTCAGCACAGTGGCTGAGGTGATCGGAGATATCAGTGAAATCTTCGTCACTCAGTTCACGGTGAAGATACTCTTCGAGTTCGGCTTTCGCTTTGTCGCAACCGCAATCGCTCATTTTGTGCTCCTTGACACTTTTGGCCGCGTCGTCGCCGGCGGCACCACAATGCCGCGCTCGCGCGCGTAGTCGGCAAGAAGATCCCGCAGCATCCGGCGGCCACGGTGGAGGCGGCTCATCACGGTGCCCACGGGAGTCTTCATGATGTCGGCGATCTCCTGGTAGGAGAACCCCTCAACATCGGCAAAATACACAGCCATCCGGAAATCTTCGGGGATGGACTGCAGGGCTTCCTTGACATCGCTGTCCGGAAGATGGTCGATGGCATCTGCTTCGGCCGAACGCGTCGATGTCGACTGCGTGACCGACTCGGCGTTGCCGAGCTGCCAGTCCTCAAGGTCATCAATGGTGCCCTGGTAGGGGTTCCTCTGATTCTTGCGGTAGTTGTTGATAAAGGTATTGGTCTGAATCCGGTAGAGCCAGGCCTTCAGGTTGGTGCCCTGTTGAAATTGACCAAATGCCTGGAACGCCTTGATAAACGTCTCCTGCACCAGGTCAGCCGCATCCGTCGGATTGCGCGTCAATCTCATGGCAGCTGCGTACAGCTGATCCATGTAGGGGATCGCCTGCTCTTCAAAGAGCGCTCTCGGGTCAGCCGGCTCGTGTGTTTCAGTCATCAGCGACAATTCTAGGTCGCTCAAGGTGACGCTTTCGGGCGCGATCACAAGTGTGGTCAAACTCGTGCCCTCCGTTCTCCTGGTGGCACCGTTGTTTCGGTGCCGATATAGGGGCTAACCACGAGCGACACGCAGCTATTCCACAACATCGTGCGGGGACTTCGTCCTCATAATCGCGCCCCGCCCCGGGTTAATCACGTCGCGCCGACACGGACGGTTACTCTTGTTGACGATGGCAATATCGAAGATTCAGCAGCCCCAGTTCAGTCCTTACGGGGACGACCAGCCGGTTCCCGACCCCACCGATGGTGCGTGGCGGGCCCCGGTCGCGCGTGGTGCGCTGTCGGCGACCCTGCAACTTCCCGGTTCCAAGAGCCTCACCAACCGCGAGCTGATCCTCGCGGCATTAGCGAACGGGCCTTCTCTTCTCGGCTCTCCCCTGCACTCGCGCGACAGCGACCTGATGGTGCAGGCTCTGCGCCAGCTGGGCGTCCAAATCGACGAGGTCGCTGGTCGTGGCGAATACGGCCCTGACCTGCGCGTCACCCCCGGCGAGCTGTCGGGTGGCGTCTCCATTGACTGCGGTCTTGCCGGAACCGTGATGCGTTTCCTTCCTGTTGTCGCCGCTCTTGCTCTTGGCCCGGTCGCGTTCGACGGTGACGAGGGCGCCCGTCGGCGCCCCATGCGCACCGTGATCACCGCGCTGCGCGGACTCGGGGTGGACGTCAACGATGACGGACGCGGTGCACTCCCCTTCAGCCTCTACGGCACCGGCGCCGTGGAGGGTGGGGAACTGTCCATCGACGCCTCCGCCTCGAGCCAGTTCGTTTCGGGCCTTCTCCTCGCCGCCCCGCGGTTCACCAAAGGCCTCACGCTGCGGCACACCGGCGACAGCCTGCCGAGCCTCCCCCATATCGAGATGACCATCGCCACACTCGCCGCGCGCGGTGTTGTGGTGGAGAACCCCGAGCCCGGGCTGTGGATCGTTCCCGCCGGTGAGATCCAGGCGCTCGACGTCGATCTCGAACCCGACCTCTCCAACGCGGCCCCGTTCTTGGCCGCCGCGCTCGTTGCCGGAGGCACGGTCTCGATCCAGGGCTGGCCGACCACCACCACACAGGTCGGCGCACACCTCGCCCACCTTCTCCCCCTCTTTGGCGCCACCGTCACTCTCGACGGCGACACCCTCACGGTCGACGGCGGTGCCGGTGTGCTCGGCGGCGCCGAGATCCCCGGTGTCGACATCGACCTCAGCATGGGTGGCGAACTCGCCCCTCCGCTAGTGGCACTTGCTGCGCTCGCGACCGGACCCAGCCGCATCACCGGCATCGGTCACCTCCGTGGGCACGAAACCGACCGTCTCGCGGCCCTCGCGGCGGAGATCAACGGACTCGGCGGCTCCGTCGAAGAACTCGAGGATGGCCTCGCCATCACCCCTCGTCCGCTCACCGGCGGACTCTGGAAAAGCTACGAAGACCACCGCATGGCCACCGCCGGCGCACTCATCGGTCTTGCCGTTCCCGGCGTTGAGGTCGATGACATCGGCACCACCGCGAAAACGCTTCCGCAGTTCCCCGAGCTGTGGGCGGGCCCGTTGCTCGGGCTCACCCCGCCGCCCGCGACCGCGATGGGGCTGCTGTAACGCATGAGCTGGATTACTGATACCGGAGACGACGCGTACGAGGAGTACGACGAATCATCCATCCGGATGCGCCCCAACCCGAAGGCCAATAAACCGCGCACCAAACAGCGTCCGCAGCACAATGACTCCGTCACCGGTCGGGTGATCTCCGTTGACCGCGGGCGCTACGGTGTCATTGTCGCGGAAGCCACGGACGAAGAACACCGCGCGATCGCCACTCGCGCCCGCGAGCTCGGCCGCAAGTCGATTGTGACGGGCGACTTCGTTGACCTCGTCGGCGATACCTCGGGTGTCGACGGCAGCCTCTCGCGTATCGTTCGGGTGCAGCCGCGCAGCAGCCTGCTCCGTCGCAGTGCCGACGACACCGACGCCGTCGAGCGCATCATTGTGGCCAACGCCGACCAGATGCTGATTGTGGTTGCGGCCGCGAACCCCGAGCCCCGCCCCCGCCTGGTGGACCGGTACCTCGTCGCAGCATTCGACGCGGGAATCACTCCCGTGCTGGTGCTGACCAAAACCGACCTTGCCGACCCCAGCGAGTTTCTTGCCAACTTCGCGGGGCTCGAGCTGCGCGTCATCCGTAGTTCCACCGACGAGTTCCCCATTGCTGAGCTCGAGGGGATGCTTGCCGGTCACACCACCGTTGCCGTAGGCCACTCCGGTGTGGGTAAATCGACCCTCGTCAACGCGCTGGTCCCCGACGCGAACCGTGCCATTGGGCGCGTCAACGACGTCACCGGGCGCGGTCGCCACACCTCGTCGTCCACCATCTCCTACCGAATCGGCTCGGGATGGATCGTTGACACCCCCGGTGTGCGCTCGTTTGGGCTCGGGCACGTCAACCCGGACAACATCCTTGCCTCGTTCGGCGACCTCGCGCTGATCGCGCAGAAGTGCCCCCGCGGCTGCACCCACTTGCCGGATGCGCCGGACTGCGAACTTGTGGAACGCGCCGCCAAGGGCGAACTGGGCGACATCGGCGCCATGCGGCTCGACTCGCTGCAGCGCCTCCTGTCAACGCTCGCGTGACCGCGGCCGCTCAGCGGCAACGCTGAGCGAAGGTCGGCCCCGATAGCCCCGCCCTGCCTACCGTTGGCCCCTCGCCGTACCAAGGGCTGCAACGATCAGCCTCGCTATACCCGGGGCCAGTTGAACTCATCAGGGGCAGCTCTAGTAGCCCCGGATGAGTTCAACTGGCCCCGGCTAAAAAAGACTGTGAATTCTTCGACCCCGGATGCAAGCGAAGTCTGAACTTTTCGGCCCCTGTTACGAAGTCGACCGCGCCTTTCGGCCCCCGATATGAAGTGGACTACGCGTTTCGGCCCTGGATATCAATTGCGCCTGATCTTTTCGGCCCCCGATACGAGTAGGAGCGCACATTTCAGCCCCGGATACGAGCTGCGTCAACCGATTGGCCGCCGACCGCACCTCAGAGCACCCAGTCGCTACCGGAGCGATCGTGAAGAACGCAGGATGAGCCCACAACGTGGCCGCTGAGGTGGAGTACGGTCTGGTTCGATGCGGACTGCGTCGACTGGCGCCCGGAGCATCCGCCCCCCACCTCAGCGCAGCGCACGCCGCGCGGGCACCGGGGTCGCCTCGGCGTCGCGTCGCAGCGCGCCCACGGTACGGATAAACACAATCGTCCAGCCGAGCACCATGGCAGCTCCCACCAGCTCGAGCGCCGTCTGGTTGTATATACCAAAGGGGACATAGAGCACGGTGACCACCACTATGAGGCCAACGGCGGCGTAGCCCAGCACCACAAACATGCCCGGAAACCCCGGCAGCAGCCACGGAAAACTCAGCGCGAGCGCACCGAACACCACCACCAGCCCCAGAGCGGCGATCAGGTGGGGAATCGGAGCGCTGTCGGCAGGAAACGCGCCCACACCCGTCAAGCACACCCCGATCCCCGCAACCCCAACTCCCACGAGGGGCACCCTTGTGCCCGCGCCCGGTGGTTGCCGCCCGGCCCACTCCCGGAGATCGGCCATAAGGTAGTCCGCGAGCGTCACGAGAACCGCGCCGGTGACGATCAGGGTGAAGTTGAAGATGATTCCCGAGAACCCGTCGAAGGTACCGAGCGCACTGAAGTTCAGCCGCCACCAGCTCGGGTCAGGCGCCGTGACCATACTCACGAGCAGTCCGGCTGCAATAAACACCGTCAGCAGAGTGGACACCCGAAACGCCGAAATCGAACTCGCTGACGCCTGCATTGAGTACACCGCCACCGAGACGGCCGCCGCGACAAAGGCGCTGGCCGTCAGAGCATCCAGAGCGGCATCCGCGATCGCGCGCTGCAGAACCGCGAACAGCCCCAGGCACAGCACCACCCAGATACCGAGGTGGGTGAGCAGCAGGGCGATGGTGTCGAGAATTCGACGGGCGAGGCGTGGGGGCGGGATGCTCGGGGGCTGGCGACCTGCCGCCGAAGCATCCATCGCCGCCAGGCTCTGCGCGTACGCGAGCACAAACCCCAGCGAGCCCAGCACACCGCCGAGAAGTGCGGCCAACCCACCCACCGAACGAAGCGAGCCAGCACCCGAGAAGGGCACCGCGCCACCCCGAAAGACCAGCAGAGCAATCACCACCGCTACCGCGGCCGACACCAGGGAGGCGAACACGGCCTGCGACTGCATCCGTACCGCCGAATCACGCACAGCACTCGCCTCTAGTTGCATCTACCGCCTCGCCTGTTTGGTCCGTCTGCGCACCCCACGCGTATTCACGCCGAGGCTAGCGTGCGAAACGCTCTGACGTAACCTGTGGCCACTACGCTTGACGCGTGACCGACTACACGCTTGCCGATGACCTCAGCCTGGCGCTTGCGCTCGCAGGCGATGCCGACTTGATCTCTCTTGACCGCTTCACCGCCGTCGACCTGGTTGTGACCACCAAACCCGACCGCACCCCGGTGACCGACGCCGACCAGGCGGTCGAACGCTCCATCCGTGCGGGTATTGCCGCGGCACGCCCCGACGACTCGATCCTCGGGGAGGAATACGGCACCGAGGGCAGTTCGTCCCGCCAGTGGATCATCGATCCCATTGACGGCACGGCCAACTTTCTGCGCGGAGTTCCCATCTGGGGCACCCTGATCTCCCTCGCGATCGACGGTGTTCCCGTGGTCGGAGTGGTCTCCTCCCCCGCCCTCGGCAAGCGCTGGTGGGCCGCACTCGGGCACGGCGCCTGGGGCTCGAGCCACGGCGAGGAACCCCGCAAACTCTCCGTCAGCGCGGTCAGTGACCTCGCCGATGCCTCCATCAGCTACAACAGCTTCGCCGGCTGGGACGAGGCCGGGTACCTCGACGAGGTCATCGCCCTTACCCGGGCTGTGTGGCGGTCGCGCGCCATCGGCGACATGTGGGCGTACATGCTTCTCGCCGAGGGCTCGCTCGACGTGGTGAGCGAATTCGATCTGAAGCCCTACGACATGGGCGCGTTGATTCCCATCGTGCAGGAGGCGGGCGGGCGCTTCACCTCCATCGACGGGGCCGACGGCCCGTGGCACGGCAACGCGCTCGCCACAAATGGCCCACTGCACGACCAGGTTCGAGCTATTATCGACATTCGAAACTCCTAACCGAACCCGCAGAAACGAGCACCCCGTGAGCGCGAGCACCAGTTCCAAGATTTTCGTCAACATTTTGGCCGCGGCGACCGTGGGAATGGCCGGGCTCGTGCTGTCCGGATGCAGCCTGCTCGGCAGCATCACCAACGACCAGGTCACCGGCGGTGACTCCTCGTCGGAGGAGGGCGAGAGCACCGACGTCTTCGCGCTGAAGGTCGGCGACTGCCTGGCTGACCCCGTCGCCGATGGGGACGAGGTCTTCGACGTCACTACCACCGACTGTGCAGAGCCTCACGACAACGAGATCTACGACAGCATCATCCTTCCGGACGGCGACTTCCCCGGCGCCGAATCGATCGACGCGTCCTCCACCGAGGGCTGCGTCGCGTCGTTCGCCGCGTTCGCGGGCATCTCCTACGACGCGTCGGTGAGCCTCGACTACTTCCCCTTCTACCCGACCGAGAGCAGCTGGGCAGGCGGGGACCGCGAGATCCTCTGCGCCATCTACGAGCTCGACGCGACCGGGGCTGCCATCCAGACCACCGGCACCCTCGAAGGTGCCGCCATGTAGCTGGGGCTTGCACCCAAACTTCTCCAAAAGCAAGCTCGAGCAGCTATTTCGGTGATTTTTGTTGCGCCTACTAGCCTGATTTTATGGGTGCAACGGAGATCTGGCTGGTCCGTCACGGCGAGAGTCTGGCCAATGTCGCCGCGACGGCGGCGGAGCGCAACGGCCTCGATGTCATCACTGTCGACGCGCGTGATGCCGACGTTCGCCTGTCCGATCTGGGCGAGCGTCAAGCGCGCGCGCTCGGCGAGTGGCTCGGTGACAACGCCTCCGCGGGGTCGCCGTCGTCGGTCTGGTCGTCGTCGTATTATCGGGCCCACCAGACCGTCAGTATCGCGCTGGAGGGCTCGGGTCTTGACCTCCCCGTGGGCGTCGACGACCGCCTCCGTGACCGCGAATTGGGCATCCTCGACCTGCTGACCACACACGGGGTCGACACCAAGTACCCTGATGAAGCCGCACGCCGAGACTGGCTGGGCAAGTTCTACTACCGCCCGCCCGGGGGCGAGTCGTGGGCGGACGTCGCACTTCGGGTGCGCTCGTTCCTGCGCGACCTCGACGACCAGCCGGACGACCAGGTCGCCGGAGCGGTGCTCATCGCCGCCCACGACGCCGTGGTGATGCTGTTCCTCTATGTGGGTCTCGGGCTCACCGAACGCGAGCTGCTCGACTTCGCCCACACCAACACCGTCACCAACGCATCGGTCACCCGCCTGTCGCGTCCCGCCGGCAGTGGCGCGTGGACCCTCGACGTCTTTGCCCACAACGACCATCTCGAGGAGCTCAATGTGCCCGTCACCGAGCACCCGGGAGACCGCGATGTCCACCCCGAATGAGTCGTCCGGCAGCACAGTGCCCGTCGAGGTGACGCCGAACTTCTTGCGATCGTGGCCACTGCCCTCCCCCGGGGCGTCGAAATACGATCGCGGCCAGGTGGTGGTGATCGGTGGAGCCGAGCGCTCCCCCGGCGCCGCGATGCTGTCGGGAGCGGCAGCGCTACGGATGGGCGCGGGCCGTCTCACCCTCGCCGTCTCGCAGCCGGTCGCCGTCGCTGTGGCGGTCGCGATTCCCGAATGTGGTGTTGTTCCGCTCGCCGACAACGACCTGGCGGCCGCCGCACCCGACATTGACTCCGCCGACGCAGTGCTCCTCGGGCCGGGCCTCGATGATGCCGATGTGGCCGAGGGGATGCTCCGCGCGCTACTCGACCTGGTAACGCCCACAACCGTGGTGGCACTCGATGCCTATGCTCTCGGTGTGGCATCCCGAGTGCCCGAACTCGCCGAGCAGCTGGACGGGCAGCTGGTACTGACTCCCAACCTCACCGAGGCGGCGCGGCTGCTCGACCGGGACGTCGACGACTCCGACGATCCCGTGGGCACAGTCACCGAACTCGCACGGCGATACCGCGCGGTCGTGAGCTGCCAGGGGTATGTGGCGGCAGACGATGGTCGTGTGTGGTCCATCGGAACCGGACGAGTGGGGCTAGCGACCTCCGGAAGTGGGGACGTGCTGGCCGGAGCGATTGTGGGGCTGTGCGCCCGCGGGGCCGATCTGGCCCAGGCCGCCGTGTGGGCGACCTACGCCCACGCCGCGTCGGGAGATCGACTTGCGGTGCGGGTCGGACCACTCGGTTTTCTCGCGGGCGAACTTCTCGCCGAACTCCCGAGTGTGCTGGTGGAGGTCGGCGAGTAGCCGACCTCCACCCACTTCAGGCCGACTTTGCCCGACTCAGGTCAGGCAGTGACGGGGCGTGCGCCGAGTCGGCGCAGTCCAGGCAGGCGGGCGTCGAGGCTCAGGCGACCGGCTCCGACCGCGGCAAGCACCAGGGCAGTGGTGGCGATCATCGCGACGAGCTCCCAGCCACCCTCGGCGACAAACACGCCAGCCGACGCGTGGGCGAAGATGAGCGCTCCCAGCATGTTGACGACCACAAGAACTCCTGCAACGGTGGTGAACGCACCGAGGATGATCAGCGCCCCACCCCCGATCTCCACGGCAATCGCGAAGGACGCGGCGACTTCGGCGACGGGAATGCCCATACCGGCGAAACCTTGCGCCGTGGCATCCCACCCGTTCCCCAGTTTTTGAAGGCCATGGGCGATGAGCACAACACCGAGCACAATCCGGGCGGCAAGAAGAGCAATGTCAGCGAGGGGGCGGGGCAGTGAACGGATCATGGTCGTGACCTTTCCTGGGCGAACATACCGGCGACGGGATGGACGCCCGCAGTGGCAGTTGGAGGTGGTACGCGAAGTAATAAGCGTGGCGTGAGCCTCTGGGCGCCCCGTGACAGTTCTCGGCGAATGTGCCGAATGCTCGTGTTGCCGCGGCAAAGGAACCCTCTGGACGCCGAACGATGCGCCCGGACTCGGCCTGGTGAAGCCCGATACCGCCCGATGCGCCGGACCACCGGGCGGGCGTAATAGCACAGAACGTTGTTTATCGCCGCGCGCTGCTACGATTCAAACAGAATCGACCGTAGACGCGTTCGAGTGCACGGTTGGGGGAACTGGCATGACGGCACGTCCCCGACTGCTGGCCAGCACCGTAGTCCCGGTCGGCGCGGGTTTTCTTCTTTTTGTGCAGATCGTGCTCATCGTGGCCACCACCTTGGTGGGTTTGCTCATCGGATCGATGCCCGAGTCTGGCGCCGCTCGCCACGTGCTTATCATCGGCCTGGTTGTGGCCGGAGTTTCCGCTGCCGCGCTCGCCTTTCCCTGGGGACGGATTGACCGCCAGTATCAGGTTATTGTCGCCGTCGCAGACCTCGTCCTTGTCGCGCTGCTGTGTGAAGCGGTGCTCGTCGAGCTACCAAATCTCAGTATTTTGGTGTTGGTCCCCGTGCTCTGGCTCTCCTACGCCTTCGGATTACCGTGGGCGATTTTTGCGATTGTCGGCAACTGTGTTGTGGCCCTGTTGCCCTACATCCGTATGGGCAGCCTGCCGCGAGATAGTGCCGAATGGGGATCCCTCGCCGTTCCCGCCACCATTGTTGCGGCTCTCACGCTTGCCGTCCATTTCCTCGCCACCCGCGATAGGAAGCGCCGCAACGATCTCATCGCGGCCTATGAAAACCTGCGGGTATCGGTCGCGCTCGGTGTCGACGGAGACGAGAAACTGCGGGTGTCGGTCGCGGAAGGCGTCGATAGCGCCGAAGCCCTCCGGGTCTCCGTCGCGGAAGGAATCGAGGGTGCCGAGGCACTGCGAGTCTCCGTCGCCGAGGGGATCGAGGGCGCGGAAGCCCTGCGAGTTTCCGTCGCGGAGGGTGTGGATAGCGCCGAGGCACTGCGTGTATCGGTCGCGGAAGGTGTCGACAGCGCCGAAGCCCTCCGGGTCTCCGTCGCCGAAGGACTCGAAGGCGCCGAGGCACTCCGCGTGTCCGTCGCGGAAGGTGTCGACAGCGCTGAAGCTCTTCGTGTATCGGTCGCGGAAGGTGTCGACAGTGCCGAAGCCCTCCGGGTCTCCGTCGCCGAAGGACTCGAAGGTGCCGAGGCACTCCGCGTGTCCGTCGCCGAGGGAATCGAAGGCGCAGAGGCGCTTCGTGTCTCCGTCGCTGAAGGAATAGAGGGCGCGGAAGCACTCCGTGTGTCCGTCGCGGAAGGTGTCGACAGCGCGGAAGCGCTCCGGGTCTCCGTCGCCGAGGGGGTCGACAACGCCGAAGCACTCCGAGTCTCCGTCGCAGAACGTGCCGACAGCGACGAAGCACTGCGGGTATCGGTTGCCGAAGGCCTCGAGGGCGCGGAAGCACTCCGCGTCTCCGTTGCCCAGGGAATCGAGGGCGCAGAAGCACTCCGTGTGTCCGTTGCCGAGGGCGTCGACAGCGCCGAAGCACTCCGAGTGTCCATCGCGCAGGGACTCGACGCAGCATCCACTGCCCTCGCGGTTGTCGACACCGTCGACGCCGGCATCACTTTTTACGACGCTGACGGCGCAGTACTGCTCACCAACGACACCGCCCGCTCCCTCCTCTTGACCGGCCGCTCCGGCCGGACTGAGCAGTCCGCGGCCAATGCGCTGGTGTTCGAAGACGACCGCGTCACCCCTGTACCCATCGAGGACTACATCTTCGCGCGGGCAGAACGCGGAGAGCTGGTGACTCGACGCTCATACTGGGTCGGGGCCGGATCCACCCAGCGAGCGATCATGGCGACGTCCCAGTACGTCCGGCGTGCTGACGGCGTCCTCATTGGTACGGTGGTCGCCACCCACGATGTGACCCCGCTCGCCGACGCCATCGAAGCGCGCGACCAGTTCCTCACCACGGTTAGCCACGAACTTCGCACCCCGCTGACCTCCATGATCGGATATCTCGAACTCATCGAGGATTCCATCGACGTCGCCGACGCCGGCATCTCTGACGAGTTCGCCGTGGTGCAGCGCAACAGTCAACGACTTCTCGCCCTGATCACTGATCTCCTGACCACGGCCGAAGGCCAGGCCACACTCACCCGACGACCGACCAACATGTCGGACGTTGCGACCACCGCACTCGACGAGATCCGCAGTGTCGCAACAGCGGCGGGCATCTCCATTGCCGGGCCCACAGTGCCGTCGGTGATGGCCGAGGTGGATGCCGTGCGTGTCACCGACGTTCTCCGCAAGATTCTGTCCAATGCACTGAAGTTCAACCGTCCCGGCGGCACCATCACGGTCACGGTAGAGAGCGTGGAGCGCAATGTGGTGGTTCGAGTGACGGACTCGGGAATCGGGATGTCCGAGGCCGACCTCCCATTCGTCTTCGACCGCTTCTTCCGCAGCTCCACGTCGCGCTTCGGCGAAGTGGCCGGTACGGGTCTAGGTCTGTCCACCGCCAAGCTTGTGGTGGACGCTCACAACGGCAAGATCGTCGCCCACAGCGTCCTGGGAGAGGGCACCACCATCGAGTTCCGCCTACCCTTGCTGGTCGGGGAACGCCCGCCGCGCACCAAGCGCGCCCTCGAGTTCACGTAGTCCTGCTCTACACGGGAGCATCGAGTCTGCGGGTACAACAACAGAAGCCCGGAACCACAAGGGCTCCGGGCTTCAGTAACAGCACGCGATAGTGACACATGGTGGAGATGCGGGGAATTGAACCCCGGTCCACTGCTGTAATTCCACGCCTTCTACGGGTGTAGCTTGTGCAGACGTTCTACTCGGCTCTGACCTTTGCCACAAGCACCTAGGTCAACAAGCCCAGCCCTAGTGCAAGTCCCGCGTAGCCCTAAGGCGTAACTACGCAGCAATCCCTCTAAATTGCGCCGGTACCCAGGTAGAGAGCATCCCCGGGCCGACGGACTTCATTTAGTGCTTTTGCTTATGCAGCAAGAGCGAAGTCAGTGCGCTTGGAATCGGCACTTATAGTTTTCAGAGATCGTTTACGAGATAACCCTGAATCCTCGACCCGCTTCTCGCAGTTTTGCAGGCAATGTCGAAACCGATCATCCCCATGCTTCACTCTGCGCTGACGCGCACGATGCGGTTGCCCGCACCCGGAGTGGGTCACTATCACGCGCTGTTGAGTTGTCAAACACTGCGAGTTTTTAACTCGCAGCCCTCTAGTATACGACCATGCACGAGACTGTGATCACTGTCCGCGGAGAATTCTCCGACCGCTTCCCCGCGGAAAGGGCGACGGTGCAAGTGGATGTCTCGTTTGATGGCCCCGAACGCCAATCCGTTTTTGAATCGGCCAGCCGCGCCGCTGAAACCGTTCGGTCAACCATCACCGCTTTGCACAGCCCCGACTCAGGCCCGATCACCCACTGGTCATCGGATAGCGTGCAGGTCTGGAGCGACCGACCATGGAACACAGAGGGCGCCCAGCTTCCCCTGGTGTTCCACTCCCGCATTGGCCTCTCGGCGCGGTTCTCTGACTTCGCAGCGCTGTCCCGGTGGATCGAGGACGTCCTGGCAGTGGATGGAGTGGAACTTACCGCTATCGATTGGGCCCTCACCGCAAGCAGTACGACCACTGTGACAGCGGAGGTGCGCTCCCGCGCGGTGAAGGATGCCGTGGCCAAAGCGACAATCTACGCACAGAGCATCGGCCTCGGCACGGTCCGGGCCATTGCCCTCGCAGATCCGGGCATGCTCGGCGAGCGAGGATCCGGCGCGGGAGTCGAGGGCATGCATCGCACCAGCGCAGCCATGATGAAGTCGGGTGGTCCCGAGTTGTCGCTCAAACCCGAGCTGATCGAGATCAGCGCGGTCGTTGACGCGCGTTTCCTCGCGTCGTAACGGCTTCGGTTAGTCGCCGAGGTTGCGGCGAGCCGACATCGCGCGGTCGGACTCACGCTTGTCCTGGCGCTCGCGCAGGGTCTGGCGTTTGTCGTACTCACGCTTACCTTTGGCCACTGCGATTTCGACCTTGGCTCGTCCGTCGAGGAAGTAGATCTTCAGCGGAACGAGCGTGTAGCCGCCCTCTTTGACCTTCTGGTGGATCTTGAGGATCTGCTGTTTGTGGAGGAGCAGCTTGCGCTTGCGTCGCACGGGATGGTTGTTCCATGTACCCGAGTTGTACTCGGGGATGTGTACCGCGTCGAGCCAGGCTTCGCCGTACTCGATAAAGGCGTAGCCATCCACGAGGGACGCCCGCCCAGCACGCAGCGACTTCACCTCGGTACCGGTGAGAACCATTCCGGCCTCGTAGGTGTCCTCGATTGTGTAGTCGTGGCGGGCTTTGCGATTGCTCGCAACGATCTTCTCACCGCGTTCCCTGGGCACTGTCTTCTCCAACATCCGAGCCCGACTCGTGTCGGGCAGCCCATCAGTCTAACCTGAGCGAAGTCATCACAACGAGCCCACCGCTGTGCTCTAGACGAACGGCCGCGGTACTCCCCGTCTCGCACCAGCGAAGCGGGTGGACTACACCTTGAGATAACGGCTGATTGCGGCGCCAGCCGAGACGGCGGCGAGAACCGCACCCACGGCGACGAGCACCGGCACCACAATGATTGCCTCATCCATACCCACGAGTGTGGTGGTCTGGCCGAGGCTTGCGCCGAGGTAATCCGTCACAAAGAACTTCACAATCGCGACGATCGCTCCCCCGGCGAGGGCCGAGCCGATGAGTGCGGCAAAAACTCCCTCAAGGATAAACGGCGTCTGGATAAACCGGTTCGAGGCACCGACCAGCCTCATAATGCCGAGCTCTCGCCGTCGACTAAACGCACTGAGTCGAATAGTGGTGGCGATCAGCAGTACGGCCGCGACAAGCATCAGGGCAGCCAGTCCAATCGCGGTATAGCTCGCTGAGTTGAGGACGGTGAAGATCTGGTCGAGGTACCCACGCTGGTCTTCGACGTCTTGCACGCCGGCCAGACCCTTGATGCTGTCAATGAGGATCGCAGCCTGGTTCGGGTCATTGAGGTTGACGCGGAAGCTTTCGTTCAGCATCTCGGGGGTCGTGAAGCTGGCGAGGGGGCTGTCAGCGAACTGCGTCTGGAAGTTCTCGAACGCCTGCTCGTGCGTCTCGAACTCGTAGCGCTTGATGTACGGCGAGAGGCTCTCAGAATCAAGCTGGGCGGCGACGGCAGCGATCTGTTCGTCGGTGGCCTCAGCCTCCGAGCAGTTGCCGCCGGTGTCGACGTCGGTGCAGAGATACACGGCGACCTGGGCGCGGTCGTACCAGTAGCCCTTCATTTCGCCGATCTGCATCTGCAGAAGAATGGCGGCACCCACAAAGGTGAGGGAGATAAACGTGACAAGGATTACCGAGATAACCATCGAGATGTTGCGGCGGAGGCCCTGTGCGGCTTCTCCAAGAACAAGTCCGAGCCTCACGCGATCGCCCCGGGAGTGTTGAGGCCGAAGCTGGGAAGCGGAATCGATTGCGTTTGGTACCCGCCCTGGCGTTCGTCGCGCACAATCTGTCCGCTGATCAGTTCGATTACACGGCGCTGCATCTGGTCAACGATGCCGGCGTCGTGGGTAGCCATAATGACGGTGGTGCCGCCGAGGTTGATGCGCTCGAGCAGACCCATAATCCCGGCGGATGTCGCGGGGTCGAGGTTTCCCGTCGGCTCGTCAGCAAGCATGATGGCAGGTTTGTTCACAATGGCGCGGGCAATGGCGACGCGCTGCTGCTCACCACCCGACAGCTCGTGCGGGAAGCGTCCGGACTTGCCGGCCAGGCCCACCATCTTGAGGGTGTCCGGCACAGCTTCCTGGATGAATCCACGGCTCTTGCCAATGACCTGCAGGGTGAACGCGACGTTGTCAAACACCGTCTTCTGCGGGAGCAGGCGGAAGTCCTGGAAGACCACACCCAGGTTACGGCGGAAGTACGGCACCTTCCGGCTGGGCAGGGTATTGAGCTGCTGCCCGAGCACGTGAATCTGGCCCTTCGACGGCTTCTCCTCCTTCAGCACCAGTCGGAGGAAACTCGATTTACCGGAGCCGGACGCACCCACGAGGAAGACGAACTCCCCCTTGAGAATTTCGAGGCTCACGGAATTCAGTGCCGGACGCGAGTTACCGGCATACGACTTGGATACGGAATCAAAGCGGATCATGACGGTTAGAGCCTAAACACGCAAGGCCCTGTTGTCCGAATCGACGCGCATCAAAACGGCTTTGTTCAGGCAAACCAGCGGAAATCGTGCGTACGACACACAATCTTCGCGCCAGCTCAGACAGCCCCATGAATTTCCTTGACGTCACCAATGCCGGTGTGTAGGTTCATTAGTGCAGTAGAGAACCTAAGCACCAGTGCCCGCAACCACCGATCGAGACAACTGTGTTTACAGACGACAGCCCCATCTTCCAGCAGCTCGCCGGCCTCATCGCCGACGACATTGTTGCCGGGACCTACGCCGAAGAGTCCTCCGTGCCTTCGACGTACGACTACGCGGTGTTCTACAAAATGAGCCCCGCGACGGCGGCCAAGGGCGTCAATGTGTTGGTCGAACAGGGTGTGCTGTACAAAAAGCGCGGCGTCGGGATGTTCGTCTCGACGGGAGCGCGGGAGCTTTTGCTCTCGCGTCGCCGGTCCGAGTTCCACACGCAGTACATCGCACCGCTGGTGCACGAAGCGAAAAAGCTGGGGTTCGGCTCCGTCGACCTCAAAGCCATGATCGAGCTGGAGGAAACCAAGTGACACACGCCATCGACATCCGCTCCGTGACGCGAAGCTATGGCAGCACTCGCGCGCTCGACGATGCAAGTTTTTCTGTGCCCGAGGGTTCCATTTGCGGGCTGCTCGGCCGCAACGGCGCGGGCAAAACAACCGTGATGTCCATCATCGCCGGGCAAGACCGCCCATCGTCGGGCGAAGCACAGGTGTTGGGGCACACTCCCTTCGAGCACGCTCCGACCCTGACCCGCATCAGCTACGTGCGTGACAACCAGCGGTACCCCGACGACTACCGCCTGCACCACGTACTGCGCATCGCTCCAGCGTTTGCCCCGTTCTGGGATCCGGATGTCGCGGCCGAACTCGTCGACGGGTTCCGCATCCCCGCCCGCACGGCCATCAAAAAGTTCTCCCGGGGTCAGTTGTCCTCGGTCGCAATTGTGTTGGGTCTGGCATCCCGTGCACCCGTCACCCTGTTCGATGAGCCCTACCTCGGGCTCGACGTCAGCTCGCGCGCACTGTTCTACCGTGTGCTGCTGCAGGATCTCGCCGAACACCCCCGCACGGTGCTGTTGTCCACCCACCTCATCGAGGAGTCGGAGTCACTCTTCGACCGGGTAGTGATCCTCGATCGCGGCAAGGTGGTTGTCGACGCCGACCGGGATGACGCCCGCGACCTCGCGGTGACCATCAGCGGAATCGACGATGCGGTCGACCTCGTCGCCACCGGGCGTCGGGTGTTCCAGACCCATGCCATTGGCGGCCTCAAGTCCGTCACGGTAGCCGGCAGCGTTGACGCCGACCTTCGCGAGCGTGCCGACCGCGCGGGTGTCAAAGTCGCCCCGGCATCCCTCCAAGATCTCGTCGCGGCGTACGGCGCCGGCGACCCCACCACCGCAGACCACCAGGTAGGAGCACGATCATGAGCAGCATCGCCCCCACGGTCAAACTTCACCTCAACAAGAGGGAGATCACTTTTCTCGTTCCCCTCTACATCACCTTGATGGTGACTGTTCTCTCGGTCTTGATTGCCCTCATCTTCTGGCGATCGGGAAGCCAGCCGGGCTCAGACGGATGGGTCATCGGCTCGCGCAACAATCCGGGAATCGCCTACTCGCTCCCCGGGTTTCTCGTCTACCTGGGTGTGCAGTCGATCGCCACCACGTTCCCGTTCGCTCTCACCCTCGGTGCCACCCGGCGCGCATTCACTGCGGGAACACTGGCCTGGGCGGCGATGGTCTCTGCGTATCTCGCCATTGTGTTGGCGATTCTCACCGTGCTGGAGATTGCGACCAACCACTGGTTTACCGGGTTCTACATTTTTGACATCTACATCCTGGGCACCGGCAACATTCCTCGCCTGCTCGCCATTGTCTTTTTGGGCTCGCTGACATCGCTGACTCTCGGCGGAGTGTTTGCCGCGGCGTGGGTACGGTTCGGTACTAACGGACCACGCACCCTCGGCATCGCCCTGGGACTCGTCATCGCCGTCGGCGCACTTCTGATCGTGCCAGCGTGGCCAGACCTGCAGGCTGCGTTTCAGCTCTGGTGGCTGGCTGTGACCGCAGTTGTGGTCATCGCGGGATCATCGATCGCGAGCTGGGCGTTCCTGCGCTCCGCGACCGTTCGATAACACCCGCACCCATGGGCGTGGCGGGGCATACGCCGTGCGTATGCCCTACTCGTCGTCTTTGTCGCGCTTACGCCAGCGAATACCCGCGTTGATGAAGCCGTCGAGGTCGCCGTCAAACACGTTCGACGGGTTGTTGACCTCGTAGTCGGTGCGCAGGTCTTTGACCATTTGGTAGGGAGCCAGCACGTAGCTGCGCATCTGGTCGCCCCAGCTCGCGGTGATCACACCGGCGAACTCCTTCTTCTGGGCGGCCTCGGCCTCGCGCTGCACCACCATCAGTCGGGACTGCAACACGCGCATCGCGGCCGCGCGGTTCTGAATCTGGCTTTTCTCGTTCTGGCAGCTGACAACAATGCCCGTCGGAAGGTGGGTGATGCGCACCGCGGAGTCGGTGGTGTTAACGGACTGACCGCCGGGGCCACTGGAGCGGAAAACATCCACTCGGATATCGCCCTCGGGCACTTCGATCACGTCGGTCTGCTCGATGAGCGGAACCACCTCGACCGCGGCAAAGCTGGTCTGGCGTTTGCCCGCCGAGTTGAACGGGCTCATCCGCACGAGGCGGTGAGTGCCGGCTTCGACGCTGAGGGTTCCGAACGCGTAGGGGGCGTCGACCTCGATGGTTGCCGACTTGATGCCTGCTTCTTCTGCGTAACTCGTGTCGAGCACGGTCGCAGAATACTTGTGCTGCTCGGCCCACCGCAGGTACATCCGCAGGAGCATTTCGGCGAAGTCGGAGGCATCTACGCCGCCGGCTCCGGCACGAATGGTGATGACCGCGGAGTGGCCGTCGAATTCGCCGTTGAGGAGGGTCTGCACCTCGAGCTCGCCCAGTACCTTCTGGATGCTCGCGAGTTCAGCTTCAGCCTCGGTCGCCGACTCCTGGTCGTCACCCTCGTTGGCCATGTCGACGAGCACTTCGAGGTCGTCGAGACGACCCTCGATGCTGGTGAGCTTGGCGAGTTCCGCCTGGCGGTGACTCAGCGCGCTGGTGACCTGCTGGGCCTTTTCGGTGTCGTCCCACAGGTTGGGTTCACCGGCCTGGGCACTGAGGTCCTCGATATCGGCGCGCAGTTTCTCCACGTCGACCACCGCGCTGATGTCGAAAAACGTTGACCGCAGGGAGGCTATCTGCTCGGAAATATCAAGGTCGACCATCCCTCGATCTTACCGGTGCGGCGGCAACGGGCCTGCGGGCGGGGAGTAGCATCGAAAACCTATGAGTACTGACGAGATGCCGTTCCGCTGGCAATCCATCGCACTCCCGGCCTTCCTCCCCACACTGCTGTTCTCGATTGGCGAAGGCGCCATCATCCCGATCATCCCGTTGGTCGCCGACAGCCTGGGCGCAACGATCGCAATCGCCGGGGTGATCGCTGGGGCTCTCACGGTCGGTGAGCTGTTCGGCAATATCCCGAGTGGATGGCTGGTGTCCCGCATCGGCGAGCGCCCCGCCATGATTGGTGCCGCGCTGCTGTCGGTTGTGGGTCTCTCGATTTGTATCCTCGCGCCGAATCCGCTCTGGCTCGCGTTCGGCGTGCTTCTTATTGGGCTCGCGACGGCGACGTTCGCGCTGGCCCGGCATGCGTTTATGACGAGTTTTGTACCGCCGCAGTACCGCGCACGCGCTCTCTCCACCCTCGGCGGCACCTTCCGCGCCGGAATCTTCATCGGCCCGTTCATTACTGCCGCCCTCATCCATCTAACGGGCGCAACGCAATCGGCGTTTTACATCCACGTCGTCACCTGCCTGGCCGCGGCACTTGTCCTTATCCTCCTGCGGGACCCGACGGCGGCGTTCGGCGCGGTGCGCACCGTGCGGGATGAGGAGGGGCGGATGCTCCGAGAGGGCGAAGATCTTGTGCGACGCGAAGCCCATGGTCTTTTCTCCACCATCCGACAGAATCGTGCGGTGCTTACCAAATTGGGGGCGGGCGCCGCGCTGGTCTCCGCCATGCGTGCCAGTCGTGCGGTCATCCTGCCGCTGTGGGCGCTGAGCATCGGCATCGCGGACGCCCAGACCGCTCTCATCATTGGCATCGCGGGCGCCGTCGACTTCGCCCTGTTTTACGCGAGTGGCCAGATTATGGACCGCTTCGGCCGACTGGCCAGCGCGCTCCCGTCAATGATCGGGCTGGCGCTGGGGCACTTCGCCCTGGCGGCCACACACAACCTCCCCGATGCGGTGACCTGGTTTATTGGTGCGGCCATGCTGCTCTCACTCGCCAATGGGTTGGGTAGCGGCATCCTGATGACGCTCGGCGCCGACCTCGCCGATAAAACCAACCCGGCACCGTTCCTTGGCGCCTGGCGATTTACGGGCGGAATCGGCGGCGCCTCAGCGCCCCTCATTGTGGCCGGGGTCACTGCTGTGGGCTCGATCGCCCTCGCTGCGGGAGTGATGGGCGTTCTCGGTCTGGTCGGCGCGGCTGTTCTCGCTCGCTACATCCCGCGCTTTGTGCCCCGCACCCCGCGCCAGCGCCGCTAACTCGAGATAGCACAGCTAACTCCCGCCAGCGCCGCTAACTCGAGCGGGCCCCGCGAGACGCGAACCGCTGCTGCAGAAGCACCGCGACCACAATAATGACGCCTTTGGCGACGCTCTGCACCGAGGTGTCGAGGTTGTTCTGAGTGAAGATATTGGTCAGGGTGCTGAAGATCAGCACACCGAGTACGGTGCCGACAATGGTGCCGCGGCCACCCACAAGAAGCGTTCCACCCACCACCACCGCAGCAATCGCATCGAGTTCGTAGAGCCCACCGTGAGTGGACGTGCCCGCGGTGGTGCGCCCGAGCATCATCACCGCGGCGATTCCCGACGTCAACCCGGCGAGCACGTAGAGGTAGACGGTGTGACGCTTGACCTTCACACCGGCGAGACGGGATGCTTCACGGTTGCCGCCGATCGCCACGGTTCGGCGACCGAACGTTGTGCGGTTGAGCAGAAACCATCCGGCGATGGCGACAACTACAAAGATCCAGATCAGTACGGAGACACCGAGAAAGTCGCCGCGGGTGAAGTCGAGAAACCCGGTGTTGCTCACGATCTGAGTGCGCCTGCCGGAGATGAGCTCAGCGAGTCCCCGGGCGGCCACAAGCATCGCCACCGTTGCAATAAACGCGACCACGTTGCCATAGGCGATCACAATCCCGTTGACGAACCCAGCCGCGACACCGACTCCGAGCGCCACAAGAACCATCAGCACCCACGAGGTCTGCGTTGCCGCCATCTGCACGGCCGCAAGGCTGGCCACCACGGTGGCGAGTCCCATCACTGACCCCACCGACAGGTCGATGCCGCCGGACGTAATCACAAAGGTCATCCCAATACAGATGACCCCGATGATCGAGGCGAACCGGATGATGGTGAGGAAGTTATCGATGTTGGTGAACCGGTCCCCTGCGGTGAACGCGCCCACCGCGATCAAGAGGCCGAGGGCGATCACCAACCCGAGGTTGCGCCCCACCGAACCGCCAAGAATCCGTCCCATTGTGCTCGTTGTTGTCGAACTCATGCCGCGCTTCCCTTCATAACCAGGTCGAGCACTCCGTGCTCGTCGATGTCGGCCGCGGCTTCGGTGGCGAGCACCTCACCGTCCCCAATGACCAGCACACGATCGGAAAGACCGAGCACCTCTTCTATCTCGCTGGACACCACCACGATGGCGGTTCCCGCTGCAGCCAGACGTCGGATGAGTCCGTAAATCTCGGAGCGCGCCCCTACGTCCACCCCGCGGGTGGGTTCGTCGAGCAACAGCAGTCGTGTGCCGTGCACCAACCAGCGGGCGAGCAGGATCTTCTGCTGGTTGCCTCCCGACAGTGTGCGCGCGGGGCGGTCGGGATCCCCCGGCCGCAGTTCTAGTGCGTCGATCTGTTCGACGGCCGCTTTACGCTCTCCCCGCTCACTGAGAAACCCACCGCGGGCGAACCGCGAGAACGTGGAGAGGGTGATGTTTTTGTAGATTGGCTCGTCGAGCAGCAACCCCTGGCTTTTGCGTTCCTCGGGCGAGAGGCCCATCCCCGTGTTCACGGCGGCGCGCACCGACCCCGGAGGAAGCCGCACCCCCGCCATACTCACCCGACCGCTGGTCGCCTTGCGAGCACCATAAATGGTCTCGAGGATCTCGGAGCGACCCGATCCCACCAGCCCCGCCAGCCCCACAACTTCGCCCGCGCGAACGGAGAAACTGACGTCTTGAAAGTGGCCTTTGAGCCCCAAACCGAGCACGTCGAGGACAACGGGAGCATCCGGATCCTGCGGCGCCGCGGGCGGGAAAACGTTCGCCACCTCGCGCCCAGTCATCAGACGGATCAATTCACGGGTGGGGGTATCGGCGACGGGAAGCGAACTCGCGGTGCTACGCCCATCTTTGATGACAGTGATGCGGTCACCAATCTGCCGGATCTCTTCAAGACGGTGGGAGATGTACACCACGGCAATGTTCTGGGCGGTCAGCTCGTGCACCACCCGGAAGAGATTTTTGACCTCTTCGGAGTCGAGCACGGCGCTGGGCTCGTCCATGATGATGAGCCGGATGTCACGCGACAGCGCCCGCGCCATACTGACGATCTGTTTGCTCGCCGCCGACAGCTGCCCGACCTCGAGTCCCGGTGGGATATCGCCGTGACCGAGCCGTGCCATCAGATCGCGGGCCATCCGGTTCGCTTTGGCGACGTGCAGCACTCCCCCGGTCGAATGCTCGTGCCCCAGAAAGATGTTCTCCGCAACCGTGAGCCCGTCAACCACGTCGAGCTCTTGGTACATCGTCGCGATGCCCAGGTCGAGCGCGGCCTCGGGGTTCGGGATGGTGACGGTCTCGCCGAGCCAGGTGATCTCGCCCTCGTCGGGCTGATGAACGCCGGAGAGCGTTTTGATCAGAGTCGATTTTCCGGCGCCGTTTTGGCCGAGGACGCAGTGGACTTCGCCCGCCCGCACATCGAGATCAACACCACGCAGTGCCTGAACACCAGCGAAGGACTTGGAGATTCCGCGCACATTGAGTAATGACACCGTATGGTCAACTTTGATCATGGCAGCAACATAACACACAGCCTGCCGCTCGGGGCAGGTCTATTTATTGGGCCGCAGCAGGGCGATAGGAGCCGCCAGAGAGGCGGAATATAGCTATATCTAGCACGATTTCGCCCATACGTCGATGGACAATAATAAGTCGAGACATCGCCGACTACTTCTGCTAGCGTGTGTCTCGTCAACGTGGACGAGCACTGTATGTGGGCCGAGAGTCGTAACCTCCTCCTCCCTCGCGGTGCCACGCACCATCCGCGTCGGCACACTGCGAATCACTTGACCCAGGAGGATCCACAATGCTTGCAGCACGCAGAACAACGTTGTTCGCCGCTGGTGCGTCGCTCGCCGTCATCGGTCTGATCACCGGATGCACCGCAGCCGACACCACCGAGAACGCGCAGCCCACCAACGCCACGGCCGAAGGTAACGAGGAGGCGGGTGACACCATCACCATCGGCTTCTCCGGTCCCGCCGCCGACCACGGATGGCTCGGCGCCATCAACTCCGCGGCACTTGCCGAAGCGGAGAAGTACCCCGACATCGACCTCAAGGTCGCGGAGGGCACCAACGACGCCAACCTGCAGATCAGCCAGGTCGAGGGCTTTATCAACGACGGGGTGGACGCGATTGTGCTGCTCCCCACCGACGGTGCCGCCCTCACCGAGGTTGCGATCCAGGCCATGGAGGCCGGAATCCCCGTCATCAACGTCGACCGGGAATTCTCCAGCACCTTCGCCGCCCGCACCACCATCCTCGGTGACAACTACGGAATGGGCGTCAGCGCCGGAACCTACATCTGCGAGCAGATGGACGGCAACGAAGACGCCGTCATCGCCGAGATCGCCGGCATCGATTCCCTCCCCCTCACCCAGGACCGCAGCCAGGGTTTCTCTGACGCCCTCGAGGACTGCGGTCTCTCGGTAACGAACCGCGTCGCTGCCGACTTCACGGTGCAGGGAGGTGAGTCGGCTGCCTCGCAGCTGCTCTCGTCCGCTCCGCAGATCGACGCACTGTGGAACCACGACGATGACCAGGGAATCGGAGTGCTCGCCGCGATTGATGCGGCCGGTCGCGACGAGTTCATTATGGTCGGAGGCGCTGGCTCGGCGAACGCCATGCGGTCCATCCAGGCCGGCGACACCCCTCTTCAGGCGACCGTTATCTACCCGTCGACGCAGGCCGCTGACGGCATCCGTCTCGCCCGACTGATCGCGCAGCAGAAGGCCATGAGTGACCTGGTGGAGATCGAGGTACCGAACCGCATTGTGCTCAATGCTCCCGTGGTCACGAGCGAGAACGTCGAGACGTACCTGCCGTCGGCGTTCGAGTCGTAACCCACCCGGCATCCATCCACACCAGCCCATCACCGTCGGAAAGAGCCATCGTGACCCAGCCGAGCACCCCCCTGTCGATCGCCATGATCGGATACGGATTTATGGGAGCAGCCCATTCACAGGGCTGGCGTGTGGCACCGCGGTTCTTCGACCTTCCGGCCCACCCCGAGATGACTCTCTTGGTGGGCCGGAACCCCGACGGCGTGGCCGCCGCCGCCGAGAAGTGGGGGTGGGCAGAGACCGCCACCGACTGGCGTGAGGCGATCGCCCGCGACGACATTGATGTGATCGACATCGTCACTCCCGGCTCCTCCCACGTCGAGATCGCTATCGCAGCACTCAACGCGGGCAAACATGTGCTCTGCGAAAAACCGCTGGCCAACACCGTCGACGAAGCGGAGGCGATGGCGGATGCCGCGGAAAGGGCAGCCGCCCGCGGTGTTTATGCCATGGTGGGCTTCACCTATCGTCGGGTTCCCGCCGCCTCCCTGGCCCGGAACATTGTGGCCTCGGGTGCGCTCGGGGACATCCGTCAGGTGCGCGCGGCCTACCTGCAGGACTGGCTGGTCGACCCTGAGGCTCCGCTGGCCTGGCGCCTACAGAAGGACCTCGCCGGATCGGGCGCGCTGGGCGACCTCGGTGCTCACGCCGTGGACCTTGCCCAGTTCATCACGGGCCAACAGCTCACTACCGTCAGCGGCACCCTCGAAACGTTTGTCACCCGTCGGCCCCTGCTCGACAACGCGGTGGGCCTCTCGGGGACGGCATCCACCGAATACGGCGACGTCACCGTCGACGACCTCGCCCTGTTCACCGCACGATTCGACGGCGGTGCCGTGGGATCGTTCGAAGCCACCCGGATGTCCACCGGGCGTAAAAACGCCTTGCGCATTGAAGTGAGCGGATCCCTCGGCGCCATCTCCTTCGACCTCGAAGACCTCAACTCGCTCGGCTTCTACGACGCCACCGCGCCCGGCGACCGATTGGGGTTCACCAAGATTATGGTCACCGAACCCGCGCATCCCTACGTCTCCGCGTGGTGGCCCACCGGCCACGCGCTCGGCTACGAACACGCGTTCTCCCACCAGGTCAAGGACTTCGTCGAGGCCATCAGCGCCGAGACACAGCCGACTCCCTCGTTCAGCGACGGACTCCACGTGCAGCGTGTGCTCGACGCGGTCGAGCGCAGCGCAGCATCCGGCAGCGCCTGGACATCAGCTGCCGCAGCTGCTTAGTTATCCTCACCCCGTTCCGCCAGACAAAGGAGTCTCCAGATGCCCCGTCCCGTCACCCTGTTCACCGGCCAGTGGGCCGATCTCCCCTTCGAGGAAGTCGCCCGACTGGCGTCGGGGTGGGGATACGACGGGCTGGAGATTGCCTGCTGGGGTGACCACCTCGACCCCGCACGGTGGGACGACGCTCCCTACGTCGAAGACCGCCTCGCGATTCTGGCGAAATACAACCTCAAGGTCTACGCCATCTCAAATCACCTCAAGGGCCAGGCCGTCTGCGACGATCCCATCGATCAGAGGCACCGCGACATCCTTCCCGACAGCATTTGGGGCGACGGGGACCCCGAAGGTGTACGCCAGCGTGCGGCGGAAGAAATGAAAAACACCGCACGCCTGGCCGCGAAGCTCGGAGTGAAGACCGTGATCGGTTTTACCGGGTCATCGATCTGGAAGTACGTGGCGATGTTCCCGCCCGTGTCCCAGGCCGCAATCGACGCTGGCTACCAGGACTTCGCCGACCGCTGGAACCCGATTCTCGACGTCTTCGACGAGGTCGGGGTGAAGTTCGCCCACGAGGTTCACCCGAGCGAGATCGCCTACGACTACTGGACCACCGTGCGCACCCTCGAGGCGATCGGTCACCGTGAAGCGTTCGGCCTCAACTGGGACCCGAGCCACTTCGTCTGGCAAGACCTCGACCCCGTGGCTTTTCTCTGGGACTTCAAAGACCGGATCTACCACGTCGATTGCAAAGACACAAAAAAGCGAATGGGCAACGGACGCAACGGCCGGCTTGGATCGCACCTCGCATGGGCCGACCCGCGTCGCGGCTGGGACTTCATCTCGACCGGACACGGCGATGTGCCGTGGGAAGACAGTTTCCGGATGTTGAACGCCATCGGCTACGACGGCCCCATCTCGGTCGAGTGGGAAGACGCCGGAATGGACCGCCTCGTTGGCGCGCCCGAGGCCTTGGCCTTTGTTCGCTCGCTGCTGTTCGAGCCGCCGACGGCCGCCTTCGACGCCGCCTTCAGTTCGCGGTAGCCGTTCCGAGCGTCTGCACCATAGCTTCGATGCGATCCGGCGAGAGCGCGTGGTGGATCGCAAGCATACTCGCGCCCAGCACGGCGGCATTAACTCCGGCGCTCGATTGGGTGATCTGCAGGTGCTGGGTGGCCAGTGGCATCGAGCGGGTGTAGACGACCTCACGCACTCCCGCGATGAGGTGCTCCCCCGCCTGTGCCATCGCGCCGCCAATCACAATGACGGACGGGTTGATGATGCTCACACAGGTCGTGAGCACCTCGCCCAGATCACGTCCGGCCTGACGCACGGCCTGAATTGCGTCACTATTACCGCGCGCAACGAGGTCAACAACGTCCTGGCTCGTGGCAGCATCGATCCCGCCCGCGGTAAGAAAAGCGGCAAGTGCGGGGCCGGATGCCAGGGCCTCGAGGCATCCGCGATTGCCGCAGTGACAGAGGATCTCACCTCCACGGCCCACTCGAACGTGGCCGATATCGCCGGAGATGCCCTGAGCGCCACGCTGCAGCATTCCCGCGGAGATCACCCCGGATCCGATGCCCGTCGCGACCTTCACAAAAATGAGGTGCTCCACGGTTGGCCAGGCGAACTCGCGTTCGCCGAGGGCCATGATGTTGACGTCATTGTCGACGAGCACGGGAACGTTGAAGTGGGCGGTCAGCCATCCGGGAACATCAAACCGGTGCCAGCCGGGCATAATCGGCGGGTTGATCGGGCGCCCGGTCGAGTGCTCGACGGGGCCGGGAAGCCCGACTCCGATCGCAAGCAGGTCACGAAGGGACCGTCCAGATGCCGTCACCAGAGCGTCGCCCGCCTCAATGACCCAGTTGAGTACAGCTTCGGGACCACGGGCGATGGTGATCGCGGTCGAGTCTTCCGCGAGCGGTCGACCGCTGAGGTCGCTGATCGCGATGCGGACGTGAGAGGCGCCGATGTCGACGGCGAGCACAACCTTGTTGCCGGCGTTTAAGGCGAACTGCGACGAGGGCCGTCCACCGGTGGACGTTGCATCTGCGGCGGGACCGACAAGGCCAAGCTGCATCAGCGAGTCCACTCGCAGTGCAACGGTCGATCGGGCAAGCCCGGTGAGCGTGGCGATCTCGGTTCGGGTGCGCGGTCGACCATCCCGGAGGATTTGAAAAATGTCGCTGGTTCCTGCGTATCCGAGGGCATTACCCCGACTTATGTCGACCATCATGCAATTCAATCACAACGGTCGACTGAACTCGTCAGAAGTGCGGAGGTGTGCGGATACGCGGTTAGGAGCTTTGCGCTGCGCGCCGCCCGCGAAGGCCCTGAACAAAGAAAAGGGCGCCGATGAGTCCCTGGATCAGCGTGAAAATCCAGTTGCCATTGACCAGCTGGATGATGGCGAACACAAACATCGCGACGCCTGCCACCAGCAGGATCTTCCACGAGATCGTCGCGCCGGAGCGTTGGGGTGAAGCGGCCATACGAGGAGTGTCCTTTCTGAACACACTGCTGTCGGCGGGCGATGCCACCAATAC